>Ga0265798_10002861_pt1 | contig 25060 bp, 22 predicted proteins | sample P3T30metagenome_FD_192430 | JGI IMG/M metagenome (GOLD analysis project Ga0265798, IMG submission 192430) | Plant litter microbial communities from East Loma Ridge, Irvine, California - P3 T30 | ecosystem: Environmental > Terrestrial > Plant litter > Unclassified | place: USA: California...
ATGCTGTACCATACCTTTTTGAACGCAATGGAACAAATTGTGAAAACCTGCCAGAGACCCACGCGTACCTTAAAAAGCTCCGTAAGTATGTTGATGATCATTACCCGGGAACACTGCTGTTGGCTGAGGCAAATATGTGGCCTGAAGATTCAGCAGCCTATTTTGGCGATGGCGACGAGTGTCAGATGAACTATCATTTTCCATTGATGCCGAGGATGTTTATGGCCTTGCAAATGGAAGATAAATATCCGATTACAGATATCTACGATCAAACACCAGCTATTCCCGAAAACTGTCAATGGGGTATATTTCTTCGAAACCACGATGAGCTCACCCTCGAAATGGTGACGGATGAGGAGCGTGATTACATGTATAAGGTTTATGTAAAAGACCCTAAAGCAAGGATAAACCTGGGAATCCGGCATCGCTTAGCACCATTGCTTGAAAATAATCGACGGAAAATCGAGCTTATGAATGCCTTGCTATTTACGCTTCCAGGTACACCTGTGATCTACTACGGGGACGAAATTGGAATGGGTGATAACTTCTATCTGGGTGACCGGGATGGTGTACGCACACCGATGCAATGGCACTCTGACCGTAATGCTGGTTTCTCTGAGGCTAATCCACAGCAGTTGTACCTACCACTGATTCTTGATCCGCAGTTTCATTATGAATCAGTAAACGTAGAACTGCAGTCCCGCAATACCTCGTCGCTGCTTTGGTGGATGAAACGCGTAATCAGTACGAGGAAGAAATACAAGGCATTGAGTCGTGGTGATATGAAGTTTGTTCAAAGTGAAAATGCAAAAGTTTTTGCTTTTACAAGGACCTTCGAGGAAGAGACGATGCTCATCGTGGCAAACCTCTCTCGTTTTGCACAAGTTGCGGAACTCGACCTCGATACTTTCAAAGGTTATGTCCCGGTAGAAATTCTAAGCCGTAACCGGTTTCCATTAATCCGGGAGGATATTCCATACTTCTTTACACTTGGTGCCTATGCTACCCAGAGCTTTATTTTGGAAAAAGTGCATCCCGAGTTGGAAAATGATGTACAAATCCATACCATCAAGATGAGTAAATGGAAGGATCTGCTTAAACCAGAAGTTCTTGCTCAACTGGAAACTGAAATACTTCCAAAGTACATGATGCGCTTACGCTGGTTTGGCGGCAAAGGCAGGGGTATGGAAAATGTGAAAATCATTGATCATGCTAGTATTCCAATGCAGGATAATAATGCATTTTTGTTATTGTTAGAAGTGTCCTATCGCGACGGCTTGCCAGACATGTACCAGATTCCGGTAGCATGTGGCCTTGGGCAGTTCTCTTACAAACTTCAGGATAATTGTCCGCAGTCGGTTATAGCGTTTTTAAATCTGGATGGTGAAGAGGCGGTATTATACGATGCAATCTATGGCATTGAGCTGCAGCAAAGCATTCTAAGCAACATGGCCAGCAACCATCATGTGCCACAAAACCGGTCAGAGTTGATTTTCCAGGGTAACAAAGCACTCCGCAAACACGTGCAGGAGAATCCTAAAACCAAACCGCGCGTGATCTCCGCGGAGCAAAGTAATACTTCAATTACCTACGATAACACCTTTTATCTGAAAATATACAGAAAGGTAGATCGTGCAATCAACCCAGATGTTGAGCTTAGCCGCCATCTTAGTGAAACCGCAGGTTTCAAGCATACACCCGAATACATCGGTGCCATCGAATGGAAGTTCGGGAAGGAAACCATGGTGTTAGGTATGATGCAGGAGATGGTTAAAAGTACAAGTGATGGCTGGGCATACATGCTCGACAGGCTGGATGATTTCAATGAAAAAATACTCTCGAACACGGATGCTGGTTTTGTCATGCCGGAGCTGGTTGGCTCCCTGTCAGCACCTGCAGTGTTTGAGGAAGTTCCTGCAGCTATTCAGGAGTTGCTTGAAGCAAATGTTGCAGAGAACTGTCACCTGCTGGGGCAGCGAACAGCAGAAATGCACCTCGCACTTGCTCATGACACGACCGACCCTGCTTTTACTCCTGAGCCTTTCTCTCTGCACTACCAGCGCTCATTATTCTCTTCTTTACAATCACTGGTAAGGGTAGCCTTCTCCAGCTTGAGTAAGAACCTGAAGTCGCTAGATCCAGAGATTCGCGCAGAAGCAGAAGAAGTGCTCGGAATGAAGAACGAGATTCTAAACATCTTAAAGCAGGTTTATAGCCGCAAGATCGATGTTAATAAAATTAGAATCCATGGAGATTTTCACTTAGGGCAGGTATTGTTTACGGGTAAGGACTTCTTAATACTAGATTTTGAAGGTGAACCATCCAGAAGTTATAGCGAGCGCAGACTGAAGTATTCAGCGCTCCGGGACGTTGCGGGTATGATCAGGTCCTTTCACTATGCAGCCTTTGGCAGCTTGTTCCTGGACAACCAGATTCGTAAGGAGGATATCACGGTGTTACTGCCCTATGTTGAACAGTGGTATCATTATATGAGCGGGTTTTTCATTAAATCGTACATGGAGAAAGTTGGTAATTCGGCGATTGTGCCAGATAACGCGGCTGATCTTGAAACCTTGTTGCAAACCTATCTGTTGCAAAAGGCGATCTACGAATTAAATTACGAGTTGAACAATCGTCCGGACTGGGTCATTGTACCTTTACGCGGCATCAAAGCAATTGTGGAAAAGAATAAAAGCGTAGCAGTTTAGAAATATAGGTATGGCGAAGGTAAAAGTGGTAAAAAGCAATGCGCCGGTGGAAGCACCGAAATCATTTTCTTTGTTTTCCGAAGAAGATATTCAGTTGTTTAAAGCAGGGAAACATCATAAGCTGTTTGATAAGCTGGGTTCGCATCTCGTAACGTATGAAGGTACAAAGGGTACTTATTTTGCCGTATGGGCACCAAATGCGAAGCAGGTCAGCGTAGTAGGAAACTTCAATGGCTGGAACAAAGAGCGTCACCTGATGTCAGTACGCTGGGATAGCTCTGGAATCTGGGAGTGCTTCATACCTGAATTAGGTCCGGCTGAATACTACAAGTATTTCATTCGATCACATAACGGCTATGAAGTTGAAAAAGGCGATCCTTATGCTTTTCACTGGGAAACGCCACCGCATACGGCAAGTGTTACCTGGGACTTAAGTTATGAATGGAATGATGCTGCCTGGATGACAAAGAGAAAGAATGAAAAGGTGCTCGAAAAACCGCTGTCCATCTATGAAGTTCATCTTGGATCCTGGCGGCGGGTTGACAATGAAACACCAAATTCTTTTTTAACCTACCGTGAACTTGCGGAACAACTGCCTGCCTATTGTCAGTACATGAATTTCACCCACGTAGAATTTATGCCAGTCATGGAGCATCCTTTTTATGGTTCCTGGGGTTATCAGGTGGTGGGATTCTATGCGCCAAGTAGCCGTTACGGCACCACGCAAGATTTTATGTACCTAATTGATAAGCTGCATCAGGCGGGCATTGGTGTAATTTTGGACTGGGTACCCTCACACTTCCCGACCGATGAACATGGCCCTGGCTACTTCGATGGTACACATTTATATGAATGGGATGATCCGAGAAAAGGTTTTCATCCCGACTGGAAGAGTTTTATTTTTAACCTCAGCAGGCATGAAGTTCGGGCTTTCCTGATCTCCAATGCTGTATTTTGGCTGGAAAAGTATCACATCGATGGGTTGCGTGTCGATGCAGTCGCTTCAATGCTATATCTTGACTACTCCCGTAATTCCGGTGAGTGGGTTCCTAACATTCATGGCGGACGTGAGAACCTGGATTCTATCAGCTTTTTACAGGAACTTAATCAGGTAATACATACCGAATATAGCGATGTCTTCACCGTTGCTGAAGAATCCACTTCCTGGCCTGGCGTAACGCATCCTGTAGCTCAAGGTGGTTTAGGTTTCGACATGAAATGGATGATGGGCTGGATGCACGACACGCTCGACTATTTGCAAACCGACACCATCTATAGAAAGTATCACCAAGGACAGCTTACTTTTAGTATGATGTATGCCTTTTCTGAACATTTTACCTTGCCACTGTCCCATGATGAAGTGGTATATGGAAAAGGCTCTCTGATTAACAAAATGCCCGGTGATAGTTGGCAGCAATTTGCAAACTTGAGGTTAATGTATGCTTATATGTTTGGTCATCCTGGTGCAAAAATGATCTTCATGGGCGGGGAGTTTGCGCAAAGGCACGAATGGCGACATGATTTTAGCCTTGACTGGCATGAGAATAACAATCCTGATCATCATGGTATTCAGCGCGTGGTTAAAGATCTGAATAAACTTTATCAGGAATATCCGGCCTTGTATGAATATAATTTCGCCCCGGAAGGATTTGAATGGATTAATGCGGATGATGCAGAAAGATCTGTTATTTCCTGGATACGAAAAGGTAGATCTGAGCAGGATGGCTTAATCTTCATAGCCAATTTTAGCCCTATAGTGTGGAAGAACTATCGTATCGGTGTACCGAAAATGGGGTACTATCAGGAAATCTTTAATTCCGACAATCTGTATTATGGTGGTAGTGATCTTCGGAATTTAAAAGAGCTTGAAACCACGCCAATTCCTTACAACCACCAAACACACTCACTTTCACTTAAATTGCCGCCTCTCGCGGTCATCGTGCTAAAATATAGCCATAATTATGGCTGGTTTAAAGCCCCGACACAAAAAGAGACTGGAACACTTTAGGTTCCAGTCTCTTTCTATTAGGTTACCTTGCTTAGCTAACCGGATTTAGAATGTTATTGATCTCCCGTTCCATATTGCAGTCCGCAAGGAGTGCATTATAACGTTCCATAAGATCAATGTACTTGTCTTTCCAGACATCCTTTTGCTCTTCTGCTCGTTTTTCCACTGGAGAATGCTCCTTAAAACCTTTTTCAAAATCTTCAGGGGTGAATAGTTGGGGTAACTCCTTAGAAAAGTCATGGTTTATAACGCATCCAATTTTGTAAATGATCTCAGGTTTAAGCCTCGGTTGGTTAAACCAGTTATAAACTGATCTTCGGTTTACATTTGTTAACCTCGCCACATCTGTTATAGAGTGACCGTTTCTTCTAACTACTTTTTCAATGATTTCTCCGTGATGTATATCCATATAAGCGAATTTGTTTATTGTTTTAAAATGCTGTGAGAAGATTATTGTGTATTCGTTGTTAAAATGTCTTAAAAACTACACATTTTGTTTCTTGAATATACACACAAGTTTCTCAATAACATGGTAACATAGTGAAATCCTGTGTTTTGTCTGCTCACAATGCAGATATTGCAATATTTGTTCCGCGTTAAAAAAGGTTATAGTTTGTCAATGTGAAGAAATGAGAAATAAAATTAGCCGTTATACAGAATTTCATAGTATTCCTGTGCCATTCTAGCCGATTCAAAAGCCGGTATCACATTTTTGGACGAATTTTCAAGTATTTCTACCCATTTTCTCTGATCGTCATAGTACATGGGTAATATTTCATGCTCCAACAGGTTCATCAGTGTATTGTTTTCATAGCGGTCCACCTCTTCTGGCGCTGATTGATCTTCCAGCGCCTCAATAACAAAGGCATTCTGCATATGCATAGCGAATTCTGGAACCCAACCGTCAGGCATTGATAAATTTATGACGCCGTTCATTGCTGCGGTCATTCCACTTGTTCCTGAAGCCTCCCTATACATTCTTGGATTGTTTAACCAGACATCAGCACCTTTCTTTAAAGCACTAGATAGTGAAAGCTCATATCCGGTAAGTACCGCGCAGTTTTTCAGTGGCTTTGCACGTGAAATAATATGGTTGAACAGCGCTATAGATCCGTAATCGCCGGGGTAGGGCTTACCAGCCCAGATAAACTGAACCGGATATTTCGTGTTAGAAATCAGGCTCGAAAACCTTTCCCAATCTTGCATCACCAGGTCTGCACGTTTATAAGCCGCAAAGCGCCTGGCCCAAACGATTGTCAGCACCTGCTCATCAAAAAGTTTTCCTGTTTGATCTGCGACGATCTTAAACAATTCTTTTTTAAGTGCCTTCTTGCGGAAGCTGATGGCTGCAGCATCAGAAGCGACTAGTGCCGCATCCATGTCCGGATCGGTCCAGAACTTCTTATTCTGTGCGTTTGTAATGGATGTAATCTCACACACCCCGGGATTACTGCTCCACATCTGTCGTGCAACTTCTCCATGAAGTTTGGACACCCCATTAGCCTTGCGTGCAAACTTCAGTGCTGCAAGGGTATAGTTGAAGTCTTCACCTTCCATGCCCAGAATATATTTAGCTTCATGCTCTTGCAGGTGATAGAAAAACGACATCTCTTTAAGCAAACTGAAGCGGTGCGATTCATTCCCTGCCATTTCAGGCGTATGTGTAGTAAATACCACCCGTTTTTTGATCTCCTCCAGGCTTTTGTGTTTCGCGTACAGGTAAAAGCCTAAAGAAACAGCATGGCCTTCATTCATGTGGTAAACGTCGGGTGTCATCTTCAGCTCGTCCAGCAACATGGCACCACCAATGCCCAGCACAATGCTCTGTGCTATTCTGGTGGTCTCATTACCATCATAAAGATGGTAAGTTATGCTACGCGACATTTCATCATTCTCCGGAATATCTGTCGAAAGCAGGAATAGTGGTGCTGAATTAAACACTTCGGGTTTCAGCAGGTATACTTTAACTTTTACTGGATAATCGTGTACCGGAACCGTTAAAACAATACCGGTATCGGTTAAAAAAGAATACTGCTTTTCCACAAACTCTGGTTTCATCAGGGCATCGCGTGTTTTGACCTGGTCATAGTACCCATATTTCCAGAGCATGCCAATCCCCACTAGATTTTGGCGCAGTTCGTAAGCACTGCGCAAATGAGAACCAGCTAGAAAGCCCAATCCTCCGCTATAGGTTTTAAGTGCCTGATCAATGGCAAACTCCATAGAAAAATAGGCAACTGACTTTGAATATTCTACATCTGGCGTATAGCCGAAAATTTCATCTTTATTTAGCATAGTTTAATATATTAATTACTAGCGGAATTTATTCTTTATGGATAGACTAATCGTTTATCCTACATTAACTTGATTGCGGAGTTCGGCCTGAGCTGCAAAAGCATCGATATTCTCAAACGTCGTGCTCGCAATCTGCTCCATAGCTTCCTGGGTGAAAAATCCCTGATGGGATGTGATTAGTACATTAGGAAAAGAAATTAGCCGCAGGATCACATCATCTTGAATTACATCTTCAGAATAGTCTTGAAAGAACAACTTACCTTCTTGTTCATAAACATCAAGACCCAGGTAACCCAGCTGACCATGTTTCAATGCTGAAATTACGTCCATGGTATTAATCAATCCACCGCGACTGGTATTAATCAGCATTGCGCCTTTTTTAAATAGACGGAGTGTTTCTGCATTGATCATCTGGTGTGTACTTTCCATGAGCGGGCAGTGTAGGGAGACTACGTCAGCTTCAGCTAAGGTTTCCTCCAGGCTGCCATAGCTTACACCGGCAGCGATCAGTTCGGGATCTGGATAAATGTCGTACGCGCTGATCCGGCAGCCAAATCCGCGGAGAATGTTGCAGAATGCCCTGCCAATGTTGCCGGTGCCGATAACAGCTACCTTCCGATTGTGCAGGTTGAATCCCATCAGTTTCTCAAGCGAGAAGTTACCTTCACGGACCCGGTTGTAGGCCTTATGTGTTTTTCGGTTCAAGGTCAGAATCAAGGCCATTGCATGTTCCGCAACTGCTTCGGGCGAGTAGGCGGGTACCCGCACAACTGGTATAGCTAACTTTGCTGCTGCAGCGACATCAACATTGTTAAATCCAGCACAGCGTAGCACGATTAAACGCACGCCGTTTTCATGTAGCAGGTTCAGGACCGTATCGTTTACGATATCATTTACAAAGATACATATGGCGTCGTAACCACTTGTCAATGCGACTGTTTGTTCATTTAGGGGTAACACAAAAAAAGTCAGTTCATGCCCGGTGTTGAACCGGCTTAAATAAACTTCATCATAGGTGTAAGTACTAAAAACGGCGATCCTCATAACTTAAAATTTAAGAACAAGTTACAGTTTAGTTTCGTATTCCTTGCTTCCTTATGACAGGCTGCAAGCCTGAAAGGCATTGTTTTTGGTTCCTCTATCTTCTTTTAAGTAAGCATGAAGATTTTTACTATTTTACTCGTTCTGTCAGGAATGCTAGCAGGTTGTAACGCCTTTGAATACAGCCCAAACCAGACTTTTGACCGCAATTCCCCCACAAATCTTAACAAAACTGCCATAGACCGGCTGATGTCAGTTCATCCGACAAATGACACCTTAAAGTTCATTCTTTCGGGTGACACGCAACGTTCCTACAAGGAAATTCCCGGTTTTATTGAAAAAGTAAATTCACTTGACAATGTCGATTTTATTCTTGTTGCAGGTGATATTACCGAGTTCGGAAGCTTCAAGGAAATGGAGGGTTACGCTGTCCGAATTAAAAAGATGAATGTGCCAGTGATTACCATCATTGGAAACCATGACTTAACGGGCCGGGGCAGAGAATCATACCAGCGAATGTTTGGCGATTTAAACTTTAGTTTCGTTTACAAGGGCACGAAGTTCATTTGCCATGATACAAACAGTCGCGAGTACAAATATAACGGTGGTGTACCTAATCTGGATTGGCTATCACAAGAGCTTCGGCCGAGCGCTAGCGTACAATCCTATATCGCTGTTGGGCATGTGCCACCGCTCTCCGACGACTTTGATCAGCAATTAGTCCCAAACTATAAAGCGCAATTTGAACAAACACCCGGGTTTCTGGCAGCATTGTATGGACATACCCATACTTATCTTGCTTCTGCGCCTGAAGATCTTTTCAGGTATGTTGTAACTGGATCCATTGAAAACCAGGAATTCATCGTGGTTACTGTAATAAATGATAAACTAACTTATGAGCGCGTATTTTATTAGACTTCCTTCCCTCATTGTCATCCTTTTACTTGCCGGACTTCGTTCAAACGCGCAGCAGTTTTTAATACCCGATGAATTGATTTTGCAGCATGCCGGTAGTATTGGTTACTTCAGTGCCGGAGCTGGTTATAAATTATTTAAAAATGAACGCGGGAACCTGGATCTGCTATATGGCTATGTGCCCGCATCTAAAGGGGGAGAACTGCATATCATGACCGCTAAATTCGCTTACAAGCCTTTTGTGATCAAAGTAAATAAGCTTGGTACCATATACCCTTTTAATCCCGGTGTTTTTCTGACCTATACCTTGCATAAAGATCTGCAATTCAAATTTTCTAAGGATAATTGGCCTAAAGGTTACTATTTTTGGTCCGAAGCCCTCCGCCCACATCTATCTTTCAGCAATGAAATTGAGTTCTCTGAGCCAAAGTTCATTAAAGCCGCTGGATTGAAGTCTGTAAGTCTCTATTCCGAGTTTAATAGCAATGAATGGTACTTGGTCAATTACTTTCAGAATGTGCCTGAGGTGTCCATTAAAGACGTATTTAAGCTCGGTATTGGCGTACGCCTTCGTTTCTAAGATTTATTTTTACAAACAATTTTTAGCCGGGAATCATTATTAAGATAACAATACCTTAATAAAACTAAAATTCAAACCTATGGCTAAAAACAATAATGGAAGTTTTGTACCCCCAAAGGGCAAACCTTCAGGTAAAGGAAATGAAACAGCTGGATTGAAAGATGCCTTTGCGGCAATTGATCCTGATAAGGAGAATGAAATCACTGAAAAATATATCTCGGATACGGACAGTCAGGAAGCACTCATTCAAATGAGGCACGTGAACAGGAATGTTAATAAAGGGGTAGATTATAACGACGACGCTAATAACTAGGATCTATGGGAGTATTATTAAAGGAAGACATCACGGAGATAACTGGCTTTGAAGCGGATATCTGCGTGTCTATCTACATACCTGCACATCGTTCAGGTGTAGAAGTAAATGAGAAACACGATGCACTATTGTTAAAAAATAACCTTCAGCAAGCCAGACGGATTTTAACTGAAAAGGGTAAGAGCCAGGCAGCTGTTGAACAAATACTGAAGGAGGGCTCGGCATTGGTGGATAACCGTGAGTTCTGGAATACACAATCGCAGGGATTAGCTTTATTTCTGGGGGAAGGATTTTTCAAGGTCATCAAAACACCTATGCCCTTAAAAGAAGAGTTGTTCGTAAACTCGTCTTTTAACATCCTGCCATTGCTACCGCTAATGACCGACCACGCATACTTTTTTCTGCTGATGTTGAGTAAGAAGGATGCCCGAATTTTCCGCGGCGATGCTTATGGCATGGAGCTATTGGAGGTTGAGGGTCTACCTAACGGTATGGATGATGTTATTCACTTTGAAGAGAAGGACACGCAACAAACGATGCGCAGGGCGGGAGCCGGTGCGGGAAGAGGTGCCATATCCGGCGCGAACTTTCACGGACATGGGCCGGGTCTTGCAGATGAAACGGAATGGGTCATTCAATACCTGAAAGAGGTTAATCAGACACTTTGGACGGAACTGCTGTCGCAGGAGTCTGCACCACTGATCCTCGCCGGAACGGAACAGATCTTAGGCCTGTACCGCCAAATCTCTAAGTACAACATAGTAGAACAAAGCCTCACTGGGAACTTCGACCACGAGGAAAAGAATTCGGTATATCAAAAGGTGCGCGACATTGCGGCACCATTTTTTAAAGAGAACGTACGTAAGGCATTAAAAACCTACTACGATAATTCAACTACAGAATTGACCTCGTCAATTCCAGAGGATGTGATCCCAGCAAGTTTTTACAGCCAGATCTCGGATCTGTTTATTGTAAAAGATGCACACATCTGGGGCACGTTCGACGAAGCTTCCAATGAGTTGGTTCTTCACGAAGAGAAACAGGAAGGGGACACCTGTCTTTTAAATAAGGCTGCGATAAAAACGTTGAAGAATGGTGGTGCAGTACATGTGCTGGAACAGGATAAAATGCCTGCAGATAGTAAAGTTGCTGCATTTATGCGATTTTAACATTTAAAGAACCTATTCGGCAATTTTTAGAGCCGGTCAAGCATATTGACCGGCTTTTATTTTGTCTATACTTTTAGCACAGCTCACACACACCTTAAGCACACCTCGCGCACACCTCACCCACGCAAACTGTGTGTAAGGTGTGTTGCAGCTGTGTGTCAGATGCTGGTTAGTTGTTTCTAGTGCTGGAATTTAAATGCAACATGAGGCGGAAAAAACGCCGGGTTCTTGCGAGGGAAATATTTGGCGGAAATATGGGAATGGGCTATAACGAACAAGCCCTGGTTCATTCAGATTGATGACCAGGGCTTGAGCTTATTACTTTTCTTTTTTGGTGACTTTTACTTGTTTAGCATCTTTCGAGGAAACGACATCTTCGGGCTCGGTGCCTTTGGCTTTCTTCGTATCTTTTTTCTCTTCGCTTGTTGTAGTGCCTTTTGCACCATCTGTTTGCTTTGCCATAACGATTGCTTTGTTTATATTTTTAGAACAACCTGCGTATCGAATGGTTTGTAAAAATATGCCTTAGTCTTGGGCTTTGGCTGCTTTAGCCTCTTCTTTAGCGCGTTTTTTAAAGAACCCACGGAAGAGGAAGTTGCTTTGCAAAGCTTCAAGATCTTCATCAAGTTTCTTGGAGCTTGTCTCGAGGTTGGTCATGATGGATCGAACCTGATCAGCCGTTTGTTTATCATTTAGTAGGAGACCAGCTGCATTATCCGATTGGTTTAACTTTGCCGATGCAGCGTTTAGATTTTGGGTCATTTCGGCAGCTGCCCGCGCAGTACGCTGAAGCTCATTTACTGACCGATTCAATTGTGCAAACACCGCGGTATCCGTTAATAGTTTGTCTGCAAGACCACCCTTTGTGTTTAACGTTTTGCTGAACTGGTCCAGTTCTCTGGCCATACGATCGGTAGAAGATGTGGTACGTTCCAAGTTACTTACGATTTTCCTAAAGTTGTTTGCAATTTTCTCGTCGGAGAGTAGGGCACCAGCAGAGCCTTTACCTTCAACAAGACCCCGGGCAAGGGTTTTAAAATCGCCAGTTATGTCTACTAAATTTTTATTATTGACCTGGAAGGTTTTCATAATATCGTCGGTGGAGAGCGTGGTTGCCACTTGCAAACGATCTCCATCTTCAATGAACGGATATTTTGGATCACCACCGTTAATTACGATGATCTTATTACCAATCAATCCATCAGAGCTGATGCTCGCTGTTGCATTTTTGTGGATATACTTGTGTGCCTCTTCTTCAACACTAAGGACTACCTGCACCTCTGACTTGCCATAGAATTGTATTTTTTTGATCGTACCTACTTTAACACCTGAATACCAAACGTTGTTTCCTGCTTTCAATCCCTGAATATCTGAGAATACAACATTTAGCGTAAAACTCTTAACAAAGGTTTTACGCTGCCCCCCTAAGGTGAAAATTGCCAATACAAAAATCAACAAGCCTACGAAAATAAATATCCCTGTGGTGATCTTTTTGCGGTTATCTGATTGTGCCATGCTTCTATTTTATAAAATTGTAATCGTAAAAAGGTTTTACCCTTTCATCATTTGTATCAAAAACCTCATCGAAAGTACCTTGCCTTTGGAACTGTCCGTCCAGCAGCATGGCTACGCGGTTACCCACCGCTCTTGCGCAGGTTAAATCATGTGTAATAATTATGGAACTTGTTTTATACCGTTCCTGTACTTCGTTGATCAAACTGTTGATCTCCAAGCAGGTTATTGGATCTAGTCCTGCCGTAGGCTCATCGTACAGCATAATTTTAGGTTGCAGAATTAGCGTGCGTGCTATACCGATCCTTTTACGTTGTCCGCCGGATAACTCAGAGGGCATCTGGTTGATGGCTTGCAAGAGTCCCACAGCATCCAGGGTACCTTCAACAGCGCGATCTACTTCAGCTTTGGTGATGCCCTTGCGATTACGAACCAATGGAAATTCCAGGTTCTCCCGAACGGTCATGCTATCGTATAAAGCACTGTTTTGGAAAGAGAAGCCTACATCTAGACGTAAAGCGAGTAGTTCCTTGTAGCTGATTTCATCTACGTTGTTGCCTAGAACCTTTACCATCCCATTGTCGGGCTTTAATAGACCGATGATAATCTTGATCAGCACGGATTTTCCTGTCCCGGACTTTCCAAGTACAACAAGATTTTCACCCCGGTGCAGGTTTAGGTCCACACCTCTGAGTACATGAAAATTTCCGAAAGACTTGGTTAATCCTTGTATTTCTATCACCTTTTCCAGGTTAGTATCTGTATTCGGTCTTGATTTCATAACTGCGGATTAGGATCTGAATAAACCAAAGAACTGGACGGAGATTACCTCCTCAATAAAGATCAGGAACATGGAAACGACCACGGCAGAGTTCGCCGCCTTTCCCACACCTTCTGTGCCTTTAGAGGAGTTATATCCCTTGTAGCAGCCCACAATGCCAATCGTGAATCCGAAAAGAATGGCTTTTACGGTAGAGGCCGTAATATCCAGAAATGTAATTTGTTCAAGAGAAGCCTGAAAGAACAGTTTTGCACTGGTTTCTTCAAACATGGCTACGTTCAGCAGCGCACCAAGCATACCGATTAGCCCGGTATAGAAAGTAAGAATTGGAATGGTGATGGTGGCGGCAAGCACGCGGGTAGCGACCAGGAATTTAAAAGGATTCGTTGCAGAAACTTCCATGGCATCAATCTGCTCGGTTACACGCATTGAACCAAGTTCTGCACCGATACTGGAGCCAACCTTACCTGCGGCAATAAGTCCGGTTAACAGCGGTGCCAGTGTCCGAAGCAGGGCGATACCTACAAGGGAAGGTAGCCAGGAAGTTGCGCCAAATTCTGCCAGTGAGGGCCGTGATTGTTTTGTAAATACAACTCCGGTGATAAAACCAGTGGTTGAGATGAGCAGGGCAGAGCGGTACCCTATTTCGAAGCATTGCCTTAGTAACTCTTTGCCTTCAAAGGGTGGTAAAAACGCTTCTTTAAAGAATCGGGCAATAAAGCTGTATACCTCAGCCAAGGTGATAAACATCCTCGAAAAAAGTCCGGGTCTTTTATCAACCTGCTCCGATCCAACGGGAGTTTCAGTGTTATCCATTCAATCAATTTTCTTTATCCTTACACGCCATTATCAAAGCATGCGCCAAGAATTGGTAAATATATTAACAGTATTGTAAAACATTGTAATTTGAACCTAATAATGCCTGCAAGCATGAAAAGCCTCCTTCATACTGGCCGGAATGGCAAAAAAAGTGCATATTGCCCGTTATAAATATCTTCTCATGACTAAGAACATTTTTATAGCCTCCGCAGAACCTTATACCGGGAAATCAGTTATCGCCTTTGGTCTAATCAATATGCTTCTTTCAAAAACGCAGAAGGTTGGTTACTTCAAACCAATTATCACGCAGGAAGATGCTGATCATAGAGAACAACACATAGAAGCGCTTTTAGATTTCTTTAATTTGCCAATTCCGTATAACGACACATTTGCGTTTACCGGGCAACAGGTATTGCATCAGCCGCAAACGGAAAATAGCAGTGAAATCATTGATACAATCATCAGCAAATACAAAAGGGCGGAAGAAAACTATGAATTTACAGTAATCGAGGGAAGTGATTTTCTGGGCGAGGGTACAGCTTTCGAGTTTGAGTCAAATGTGCTTATAGCTAAAAACCTGGCCGCCCCGGTACTTATCGTGGTTACAGGTGAACATAAATCCACGGCACAAGTGGTGAACACCGCTGTTAACATCTTTAGAAACTTCACATCCCGCGATGTCCAGGTGCTTGGAATGGTGATTAACATGGTAAAACAGGAAAATGTGGAAGATGTCAGACAGTTGTTACTTGCACAACTCCCGGCAGATATCATGTTAACAGTTATTCCTATGGAAAGCGGACTGCAAAGTCCGACAATGCAAGAGATCACAGAGGCGCTAAACGGAAAGGTCCTTTTTGGAGAAGCGCTAATGTTTAACCAGGTCGACAATTTTGTCACCGGTGCTATGATGCTGCCTAACTTTCTGAACCACATCAAGGAAAACGTACTCATTGTAACTCCGGGCGATCGTGGTGACATCATTATTGGTGCACTACAGGCCAATCAGTCGACAAATTACCCCAAAGTTGCTGGGATTGTGTTAACAGTGGGTAGTATTCCAGACCAACCAGTGATGAAATTGATCGAAGGTTTGCAAACTGTGATGCCGATCATCAGCGTACAAACCGGAACTTTCGAAACCAGCAACGTCATCGGGCATATTCATTCCAGAATTACAAAAGATAATAAGAAGAAGATCCAGTTAGCCATTCAGGTATTTGAAAAATATGTTGATCTGAAAGCACTGGATGATAAAATCATCACCTTTACTCCAGAAGGTATTACACCACATATGTTCCAGTATCAACTGGTTAAGAGAGCAAAAAGCATCAAAAAACATATTGTATTGCCCGAAGGGAATGATGATCGCATATTAAAAGCCGCTGCCAGGATCATGAGTCAGGATCTGGTAGAATTAACCATTCTTGGAGATCCTATAGAAATTGGACTGTCGCTGAAAAGACTGGGTTTGAACCTGGATTTAAGCACCATCCATATTGTAAATCCGAAAACGTCAGAGCACTATGACGACTATGTGCAGACGCTCTATGAATTGAGGAAAAACAAGAATGTAAATCTGGAGATGGCTACGGATATGATGACTGATGTTTCGTATTTCGGCACTATGATGGTGTATAAAGGACATGCTGATGGTATGGTATCGGGTGCAGTACATACTACCCAACATACCATCAGGCCTGCTTTGCAGTTTATCAAAACACGTCCAGGTGTTTCTGTCGTGTCGTCCGTATTCTTTATGTGTTTACCAGAGCGCGTCGCTGTATTTGGCGATTGCGCGGTGAATCCGAATCCAACGGCAGCAGAGCTGGCGGAGATTGCAATTTCTTCTGCAGAGAGCAGCATGCGTTTCGGCATTGAGCCCAGAATTGCGATGTTGTCTTATTCTTCTGGAAGTTCGGGGGCAGGGGAAGATGTGGAACGGGTTCGGGAGGCGACAAACATTGTGCGTGAAAGAAGACCTGATCTGAAGATTGAAGGCCCTATTCAGTATGATGCGGCTGTAGATCCTGCAGTAGGGCAGCAGAAGTTACCAGGATCGGAAGTTGCCGGCAAGGCAAGCGTGTTGATTTTCCCGGATCTAAATACCGGTAATAACACTTATAAAGCAGTTCAAAGAGAAACCGGCGCATTGGCTATTGGGCCAATGTTGCAGGGACTAAATAAACCAATTAATGATTTAAGCAGAGGTTGTACCGTGGATGACATCTTTAATACCGTTGTCATTACTGCAATTCAATGCCAGGAAGTATAATTTAGTAAGTTAAATGAAGATCCTTGTGATTAACTCAGGAAGCAGTTCCTTAAAATATCAATTTTTTAACATGCCTGCAACCGACCCACTGACCACGGGTTTAGTGGAGAGAATAGGACTGCCAGGTTCTACAGTGACTAACCATGGAGAAGCCCTGAAAGAAGTTTTGAATGCGCTAAGTGCAAAGGGGATCATACATGGCCCTGACGATGTTGATCTGGTGGGCCACCGAGTGGTACACGGCGGTGAAAGATTCTCTTGCGCCACCGAAATAACACCAGATGTTAAGGAACAGATCAAGGCCTTATTCTCCCTTGCACCATTGCATAACCAGGTAAGTTATACCTGCATTGAAGTTGCTGAGCATACTTTTCCTAAGGCAAAACAAGTAGCCGTTTTTGATACTGCATTTCACCATACTTTGCCAGACTATGCGCATCGTTATGCAATTCCAAAGTCGTACTACGAAGATCACGGGGTTAGGGTTTATGGTTTCCATGGTACGAGTCACAAAAATGTGTCTAAGCAGGCTATGGCATACCTTGATAAACCGGATGCTCGTTTAATTACGTTGCATTTGGGAAATGGTTGCAGTGCAGCGGCAGTGAAAGCTGGAAAGTCTATCGAAACCAGCATGGGCTTTGGGCCTTTGAGTGGCCTGGTGATGGGCACCCGCTCGGGTGATATCGATCCCTCAGTGGTATTTCACCTGATTGATCAGGAGAAGTTTACGGTGGCTCAGGTAAGTAATTTATTGAATAAGGGTGCGGGACTTTTGGGTATGGCCGGTTCAAATGACCTGCGGGACGTACATAAGCTTGCAGATCAGGGGTCGGAAGAGGCCAAACTTGCACTAAAGTTATACGCCTACCGGATCAAGAAGTTCATTGGTGCTTATGCAGCGGTATTGAACGGCATAGATGCGATTGTGTTTACCGGTGGCGTGGGAGAGAACGACAAGGTTATGCGTGCCATGGTTTGTGAATCATTGGAATACCTCGGAATAGGGTTCGATGAAGATAAGAATAAAGTAGCTAGCGGGCAGATCTTTGAGGTCAATCAGGCGGATGCACGAGTTAAAGTGCTTGTGGCGAAAACAAACGAAGAGCTGGAGATTGCCAATGAGTGTTTTGCATTGTTTCAGACAGATTTAAGCTACTAATGACGATAGTATAAAGCAAAAGGCCGGTACAAAAATACTGGCCTTTTGCTTTTATATACCTCCAGATGTATTAATTTTCAGTTGCGAAGATCACCTTATTCGCAAGTTCAATCTCTTCATCAGTGATGTTGTGCGGCTTGCCAGGGTAAGCAATAACTGTAATCCTGGCATTCATTCTTTCAAGCAGACAGCCAGAATCTTTTACGCGCCTAAGTGGTACATGATGATCAGGATTGCTGGTAGAGATCAGAATTGGAGTTTGTGCAAAATCACCCTTGTAATTTGTTTGTTCAAGCACCTCACCAATCAGCCCACCGGTAAAAGCAACCACACCAGCATAACGTACGGCATTTCTGCTGATATACTCCAAGGTGAGACATGCACCTTGTGAGAAGCCAAGAAAGTAAATGTTGCTTTTCAGAATACCTGCTGCGGTTAGCTCCTCGACCAGTTTATGTATCGATGCCAGTGCCAGATTGAGCGAAGGTTGGTTGACCTCTACTGGCGCAATGAAACTTGCCGGGTACCAGGTATTCCCTGGCGCTTGGAGTGCAAGTACAGCGGTATGTTCCGGAAGCTGGAGCTCAGCAGCCAAAGGCAACATGCCTCCAGCGCTTGCACCACGTCCATGGATCATGATCAAAGCATTTTTCGCCGAGCCCAGTGGAGTTCCTGTCGCTGCATATAAATTATTTTTAACTTCCATTTTTATTCGTTTTGAATCGTTTGAAAAATTAAGTTAGTGGAGCTTTGGTAAGGCATGCTCAATTGCAGAACGACGATCTTCGTATTGCGCAGGTAGCATCAAATGTTGGCCCAGTTCCTCTTTGCGCTCATCAATCATGAAGCCCGGGTTGTCTGTTGCAATTTCAAAGAGTACACCTCCAGGTTCACGGAAGTAAAGGGAGTAAAAATAGTTCCGATCAATCTTTTCCGTGATGTCTAAACCCCAGGCGCTTATCTTATCTCTGTAGTACATCAGTGTTTCTTCGTCTTTGACCCGGAAAGCCACATGGTGTACCGATCCGCCCGCTACATGTCCTGCTGCCTCACCTGGTGCTTCAACAAGATCTACTATAGCCGCTTCTGCTACCGTATCGGTAACAAATCTCGATCGGTTTACCACTTGCTCCTGTAATTGGTAACCTAAAAGCTCTGTTAGCACAGCTGCAGTTTTATCTATCTTATTGCTCGTGATCGTGACGTGGTGGAAACCGCGAATGGCATGTGCCGCAGTAACCTCGGCTGTTGTCCATGGACTTCTGGTATCTTCCTTTTTAGCAACGGTAAGCTCGAACTTCAATCCATCCGGATCAAGAAAGGTGAGATACTGCTCACCAAACTTCTCTGCAACCTTGTTGTAAATAACATGGTGATCATCCAGGCGTTTTTGCCAGAAATCCAGGCTGCCCGCAGGAACACTATAACCAATCTCGGTAACCTGCCTTGTACCTCGCCGGCCTAGTTGAATGCCTTCCCAAGGAAAAAAGGTAAGAATCGTGCCCGGACTGCCTTCTTCATTGCCGTAATAAAAGTGATAGGTGTTTGGATCATCAAAATTCACTGTTTTTTTGAGGAACCGTAGACCTAGTACCTTGGTATAAAAATCATAATTGGTTTTGGCTTTCCCCGCAATAGCGGTAATGTGATGGATGCCTAAGATTTGATTTTCCATGTTGTATTTGTTTTGATATTCAAATTTACGGCTTGTGTTACACCGAAATCTTATCATATAATAAGAAATCACCAGTGCTGAATTCTTCAACTTTTCCTGCTGAGTTTGCTCCTAATTAGAATTGTTACAAATAGGATCTCAGATATTTGATGTTTAGTTTGGATTAAATCTAAATAATGCTAACATTTGTACATAATCACATTTAATGAAGCCAAATACATACGTCCCTTCTTTAAACTGGAATAAAGTGTACGGAAATCGTTCCGGAACCATCTATCAATCCGATGAGGAGAAATGCTGGTTTATTGATTTTGCCGGGAAAATTGCACGTTTTGATTATCGTAACATATTAAAGCTCAAAAAGGCGGTTTACAACATTGATATTGAGGCATTGCTGCTCAGCAATGATAAGTCTGGAGATATTGAAATCATCTTTATTTGTGCCTGTGACCATTGTTACGTATTGTCGTTGATGGAAATTATAGCCATCAAGGATTTACTTCAGGGTACCTTTGTAATGCTGGAACTAAACCATATTATCCAGGACCGTTTGCACCGCGTAATTGCTTAATCTTCTTTAGACTGCTTCCATATTTCTAATAAAAGCGTATTAATCCATTTGTAGCACTATTTTTGGTTTAAATCAATTTTAAACACAAGGAATATGAAAGATATCATGCGCATTAAATGCTTACTTTCTGCAGATGTAGAAGTATTGCTGAACCAACAGATAAAAAAAGAAGCACATTCATCATCACTTTATCTTGCTATGGCTTCATGGTGTAATCGCAATGGATTTGATTATTCAGCAGATTACTTCTTCAAACAAGCAGAGGAGGAGCGGATGCATCAATTAAAATTCTATAAATATGTACTTGATATGGGGGGGGTAGCAATTTCTCCGGAAATCACCAACATCAAGAATGAATTTAACAGCTTTAGAGAGGTTTTTGAAGAAGCCTTGGAGCAGGAAGTTAATATTACCCAGTCCATTAAGAACATTGCAGCTCGTTGCTATAAAGAATCCGATTTTGTAACCCTTGAATTTCTAAACTGGTTCTTCAAAGAACAACGTGAGGAAGAATATAAAGCCAGACGTGCGCTGGAATTATTCGAAGTTATTGGTGAAGAGGGAACTGGAAGATGGGAAATTGATAAGCATGTTGGTAAAATTGAATATACCAGTGAGGCTGAATAACCTGAACAATTTTGTCAAAGAAAGATAAATCTGAGAAAAAAGATTCCAAAAAGGAATTAAAGAAGGTTCTTACAAAGGAGATCCTCAAAGATTTAAAGGTCAAAAAGCTTAAGAAGAAATGCTGCGAGAAGTACAAGAAGGGCAAACGTTGTAAAAACTGCCCTTTAAATCCCGCACTATTTTCTTAAGCTTTTTTTTGCTGTTACCGGAGTGGTTAAGTTAAACTAGGCGTTCTGCCACCATCCACGGGTATACTCACACCATGCACATAGGCTGCGGCCGGACTTGCAAGAAAGGCAATAACATTGGCCAACTCGGAAGCTTCGCCAAAGCGCTTCAGAGGTATAGTTGCTTTCAATGCCGCTTTAACTTCCGCTTCAGTTTTACTTCCGATTTGTGCTGTTCCTGTAATCAAGCTACTTAGCCGTGCTGTGTTTGTTAGGCCAGGAAGTATATTATTTACCGTAATGTCATAGGCGCCGATTTCGTTGGCCAAGGTTTTTGCCCAGGCTGCAACTGCGGCTCTGATCGTATTGGAAACACCTAGACCGGCAAGAGGTGTCTTAATGGATGTGGAGATCACGTTAATAATGCGGCCATAATTCGCCTCGCGCATACCCGGAAGTACTGCATTTACAAGAAGTTGATTGTTGACCAGATGTTGTTGAAATGCAGCTGTAAACTCCTCTGAAGACGCCTCTTCGATCGGCCCGGCCTTTGGCCCGCCAGAATTGTTAACCAGTATGTGCACGGTTTGAGTACCCACAATTTCCTTGATCGCTTCTTGGACGGATTCGGAATCTGTAAAATCTGCGACTTTGTACTGATGCTGCTGACCTGCAGCAGTGGGGATTTTTGTTAACGCTTGTTGAAGGCTGATCTCATTTCTTGCAAGGAGTATGCAGTTCGCACCGAGTGCGGCGAGTTCAACTGCGGCAGCAAAGCCGATCCCTTGTGAGCTTCCACAAATTACAGCAGTTTTGTTTTGTAGGGAAATATTCATAGGCTACTTGCCACTGATTTTGGCACGTTGTTGTTCAAGACGTTCACGGAGCGCATATTTCAGACCATCTTTAAGATTGTCTAACAGGTTATATTGGTTTTCTGCATTGTCAATTAGCGTATCGCTGAAGTTTGTAAAAAGGAGATCCACCTTTCGACGGGAGTTCCTGCCTTTTGAAGGCGCAAACAAAATACCCAAGGCTGCACCTGCAGCCACTCCTGCTAAAAGATTTAAAATCACCTTTGAGTTGTCTTTCATCTTTGATATAGATAAAGGCTTTTTAATGCACTTTATAGCTGTTAAATAGCAATTATAAGGCCAAAGGGGCGAATCTATTCAGTTTGATACGTTAGTAGATGAAGTAGTTGAGTACCATCACGCCAGCGATCCCGAGCACCGAAACGATGGTTTCCATGAGGGTCCATGTTTTAAAAGTCTCTTTAAGGCTGAGCCCAAAATATTCTTTGAACATCCAAAAACCGGTATCATTAACGTGTGAGAACATTAAACTTCCAGCACCTACAGCCAAGACCATTAGCTCAGGTGATGCTCCTGCAACAACCAGTGGTACAACCATGCCGGAAGCAGTAAGTGCGGCAACGGTTGCTGAACCCAAAGTTACCCGCAGTAGGGCAGCTATAAGCCATCCTAAAAAGAGGGGTGAGGCATTGATGCTGTTCGCAAGCGTTTTTACGTCGTCTCCGATGCCGCTATCAACCAGTATTTGCTTGAATGCACCACCCGCTGCAATAATCAATAAGATCATCGCAACCCCTTTGACACCTTCCGCACAGGAATCCATCGCCTTTGCAACTGGCAGATTAAGCATGAGCAAAGTAATGAACAAAGCGATTAATAAAGCAATTGTTGGATCGGATATGAAGATAAAGAAGGCTCTGGCAGGTCCATCTGCAAAGGCCAGTGTTCCCAAGGTACCGGCCGTAATCAGCACAATGGGAGAAAGTGCAATGATAAAGCTTTTAAAAGCTGGAGGCAGAAGATGCAGGTCATCGAAGGTAATGAGTTGATTTTTATTCCGGCCTCGATCTGTCCTGATGATCATTCGAGGAAGTAAAATCCCGGCTGCTATGGCTATGGGAATACTTAGAACAAATCCATAAATCAGCAGTTTTCCGATATCGGCATGGAAGATGCCGGCAAGGGCAACCGGTCCCGGATGGGGTGGTAAAAAGCCATGGGTAACAGAAAGAGCTGCTGCCATTGGAATACCTACATACAGCTTCGGCAGCTTTGCTGCACCAGCAATTGCGAACACGAGTGGGATGAGTACTACGAAGCCAGCATTGTAAAAAAGGGGAATGCCGACCAGAATACCCGTAATTAAGACAGCCCATTGAATATGCCCGGCGCCAAATAGCCTAATTAAAACCACAACAATGCGCTTTGCCGCGCCGCTATCTTCAGCAAGTTTACCAATCATGGCTCCAAGGGCAAGGACCATGGTCATACTTCCCAATGTACTTCCGATCCCGTTGTTTACGGAGGTCATTACCTTGAGTATTGGCATGCCAAGCATCAAACCTGTTGCAATGGAGGCAACAAGCAGGGCGAGCATTGGGTTGATCTTTTTGATGATCAGGATAAGCAAAATGACGATGCCCGCAAGAACGTAGAGAAAATCCATATTATAGCGCTAGACTTTTAAGGGTATGCATAACTGTTTTGAGGTCCTCGTAAATTCTGCCGTAAACGGGCTGGAGCTTTTTGTACACGTCATGTTGGCTATAGTCGGGCATGATGGTTTGGGTTTCATGCGAGAGCTTCTCCTCCAGTTTTGCTTCAGGATGAAGTACACGGGCAGCAAGTATGATGGCACCAATAGCCGAAGCATCATCAGCCTGAACCACGACGAGTTTTTTGCCGGTAACATTTGCCAGTACCTGCATCCACACGGGTGCATTTAGGAATCCGCCACTGATGTTTAGCTGTTTAATTGGCATCGTGGCCTGTTCAACGGCAAGCAGTACCTCATTGATGGCCATGCATACACCTTCAAGCACGGCTCTAAAGAAGTGCTGTTGTCCGTGGTGCAATTGTAGGCCTACGAAATTCGCGGTAACAGCCGTATCCCAGATTGGGGCCCTTTCCCCAGTGAGGTAGGGGACGAAGATCAGTCCACCTGAACCTGCTGGCGTAGCTTCAACTTGTTTGAAGAAGTATGCATAATCGACTTCGTCTGGTTCCTGCTTATTCAGAAACTTTTCTATTGCCCAATCAATTGCTATCCCTCCATTGTTCAGGGGGCCGCCACACACGTAAGTATTCTGGTCCAGCAGATAATTAAAGGTCATCGCATTAAAGTTGTACACCGGTGCAGCTGTGGTAACCCGTACTGCTGCACTGGTTCCGATAGTTAATGCCGCTTTATGATCATCGGTTACGGCGCTTCCAAGGTTTGCGCAGCAGCCATCACTGGAGCCAATCACCACGGGAATCCCGTTTTCCAGCCCCAAGCTGCTTAACACTTCCGGATACTCGATCTTTCTCTGAAAGTTGGTGTTTACCGGACTGGAAAGCTTATCGGCTGTGATGCCTGCAATTTCCATGATCTCTGCACTCCATTGTAGTTTTAAGATGTCAAACAGCCCAGTAGCAGAAGCAATACCATAGTCAATTTCGAAAACGTTGAAGAGTTTAAACCAGATGTATTCTTTAATGGAAATAAACTTATGGCTTTCCTGGAAAAGGATTTTGTTGCTACCCTTTAGCCATAGTAGTTTACATAGAGGCGACATTGCATGGATAGGTGTTCCGGAGGTGTTGTATATGAATTCTGCCTCAGCACTTTCGCGGAGAATTTCCGCTAATGCTTCACTCCTGGCATCAGCCCAGGTGATCATGTTGTGCAGTGGGCTGCCACTTTGATCTACCGGTATGAAACTGTGCATTGCACTGCTTAAGCTAATTGCGTCGGGTGAATACCCAAGCTGCTGTACAGTATCTTTGATACAGCTTTTAAAACCTTCCCAGATGTCCTCCGGGTTTTGTTCACTGTGACCTGGTTCAGGGTTTAAGGTGGGATATCCACATTGTGACACATGGAGTACATTTCCCTCCAAATCAATCGACACCGCTTTTGTGCTGCCTGTGCCAATGTCAATTCCAACAATATAGGGTTTACGCATGCAATTATATTTGGTTTCGGTCACTAATATATAAAACTGTTGTTTAAACACCCCCTTTAACGCGCTTTAGTTCCCTTAAACTTCTTCTTATTGTTATTTATTCGTGTATTTTTGGTCATCATGCCACGCAAGCCTACGCAGAAAATGGAGAAATCGACAGTGGTTAAAAAGCCGAGTATTTTTAGCCTCTTAGGGCCTTATAGAAACCTCATCGCATGTCTGGTGCTTTTCGCATTAATCAGCAATGGTGTAAACCTGTTGTTGCCAGCACTGATATCGCGTGGCATAGACACCTATACCGCAGGCAGCTTTGATATGCAAGGCACAGTGATGTTGTTCTTGCTGGCCATCATCATGATATTTGTTTTTACCTATGCACAAAGCATTGTTCAAACCTATGCTTCGGAGCGGGTGGCACGGGATCTTCGGACACGCCTGTCAGATCAGATATCCAGACAAA
>Ga0265798_10002863_pt1 | contig 25039 bp, 22 predicted proteins | sample P3T30metagenome_FD_192430 | JGI IMG/M metagenome (GOLD analysis project Ga0265798, IMG submission 192430) | Plant litter microbial communities from East Loma Ridge, Irvine, California - P3 T30 | ecosystem: Environmental > Terrestrial > Plant litter > Unclassified | place: USA: California...
ACGTCCATCTCAGGCTGGACCGGAGGTAACAGCGATCCCATCCGCAACAGCCGCTGGTGATCACTTTATCCATCGCACTTGCTTATTCACATTGTCAGAACGATGAGCACCCTTTCTCCAACCTGCTCTCGGCGTTGGAGGCAATCGTTTCGGACTTGCTTCATCTTTCATCCCATTTCCTCGTGCGACGGAAAGCCGCTGTACCTGCTCGGGTTCTGTCGTACCCTGATACCCCATGGACAGAGCTTTGATCTTCATGCATGGACACGATTTCAGTATGGTAGCATGGTTCTTCTACATTAGACTGGCATTGTTTTGTTTTCCTCTATCGAGGTTGCGCCTATTCAGCAATCCCTTGCATGATGGCGCTGGTGGCGTTTATGTCCAGAAAAAGTTTCTGTAACTATAATAGCGATATAGAATACACGTACTGCGTATCTTACTATGATATCCGCTTGATCTGACTGTCTTGCCTTGCCTTGTGCTGGATCCATAATGTAGTCCTGTAGTTGACTGATGAGCTGTTATGGCCAGACGACTCGACACGTCGCTTAGCCCTCTCTCTATCGACGCGCAAACGCTCAACATTACCAACAACCTATGAATAAGTCCGCCGCCTAATCGAGGCTCTTTATCTTCATCAGCATGATGGTGGCTGCAACATCCTGTTCGTCAAAGTGGCCACATGTGATCTGGACGCAGGACCGTCGGTCACATCCAATGTCTGGTGGAACCTCTGCGAAGAGGTCAGTACAGGCCGATCCATCAGGAGTCTCATGTCGATCTCGTAAGAGAGGAGTTAAGGTATAATTATATAACAGCAGCGAATTTAAGTTCTTCTAGAGGAAGACAAGGACTACATGTTATCAGAAGAAAGGGAAATAGATAGTGCACGATTGTTAAGATCGCAACATGCACATAGAGAACGACTATGTATTCCGACTAGATATGTTAGCTACACAGACGGGTGAATAGCGCAACTCGGGGCTGTCTGCCTTCGCGCCATTCTATGCGTTCGTCTTTGCCATCCAAGCTCATTGCAGGCTGGTGTTGGAGGGGACTATGTCAATGTAGTGCTATTAAAGTACATGGATTCAAGTAGCTGTTACATCAAGACAGTGGAGCATACGGTCATGTTTGTTTGTAAGACTTTGTCGTGTGGTCTGATGCAGACTAAAGTAGTGCAGTAGATCAGATATATACTGGAGACATCGTCATCTGTCATTGTAAACAAGAGCTTATAGATGTTGCTCTTGTGCTGATACACAGAAGCTTGTGCCTTAAAGGCATACATATGCTTGAGAGCAATCAAGAACATGGGTATGTATGCAGCCGCATCTGAGTCTGCATCATCCTTCACGAAGAAAGAACATGAATTCTTCATCTAGAGAGGCGATATATGTCTGTCACTTTGACATTATATAGAGGCTTGATTGTATATACGGTATGAAATCAAATATTCGCATCGTCAACTACTTCAGGTTCTATCAAAATAATGTTTGCTCGCAGTATTCTTAAGGCGTTAATCATGTTATATATGTCCTTTTCCACAGTGCGATCTTTCGCCTGGGTACTGCATTCTCACCGGCTCTTCATGCCGATGAGCAGTGTCTATCCGAAATGTGAGCAGACCCGTTGCCCTCTTTAAGCCATCACCGTGAACCCTTCGACTGCGCTCGAAAAGATTTGGAATTGCGTCCACGGTTCATTACGCGGCAGTTGCTGCGGGAATGAGGTTCATGGTGAAATCCATGCGCACTCCTCACTATTCCCCTGGGACACAGGTTATTATCTTCGGCTCGGGGTTACCTTCGGATACGGGGTCGTGAACAGCGATGCACAGCCTCAACGTGGCCCTAGCCCCACTGCGACTGCCTGATACCTCTACTGATTATTTGTCGGTGTCTGGTACGTATCACTTTATTGTGGAGCTACAAAGAAGTTTCTGGACTCATGTGTCGCGCTTCAGGATGTAGAAGTAAGGACTTCTGGTCGTTTGATGAGCAAGACACAATAAAGTGGTAGCGAGAAAACATGACTGACGTACCAGAACATCCTCACCCAACACACTACCTTGTGGTCAGAGAGTGGAGGCTAGAACAAAATCTCTTACTTGAGCGCTCCTGAAGACCGGAATGAATATTGCGAATGGGAAAGATAGCCTCGACAGACCATGAAGCTTGAGGAGGCTGGGAGGTGCCACTGTCTGCATCATAAACTCATATGTATGCAGGGTCTAAGGCAGAACCGCTCACTCAATCACGCTGACGATTATACCAAATTTCTGGAAGTACAAGATTTTGGATACCCGTGGGCAGACTTAAACCCTTGAAATGCCCGTAGGAAGGCGTTGATGATGGAAATTCCTGGGTCTTCAAGCGACGCATGCGATCTTTGATCCGAGCCGCACGCACTATCCAGTAAAAACAATCGATCGTACAGTAAGTATAGTTGTGAGATATTGAAACGTATACATGACGAAAGTTTCTGGGAAGAGTGAACACGGTGGGACAAATAATGATGAGTACGCGTGTACGTACATGATCATAACTGTCGGTTCGAGCTGCCCAACAATCATATCGACCGAACTAGTCGCTCGGTAAGAGAGACCACGGTAGTACTATCGAGAGATAATATAGAGCTAATATGGAAACGCTGAGGTGGATGAAAGGAAGATGGAACGCTCGGTGCTTCCTCGCTGTAGGATAGACGCCTTCCCGGGCGTCCCGAATGACGACCACCTAAAGACTGGATCCGCACTATCTAGGCAACCGTGTCGATACATGATATGACGATACATCTATTCAAAGTTGTACCTTGGGCTAAGAGAGGAAAGAATAATCAGGACTTTTGTGTGGTTTCGACCTCGCTATGTAAAGCGCGTGTATGAACTGGTCTATAGCACCTTACCTTATGATGCCCCTAGTGATAGACGTTGTAAAGAATAGAGCCAAGACAGAGTAAAAGCCAAGATCGCGGCGAGGCAGATTGCGCATGAAGATGATGGCAGGGAGCAGCCGCTGACCGGACAGTGATCGCTGCGATGGCGCAAGACGCGATCATTTTCAAGGAGCGGATGATCCGCTCATGCGGGAGGAACGCGACGGACGGACTACAAGTGTAGACGTCTTTCTAGGTGATCGATATGATCCATGGAAGCGAAAGCAAATCTTGAGAAGCGGTTGCCCATACCCCACATCTGACTGTGAGTCGCGGTCTAAGTTCGGTGTCGTGCAGTAGCGGGATCGATTGCAACGTCAGAGTGCAGTAAATTACTCGCTGTCTGACACTGGGGCGTCACGCACCAGATGTTACAACGCCAAGAAAGCAATCTGACTAACACGCCTTCGCCCAGCAGGTGTCTCCCGGTGCAGCCGGGTATGGACATCATCATCATCGTCGTATTGGTGACAAGACTTCCAGGTTTTCCGCGGAAACAGCTACCCACGGAAGGTAGCCCGACTGCAGATGACCGTCCCGAGGCGAGCACGGCGATGTCCATTGAGGGTTTCGTTGGATTGTTCGAGATTGCTGTGGATGTGCCCTGCAATAATTACCGCAAGGTAGGACTGTCCCGAGGTTCACTAGATCTGGAATGTGTCTTATGGCTGATCTTTTCGTTTGAACTCCGCACAATCGAGGCCCATGAAGATCAGCAAGGCCATAGAGAGTAAAGGTTGGGCATCCCTGCCACCGAGACCAAGACTCAAGCGCCGCAAGAGACGGTTGCTGCTACGATGGCAACACCAACAGCAGGGAAGATGTGGCTCAACAAAGCCAAAGCCCCATGACGCAGCTCGCTTTCGTGTTCTTTCATGCAAGAGGCATTTGCACGAACTGTAGTTCGGGCAGTGGGTGACAGGTCGCCGGCCACTAGCTACGTACTGGAACGCATGAGCCTTGTGCTGAACCAGAAAATCGCATCTTGGAACTAGATCGCGCTATTGCCCGGCGAATTGGCGGCCCAGCTTTAGACTCCGTTTCATCGTGCACATTTGTAAACTAACACACAACAAGCTTTATCGATTTTCGACGGGGACTCGACGTGTTCCAAGTACGGGGGGCTGGGGACAGTCGTCAGAAACCTTCGCGCCAACTTGTAGCGGGTAGATGCCGACAGACATGCATCTCATGACTGCGTTTTCATGGGTTGGAAAGGACCGACCCTGTGGCCTGGCCATCGGATACAGTGCTCCCACAAAGTGTGTCGGATGCCTTTCTTGACTCGAGGTCGGGAAGATTTGCAGAGAGCGGAATGTGGAGAAAGTCGGAACAGTCGAGCAGTGAAGATGTCCGTTCGAAGCAGCGCTCAGATCCGCTAACGCATCGTAGTCATGGGCGGAGGAGGTAGGGAAAGAACAGACGAGCAAGAGAGACCTGGAGCAAATGCAGGTGACGACTGGGATGAGGCAGAGCGTGCAGGCCAAGCTCACGCCATGTCGCATCGAGACAAGGAGGCAGAGACGATCTGCGGGCTCCAACGTCGGCCATTCTTCGGTGGCTCTGGGCGCAGCTCCCGCGGGCACCTAAGTAGGGTTGTTGAAGAAGCATTATTTGTCAAGGAAGATCGTGATTCGGGTGCAGCTACATTACCAAACGGGGTGGGCCATGATTCCGCAGAAACCGGAGTGCTGGCATGCGCATGGCCGTTGTCAATGCCGTAGATGGTGTGTCGGGTAATACGGCCAATGGTTTAGTATGGGCCTTCCAAACAAAAGTGGGTTGGGAAATGCAGAACTATGTCATGACCAAGGTTTCGATGTTGCAGACGAGGGAGCATCGCGAAGTACAGTGGACGTGGTCCAGAGCAGGCCAAGGCGAATCGGGGAGATTAGGGGACATGTTTACAGTTGTGATGAGAGGAAGTTGCAAAAGCGCGGGTTACTGAAGAAGGAAGGCGCTATAGGGCGTTGTGCGACCCCGGGAGCAGCGTGATCCGGAGTTCGCACCGACGTCGCACACAGCATCATACACACGCCTAGCTATTGACGTGCATGTGTGCATTTCACCACCACCATGGCCACGCACGTCTACTTCGCCATAGTACCTTAGCACCTGGCGAGACTGAGAATCACCTGATGATCAGGCTAGTGCAAGCTCATGGAAGCCGACCCCTAGACTGCTGGTGGGTTGCAGTGGGGAGAGACTGTGCAGAATTGCAGAGGTCCAAGGTTTCTGTAACAAGGGTATCATGCATCCAGGCCCATGACTACAGCGCTGCAGGTGGCATGTGGAAGTCGCCTCCGCTACCTCAATTTATGGACGGAAGGTATCCCGCTGGGCTGCGCGCAATGCCGCGTGTCAGTTAACGAGAGATGCGAAGATTTTCGGACACGGGCAGCTGATGCGTGTGTGTGTGTGTGTGTGTATGTGTGTGCATCAAGATGCAGCAGTGACATTGGTTTGACAGTTACCAAGATTCCTGGCCGACCTTGAAGTCGGCCGGTATGGTACCCGCATACTGTGACCTGTGGTTTGGGTGGACTCTGTGCTTTCGCCAACCTCCTCCGCCATGACTGAAAAAATATCGCTCACCTGGCTTGAACATCTCCGTACTGTTCCAGCCACGTGAGAGCAGTGCGGCGGATCTATTCAACCGAAGACGTGGAACAGCCACAGACCCACTTCGTGTTGTGGGCAGGGGCGCCCTTGTAGTGTCACCCGCTCGCCCAACTTCCACCAGCAGATGAGAGCGTTCCTGGATACGAGGAGTGCCAGACATTAGCCGTCGCTAAGAATACGTCCTCTATCACACTTGCAAGCGGCTGAGTACTGCGCGGCATGTAGTGTCCTCACCGTCATCTTTTGACACGGCGAATCCTGGTTCTGTTTCAAGGGCATCGGCTGGTGCACATCGACGGTGGTGCTGGGATGGACTTGGGAAACGCCTTAATGCTGCAGTTATCACGCTAGAACATTGTGTAAGGAGGTAGAAGCACCAAGAGTCTGAAGTTGACATAGTCTACTCGCGGCGTGGTGTTCGCGCTGTGATCGAGATTACCTCCCGCTCCCGTTCGACGGCGTGTGTGCGATAGTTAGCGGCTTCTGCTCGTATGATCCTGGGTCCGATCACTCTTGGTTGTGCATGTCCAATCACGTCAAATGTGGACGAGAAGCTCATATCCTATTGGGGGCACGAAACAATTCGCATTGTAACCGCCATTTCCACAACTATCATGTTGAAAACATCGATGACGAGCACACGGAGCGGGCGATTGCAGGAGGGCCTTGGGCATGCGAGAAGTGGCTGGGGCCAGGGCTCATCGGATGCGGACAACCGGATCAGGCATACACCGTTCAAGATTGAATAGGACATGTCTTGGAGATGTTCATTGTTGTTCACAGGGCGCACGACTGTTTTTGATGAGTAGTGGAGATGCGGTCGGCCACGTCGCTGATGCAATGCGATGTGATGGACATGACGAGGACGGCGGCAGTCGACAGTGCTGCACGGCTGCCGAGACTCGCACACTGCAGCGTGCAGAAGCAAAGATACACGAAGAGCCAGGGCCCACTTTTCGCAAGCTGACAGCAGCGAGATACAGTGCTAGCCGACGTTTTCGTGCGCTCGAGGCCAAGCAGACGCAAGAAAATAATAAGGTCGGAATATACGCCCGATAACGTGGGTAGACGCAGCAATCTTGGGTCTGCTGACGGACGTGCAAGGGTCAAACATCATCATGGAAAAAGTCACGCTCTCAGATGCACTGATGTGCTGAGATTTGATGCTGCGAAAGCGGAAATAAGAGCGAGAGCAGAGGGGGGGCATTTCAAACAGCTGCAGCGTCGTGCCTATCATGGCAGCCGCGGCGCGAGGATAAACTCTCGGGCTGATACCGCTGGTGTGGGCAATCGTGTCAGTTGATGACGACTATCCGTGACGGACAAGTCAGCTCGCCGTCAGCGAAAAGGCGGGATGGACGGAAGTCAGGGATTGGCTGCGTGTATTGCTGGACCCGCGATGCGATGCTCGTCAAGATTGCGAGAGGCATGGCAGAGCTCTCATTTTCGCAGCAGGCCATACGAGCGACGGCGATGACGGCCACGGACCGAAGAGTCGGCGGCGGGTAATCGTGGCAAGTTGCTTTTCACCCTCACACACCGCACTGGAGACGTCGGTTGGGGGTTCGCTCTCGTTGACGCATTGGGCATTATTGCCGCTCCTCGAGGTCTGTGCCGTGTCCAATATTCGCATGCAGACAGACGTTTTGCAGGCCGCTCTTGCCGAGGCCCGCAATTGCCCGGCCGTGTGGTGAGGGTGTCGTGGGCAGAACTTTTGGGCGGCGGCGGCGATGCTGGAGTGAGCAGCTGCGCAGGTGTTATGTGAAGTGTCGTGTATAGCTCGAGGCTCCCCTAACGTGGTTTGGGTACTAGGCCTTGCGCGACTGTACCATGCCGCCATTAGCGCGGCGAGCTAGCTTTCAGCCTCAAGACATGGCCGCCTCTTCTTTGCACGTCTCGCGACAGCACCACGAGGACGCGCGCGGCGGCGACGACATGGGCAGAAGCCGAGGCTGCCTGCCGGGGCTGCTGAGGCCTGCAGCGTGCAAACGGGTGCAAAGGGCGGTCAGTACGTCAGGTTAGTCAGCGCGAAAGGGCCCGTGCCCGTCTGTCGGACTATTTTTCTCACTAGTGGCTGCCACTCTGGTGTCTAACCAGCTTCTGCGTTAGCCCTCACTCTAGCCTACATCGCGAATCTCACCCAGCTCATCCATCATCACCAGCGCGACCGGTACCTGGCTCTAACGCTGCCGTCACCGGCGATAGCTCGCGACCCCAGGCACACCAAGTCGCACGCCTCAGCGCTGCTACACGTGCAACTGCCACCAGCAAGACGATCGCCGCTCTCCCGGCGCGTTCGTCACTAAGGCACCCCACAGCGCTGCCCATACGCACCAGCTGTCCTGCCTGTCCTGCCACGCCGCGAGTCACTTGGGCCCGTAAGAGACGGCACCAGATCGCCCACCCTTGACGGTCCACTTCCCTGGAGCAGGTGCGCGCGCTTCCGACAGCAACCTCTGCTCTCGTGCCGGGACTGCGCTGCCTCGCGACTGTAGACTTGCACGGAAGCCCGCTGTCCGGCCAGGAGGTGATCGCTCGGCTCGCTCGGCCTAGTTGAGCTTTCTGGGAATCGAGAGTGCTGCGAGAACCAGAGTCTGAGCGAAACCTTCAGTCATCGATTTCCCAACGGGCCGACTGTGTTTCTTGCCCCATCAGTGGCTGCGGAGCCAGTCAGCGACGCGCATCCACCGCAGCCCTTTCTGTGGCCGCCTACGCACCCTTTCACCCTCGGCGAACAAGCTCACCCCAACCCGGTTTCTTCGTCACTAGCGCCACTTCTACACGGACCCGCACGCCCCTCCTGCCCACCCTCGAGCGCCCAGCGTCCCACACTCTGCTGCGAGCGCCATCCCAACCTTGTCCTAGCCACTCAACCCAGAACAGTAACCATTCCCATTGTCACGGCTCGGCTTTACCGACTAGACCGGCCCCCCTGTATTCGCCGCTACGGCCGTCCGTTACCTCATCTGGTGTGCTAAGGCCTGCTGGGTAAGCCGTCAGTCCCTCCAGGCCGATCCATTGGTGGCCAATCCACGTCGCGCGCCACCCAGTCTAAAAGGCCTTTAGGTCGCGCTGTCACTAGCTGTGTTCCAAATTCACTCTCGCCCCAGCAGACCCGCAGCGCAAGCTCGTCAACCACTAGCACCGATTGTGTAACCTTTGCGTTGCACTTCACTCTGCACCGCGCCAACTGCTCCGCGATTCGAGAGATCTCTGCCCGCTAACCTGCTCCCCTGCCCCGGTGTCCTCGAGCTTGCGCCTTCCGTGCGTTATCTTTTCGACGGTGCATATTTGCCGAACTGCTTGTCCTCCATCTGGGCGTCGTGGAAACCACACCGTCTGCAAATCATCCGCGTTTAACTTCCACGCTACCCACGGCCTGACCACATTGCTTCTCCGGTTTTCTGGCTGTGCTTCTCTTGGCTCGACTGAGGCTACGTCTTTATACGCCCTAGCTGCCTGTCTTCCACAGACCGCGGCAAATCATCCGAAGACGGTTTGCGACGGACATATCTCTGCAGCCATCCCTCCTCGTGGGCGCACGCATCCAACCATCCAACCTCAGCTTAGAGCCTAGCTACCCTCGACACCTCGCCAATCTACACAGTCTATGGACGCACGGCAAGCAGACTACCCGCAGTCAGGTTTGAGCTCGCCCTACCCAACCTTTCCTGAATCAGCTTCTGAGGGAACCTCTGCAGATCAAGCATCTGCTGCGCAATACCCTCCCCCGGGACCAGATCCTCGCTCCTCCAACCTCACCCCCAATTCAGACTACAGTCTGAATCCTTCGTCGGCTCGATCAGGGTCGTTTCCGGATTACATTCAACGTTCGTATCAACCCGGCGCTCAAGGGCAAGCACCCGGTGGTATGGCGCAACAACAGAGTCCGTCAATGCCTCTCCCAGATGGTCAAGCAAATGGCCATCAATCACCACAACAACTCAAGTCTGACTCGGATGTTCCTATAGATCCATCAATCGCCGCGCAGACGAGCCCAACATATGCAAGCCACCAGCAGCAGTACTCGCCTTACACACCTCACCACGACATGCAGCATTACCCAGGGCAGCCCCAAACTCCCATGGGGTACCCTTCGCGACCTGAATGGGCAGGCCACTACCCTCAGCCAGGTATGCACTACGGGCATCCTGCGACTTCAGGGCCACCTGCGCCTGCAATGGTCTCTCCAGTTCAGCGACCACCCACTGTAAGTAAATCTAGCTTCGCATTTCAACCAGCTAGCCGGCACGCGTCGCATGCGCTTGTTGTCGCGCTACTCGTTTGTCACAACGTGGTCGAACCCTTAAACTGACAATCACAACTAGGGCGGACATCCGCTATCCACAGTATACTCATTTGTACCCATTCCTGGCGCACAACAACATAAGCGACCACGTCGGCGCTATGAAGAAATTGAACGCATGTACAAATGCGGATGGAATGGCTGCGAGAAAGCATACGGTACTTTGAACCATTTGAATGCGCACGTCACAATGCAATCGCACGGCGCAAAGCGCACTCCTGAAGGTATGTTCTTTCCATTTCATGGGACATCAATTGCTGGTGTAGTTGTGGCCCTTGCAAAACTAGTGCGCTAGGTTGGCCCTTGGGATCGTGCTGGCGCAGCGCCATAATGGTCGTGTCCCCGCTGCACTGGGTAGCTTCTCATGACGGAAGCTAATAGCTGTCGACCCATGCCTAATTCTCTTGGCGTCTTAACACTCCTGATATACGATGCTAACTTCACCTTACAGAGTTCAAAGAAATCCGAAAAGAATGGAAAGCAAAGAAGAAGGAGGAAGAGGCTGCACGCAAAGCCGACGAAGAGCGACACCGCGCCGACGTGCAGCAGCGCGCTCACGAAGGAGGCGCTCCTGAAGCGCCTGTCTATGGACAGATGCGACAGGCGGTCGGCGTCCCTGGTCAACCTCCTCAACATCCCCAACTTCCTCCCATCGGGTACCAACCTGCAGCCTCTGGCAACAGCACTGCTCCTCAGTACGGCACGCAGAGTCCAGGTCTCCCCGAGGGCATGGCTCAGTATGCCACCCCCAACAGCAATGCGTACAACAGTCCAAATAGTAACAACAGCAGTTACCCCCAGTCGCCCTACGGACAAAACCCGCAAATGTACCAGCAGAACCACTAGGAACGTCCTGCCAGTCCAGAAGCCGACCCCTTCGATGACCTGTTTGAAGACGATTAAGATGGTCAAGATTCAGGTATACCAAAAGCGCACTCGCTTGTTCCATCGCATAGAGCAAGCGAGCCTTGACGACTCTCCTTACGGTGGTTCTTTGCCTATATGTTGCGAGCCTATGCAACAGTTTCAGCATCTTTCCTATGGGGCGGTGCTTGCATTTCCATTTGGTGGCGGCTGTATGTTTCTAATTGGTTGTGTTCACAACGGAGGTTACTTCAGCACCGATACTTGGTCTGAGAATTGTCTAACGGTCGATGTCGGGAGTTGCTACAATGTCTCAAGAGATACCACGAAAGTGAGGGTGAGGATAGCTGTTCGAACATACGTTATGCAGGTTGCGTCATCGGTTTTCCTCTCATCTTTCATCACTTCAAGAGGCATTCCAAAATCCCGAAGACAGACCTGTTCACATTGGGGGCTAGAACGATTGCATGCAAAAAGGCGTTTGAGACAAGAAACAATCTACCTATTACTCTTCATCTGATCACTCATTTGCTCTCATGTTTCGCTTATCGTGTGATCTCCTTGGGAAAATCGCTGGGCATCATTGGAGCCTTTGTTTCTGCTTTTGTGTCCTCGCACAGGCAACGTGGAACAAACCAATGTGAAGTTGACTCTGGGTCACCATGATACTACCCATGCTAATCAAAGGGTGCGGTAAGATGACGCTGTGACTGAAGCGTACCGTTCCCCAACCAAGACATTGCCGTGTACGTCTATATCACGTCGTGCCTTGTACTGCACTGTCGCCGTACTTGCCCGACTGTGTGTATGTCTCGTTCAGTTCATGATTGATGCGAAGGCGCTCCATGGCCAGACCAGATTGTTTTGGACGTATTCAAGACATCTCAGCGTCTGTGCGTGTTTCAAGGCTCAGCATAGATAGCTGGGACTTACAGGACGTGCCTCGCTTCTCTACACTCCAAGGCTCTAGCACCACATGCATGTCCATGCCCTCGCAGCGGTGATCAGCTCCTCACTCTATCACTCGCATGCCTGCCGCCACGTACGCACACACACTGCAAGACCACTGAACTGCCCGAGCATCCCCCCGTCTCGGATTCAGATTGCATCGAGGCATCAGACCACAAATGCTCAAAAACTGACCGCGAATTTCTCAAGTGTCACCTCACTCGAGTACACGACTTATTCTGCTGGCTCCGACCTGCGTGCTGATTCGCCCGGGGCAGGGGTGTCATGTAGAATAATCTGAACGCGAGCAGCCAATCGATTGCACATGGCCATGTCGCAACATAGTTGGAGGCAGGTTGTATTACGCCGGTGATGACGCATAGCACACATACCACAATGAGGAGGGCAGGCTCGTATTCAGGGTCAATGGAAAGTACCGTCCGGGTTCGACTGAGTTCTGAGGCACACTCTTCGTATCGAATAGGGAAGGAGCGGAATGTGGGTGGGAATGGCACAAGGAATTATGGCTGCATGATAGTTGTATAGTCAAAATATATTAATTGCATACCGATATGGCACTCGACTTTTGCATGCGAGGATAGCGACACAAGCGCAAGCTCGGTGTGTCGATGGGAAGTGTATGCGTGTGGTCGTCTCGCCTGCAGTAAGTGTGCCTGTGGGTGATTTTGTGTAACGAGAGACAGCCGCCGTGAGCGCTGATAGGACGGCGAGAGTGCATATTCGCTGTTCAATATTACCGAGAATAAGAGGGGAGGGGCGTATGGCCTGTTACTCCGTGTCATCGATTACGATTGCACGAAGCAATCCTCAGATCACTTTTGCTTGGTCATGCGAGCGTTCGCGCCCTGACGAACGGTCCGCTGGGGGCAGGAGAGATGCATTCGATGAATGGCTGGCGAAAGTTCCCACACACTCTTCTCCACTCACAAAAAGCAAGCTCTATCTTGGAGAACGGTGGCGCATGGACTGTTTCCTGCCGCGGCACGCTGGGTCAAAGATTCCGATGGTGATCGTGTTGGGCAATGTCATCCGAATGCGCATGAGTGATGACGCCTCTTTCTGGGTCCCTCACCGGCAAACCGCCGCGCCAAAGGAAAGAAAATTCTGCAGCAAATTGCCAGGATGAGCAACTCAACAAAGAAGCTGGGCATAGGCGACGTCGATGATTATCGCATCGACTTCCACACACGATGCACATCGAGATGCGTACATTCAAGGCGAAGCCGACTAGGAATTACCATCGACACGCTAGCATCTTGCAAAGGCGCATCTGCACGATCGCCGTCTAGTGGCACATCAGACCGTTGTCCGATCAAACTACGCTGATGCTCCGAGCGCTGGCCCTTGGGTTGTTTTCTGGGCGCGCCGTTGCAAAGGGCACTGGGGTAGCAGGCTTGCAAGCTAGCCAGGGGAGTGGCAGGCGCTGGCTGGCGTGGCAGACATAAACGGCGCCGCCAGTCCATGACTGACGGCGGAAACTAGCAGGATGGTGTGCATGCGCTCGCTGTGCTACTATCGCTGGTTAAGGCATGGACGTGTCAAGGGCTGGGTAGCACATGTTACACAGCAGTAGCCTGGGCTGAAGGATTCGGTCCCGATGCCACGAGGGGACGAGGGTCCTGGATGTGGGCGTGCATCTACTGGCGCTGTGCCACCGTTGGATCTTTGTTCGTAAGACAACGCGACAAGGCAAATGAGCATGCCCGTCTACCAATCGTGAGGTTGCAGATGCACACGATAGACCGTTCAGGTCATAAACGGTGGCCGCAGACGGATCTGTCTTGTGCACCGCTTCCAAGCACCCACAACAACAGCAACCACCTCACACGCAGCACAGGCACAGCAGTCTCGCCTCGTACAGGACACAAGCAACAGCGGCGCAAATTCCCGTCCATACAATGCCAGCGTCGCCTCACACGAAACTAATCACGCAATCCTCCCTGCAACAGATGCCAGACGTACGGGTCCTGTAGCACCTAAACAGCCGACTACCAGGCTTACCTACATGATGGCCCTTTTGAACCCTGATCCCGCCACGTCGGGCTCTGCTGTGAAAGGGCAAATTCTCTGGTGCTCGGTGTGCATGTTCATCTCACCGATGATGATGCTGGACGAGCATTACTTGTGTATGATATCGACGAACGTCTGATGTTGCCAGATTTCAGCAGTGTTAGTAAACAAAGCGAAAACATCGGCCGAGACGCATGTGTACTCAATGGGCGGTATTGCGCTAGCACCAGACCCTGCCGTACGCCAGACATTATGCGACAGTGTTAGTTTGCTTGCTTGCTAGGTCGCTGGGGTTAGAAGGGAAGGATCAAAGTAAGCCCTATGATGGTGGTGCGCCTGGCTGGCTCTGGCTCCCGCGATATAGCGTTGATTCGGCTCCAGAGGCTCGGAGGCGCGTAGTGTAGGTTCAGCCTTGTTGGCGGTAGGCATGGTTTGCTGCTAGAGGGGCGCGGGAAGTCTGACCTAGGCTGGGTTGCTTCTTCGCGTGCGGAGTGGACGTGCTGGAGGCGGCGCGGTTCATAGCGGCATACCAGACCTGCTAATGTGCTAACGCCGTCTTGAGTAGCACGCAAGTACACAGATGAGGCTCCTCTTCGGTTCGGGCGATCCGGTCTCGGGTCATCACGTGCTGGCGTGTTCGGCCCGGAGATGGTGCGCTACCGAGTGGGCAACTTTTCCAGACTAGAACATGCCACACCATTTGTCCATAACGAACCGCTCTCTCGACCTGATGCTGAACTGCCGTGCCTGTCTCTGGCGATGCATACAGGCGCTCGATGTCCCGGCCACCAATGCGCACCGCCTCCGTCGTAGCGGAAATTTACTCCTCCACCCGAACCAGCAACGGCTGCTATCCTCCCACGGTGCCACCAACGCGGAGAGTGAGGGGTTGACCGTTTCGCGCGAAACAGGGGGATTCAACCGGGATGGAGAGGACCACTTCAAGAAGTCGGCCTTCGCGGCGAACCGGAAGAGGAGGGAAACTACAGCGCTGCGACAGTCGTCTGCACGCCAGCCAGACGACGAGACACCCAATCTAGCGAGGCTCGGCCGGCGAGACCCGTCCATGTCTGATAGCGACTGGAACAGGAGGAAGAGAGAGCTGCGTCACTTGCAGGATCCGCTGGAGCTGGCGACGTTTGTGAGGAACGAATTGAAGAAAGACAGAGCGGAAGAGATGCTGCAGTTGGTGCGCATGGCGAGCCACTCCATGCAGTGCATTGTCAGCTGGAACCACATCATTGACCACTACCTGGCCAAAGAGAGGGTCAATGATGCGATCAAGGTCTACAACGATGTACGCATAGCCTGCGCGAAGACATGAGGGGTAATGCTGACTTGTCACAGATGAAGAAGCGCGCGCAATTCCCAGACTCCTACACGTACACAATTCTTCTCAGAGGCCTCTCGTGGAATGCGCATACGTCCGGCGTTCTTAGCAAAGCCCTCTCCATCTACCACTCGCTCTCCGCACCAAATTCCCGAGTCGAGCCATCGATCATGCACACGAATGCTGCGCTGAGAGTGTGTGCAAGAGCAGGAGATATGGATGCCTTGTGGGGTGTGGCTGGGAAGATACCAGAGAACGGGCCAGCAGCAGCCAATGCCATCACATACATCACCATACTCAACGCTATACGGCAAAATCTGCTGATAGATGCGCCCAAAGGAGAGAGCGAGGAGGAGACGGCGGCAAGGAAAGAGCGCGGCATTATGGAGGGGCGGCGCATGTGGGAAGATATTGTTGGGAGATGGCGACGTGCAGATCTGGCTATTGATGAAGAGCTCGTCTGTGCGATGGGAAGATTGCTATTGATCGGCAGTCGACCGCGAGACTGGGACGACGTGCTCTCCTTAGTGGAGCAGACAATGGATATCCCTCGACTTGTTCCTCGATTAGGCTCAGTCGAGCGACAAACTGCTGGCCTTCCACGCGTGCGAGCACCAAACGTACCGAAACAATACCGTATCGATGACGACCATCTCTCTCCAGATAACGCCCCAACGCGTGGTGACGAGTTCCTTGCTCTGACGCCTCAAGGCGTCGGTAGTGCAGTATCGAATCCTCTCATCTACGTTCGACCGGGCAACAACACGCTTTCCTTAGTTCAAGAAGCATGCCAAAAGATTGTGGCGAACAAGGCCGCGCAGGAATACTGGGACCTCTTGACTGATCCAACAACGTACAAGATCACTGCTGATGTGAACAACCTCAACATGCGTCTGCGCAATCTCCGTCAGAATCGTGCCTCTAGTGCGGCAGTGCAGCTCTTGCAACAAGACATGATGGACAAGGGTATCACGCCCCCGCCTGGTACATTCAGAATCGCAATGAGTACATGCGTCCGCGACAAGAACAACCACAACTCGCTCAAAAATGGAGGTCAGATCTTGCAAATGATGTCCAAGATCCTGGAAGACGCGGATCCCAAGACCGTCACCATGTATGCTGGACTTGCAGTCTCGTTTCCATTGGCTACAGGCGCGGATTTTATCGATGCACTCACTCTACTTGACCCCCTCGTGAAGAACATCCGTCTTCAACTGACCATCGGTGCTGGACAGACGAACTATGGGCGTCGCGGCCCGCAATACTTGAAGGGCGAAGCGAGACAAGACGCCATTGATGCGCTGAAGAAAATACAGGGCGTATACGATAAGCTGCTGTTTTCGAAACTTATCGCCGAGAAGTCGAAGAGTCCGTTTGAGAAAGAGAGAGCCAGGCTCTCCGCGTTCATCCAGAGGGTAATGTTCAAGGGTGGGCAGGCCAATGCAGTGCGTGGAGAGCCACCTGAAGAGGCCGATCCACACGGATATCTGCAAAAAGAAGACGGGCAAAGCGAGCAAGGCGATGAACGGCCGTCGTGGAAGAAGGAATGGACAAGGCCACTAGAGAGACCTTCGCGGCCAACCAGGCCAGCAAAGCCATTCGAGCGAAAGAGGAGACCCCGGTCATTCAAGGTTGATGAAACGGGAGAGCTACGCAATCTCTAGGCTCCGACAGTAATGAGGTGTTTCCTCTTAGCAAGAGCATTCTACAGTTTTCTTGTATAGTACCATTGTATCCTCTAGTCGAAACACATAGCTTTTAAGACGATGCTGCTTCTTAACCACTACAGCGCAACCCTCTTGCATTAGACAATCATTTCCTTCAAGATCTCGGTCTCTCTTCTCGTGAAATGGATTCTTTTGGAAGTGATACAAGCTTCAAAACATGTGCAGTTACTCCAATTCGTCTCGGTCTCTCCTACATAGGTACATTACATCCAGGGCTAGGTATGGTCGAGCTGGCACGTGCACGTCCCAAAACTACTCGAACCTCCGCGCTTCGCCGCACGCCCTCGGCTTCTCATCACCATCGCTCACACACCCGATCACCTACTTTTGAAGCCAAGCCCTACAAAATGGGTAACGACGGTGGCTCGATTCCCAAACGCAGCGAACTCGTTAAAGAAGCCGCCAAAGCGCTCACAACCGCTCAAATCAAGGAGGCGCAAACCGAACAACAAGAATACGCCTGGTCCACCGATCCTCTTACGCGCAAACCTCTCGCTCGTCCTGTAGTTTCAGATGCAGCTGGCGTTTTGTACAACAAGGACTCGATTATTGAGTTTCTTCTGAAGGACGACGAGGATGTAGAGAAGACGGAGATGAAGAAGGTTGGGGGTGTGAAAGATTCAGAACTGGGCACGTTCGGGGACAGAGTCAAGGGGCTGAAAGATGTCGTGGAGGTGAAGTTCGAAATCGAGGAGAAAGATGGTGGTGAGGTGCAGAAGACTTTGGGAGAAAAGTGGAGGTGCCCGATCACAGGCGAGAGGCTAGGACCGGGGAGCAAAGCCGTCTATGTTGTTCCTTGCGGACATGCGTTTGCGGGAAGTGTCGTCAAGGAAGTTGCTGAGAGGGCGTGTTTGACAGTACGTACCAACAACTGGACTTTTGAACTTGAGGCGCGATGACTGACACACTTCCAGTGCAACGAACCGTACGCAGAGAACGACATCATACCTATCCTACCTACCGCGGCGACCGATATCGCACGATTGAACCTGCGTATGAAGACCTTGAAGGAAAAAAGCCTGACACATGCGCTCAAGAAAGCACCCGGCAGCAAGAAGAAGCGGAAACACGGCGATGCATCCGCCGCCGAGAACGGCACTGGGAAAACGTCATTATCAGACGAAGACAAAAAGGCAAAGAAGGAGGCTGCAGCAAAATCTACAACAACGGCGAATGACGGCATCAAGAACTCTGCCACAGCCTCATTGACGCGAAAAGTCCTTGAGGAACAAGAAGAGCGCAACAAGAGGAGGAAGATGGCACAGAATGACAATGTGAACAGTTTGTTCAACAAGACGGAGCATAAAGCGTCGGCAGGAAATAGTGCGGATTATATGACAAGGGGGTTCAGCATTGGGAAGAAGTGAGCTGATCATCGTGGAGAGGCAGACATCCAGGGTGCTTTTGGCAGGCACATGATGGCACTGAGGGTGTGCCGATAGAGCAACAATAAATATATGATACCCTGCGATGAGAAATCGCGAACTTTACATCTGATCCATGACTACGGAAGTAAAACTGTCTTGGCTGAAGCGAGAAGACGGGTACATCAACTCAACGTTCTCAAGGTGATGTGCAGTAATGAAACCAAAGGTCTACAGTCACGAGCCGTTCAAATCCATGACGGAGTGTTTCTTACGACAAAGCGTTCTGATAATATGTCTTATGAAGCTATTGCTAGAACTACTTTCATTCTTGTGGCGACTCTATTGCGCTCACTGGTCGCAAAAAGAACGCTTCACGATAGTACCTCGCTTCTTCAATGCTCTCCAGAATGTCTGCACGTGCTTCATGCAACATCTTCTTTCGTGGTATCTTCTTCAAAGTAGCTTTGGGCGCCCATCTACGAGCAGCCTCCTTGATGCTGCTGACGTCCATGATCCGGTAATGAAGGTAGTCGGTGACAACCTTGTAGGGCTGCTTAACGAGGAAAGACTTGTCGGCGTGTACAGAGCTCCCAGAAAGCAAAGCAGTGCGGCGTTCAGGTACGAATTTCTTGATGTAGGCAAGTAGCCCTTCTGCTGCTTCTTCGGCGGTGGTGGTGGAATCGATGCAGGCTTGGGTCAGACCCGACTGACCATGATGGCTAGTACACCATTCGCCCATAAGATCAAGCTGCTCTTTTTCGTGGTGTATTATGGCCTCATAGCCAGTCTCGTCGAGGATGTTGAGGTCTGCATCAGTGACGAATGCGGCGAGAGACATGATGGTGTCATTGTCAGTGTTTAGGCCGGTCATCTAACAGGGTCAACGAAATACTGCAACAAATCTCGATCAAGCCTACCTCACAGTCTATCCAGACCAGAGGGGCTTTAGAGACTGTTGCCATGATGATGGTGGGGTGTTGAAGGGGTATTGTAGCGGGCAAGTAATAGATTGTACGAATTCGGGTAGTGGCTTGGCGCGCTTAATTGACTGCCCGTCGCGTCGCGTGCACGGTGCTAGCGCGTCACTCCTGCACTTTAACCTGTCGTCCCGCCAGCCCTCCAAACACGCCCACGAGAGCATCCGATACCCCAACTTCTTCACTTCGCTTTTTGCTCGCATACCTTATACGTTATAATTCATCATGTCGCGTGTAGGGAAGAAGACTGGCGCTGCCCTACTAGCCGAATTGCGAGCGAACCGCGCGGCGGGCAAGACGCGTTTGTCCACATACGAAGTCGCCGAAGAGGAGCAATTGTACGATGAGGTCGATGAAGAGGGGTACAAGAAAATTGTGCGGGGAAGACTGGACAAAGATGACTTCGTCGTCGGCGACGAGGGCGAGGGATACGTCGATGACGGCAGAGAAGAGTGGGATGACGGACAGGGTCAATACCACTATGCTGCCACGGATAGCGAAGAAGACGACGAGCGACCCGCCAAGGGAAAGGCTGGTATGACGCCAATCATCAAGCGTACGCACGACTTACAGCTAACGCGTGATAGCCAAGCGGAAACGCGAAGAAGATGAGGAGAAGCGAAAAAAGATCGACAATGGCATCAGCAAGTACTTCAGTGCGAAGAACGCTGCAAAGGCACCTAAAGTAAAGGTATACTACTGGAATACATCACCCCACCCAATATTAATGCTAATGCACCCAGCCTGTTGCCACCGCCGCCGACAAGGACTTCATGGAGGACCTGTTAGGCGAGATGAACACAAACCCCGTCCGCTTGTCCACGAACCGAATGCGACCCGTCAAGACAGAGGCACGCCGGAAGACACGCGTACTTTCACCTCCTATCTCGGAGAACCGACCGGCTCCGACTACAAGGCGAAGCAATGATTCAGACGCACACATGCCAGATACACCACCGGCAACGAATGCATACGTCGACGATGACGACCTCCCCGTACTCGACGATGATCAGCCTATGAGCGACCTCCCACTACAATCGTCACCTGTCGCCAAAGCCGTAGAACGAAGAGCACAGCCTGCGATCAAACAAGAAGAAGACGAAGATGACCTCATGGAGGTTGCTCAACCCACGACACATCATGGTGTGCCAATCACCAGTGTCAACATGGCGGGTAGGCGACCGATAGCAAAGCTCAAGAAAGAAGACTATCCCACGCCCGCCAGCTCCTCGCCCGTTGCACCTTCTACAGCACCTGTCGATGCTTCTTCTTGGAACGACGTCACAAGCAAGCTCAACGTTATGAGCAGCCCCGCTCCAGCAACCACTGGCATGGGCAAGATACAACCACAGGACGCGGTGGGAGAGGATGGTAGCTTACGCATGTTCTGGATTGACTACACCGAAATCAACGGCAGCTTGTGTCTATTCGGCAAGGTCAAGGACAAGAAGTCGGGCAACTACGTCAGTTGCTTTGTGAAGGTCGACAACATCCTCCGAAAGCTATATTTCCTACCCCGTGAATACCGTCACATCAGAGGGGTAACCACCGACGAAGAGGTTGGCCTGAGCGATGTATCAGACGAGGTTGACTCTATTATGAGCAAGCACCGCGTAAATCTACACAAGATTAAGCCGTGTACAAGGAAGTACGCCTTCGAGCTGGCCGACATACCCAAGGAAGCCGACTACCTCAAGCTCCTTTATGGATACGACAAAATGCCACTATCCTCTGACTTGAAGGGTGAAACGTTTTCTCACGTCTTCGGAACCAACACATCGCTTTTCGAGCAGTTCGTGCTCTGGAAGAACGTCATGGGACCATGCTGGCTCAAGATTGATGCTCCCGACTTTGGTTCTGTTGCAAACGCTTCTTGGTGTAAGCTTGAAGTTGCAGTCAGCAAGCCCAACAACATAACAGTCGTCAGTGCGTCGGACAATCTTGACGCACCCCCAATGACACTCATGAGTCTCTCCCTACGGACTACTTTCAACGCGAAGGACAACAAGCAAGAGATCTTGGTCGCCAGTGCTATGATCTACGACAACTTCTCCTTGACCGACACGACACCCGTGGACCAGATGCAGTGCAAGAGCTTCACCATTATGCGGCCGAACGGCGCAGCGTTCCCAGTAGGCTTCGACAAAGAAGTGGAGAAGGTTAAGGGCAACATGTACATGAAGAAGACTGAGCAGGAACTTCTGAGCCTGCTGATGGCGATGTTCCAGCGGCACGACCCGGACGTCCTCGTCGGACATCGCTTGGACGACGTGGACTACAGCGTTTTGCTAAGCCGTCTGCGTGAAAAGAAGACACCGGGATGGCACCGCATTGGGCGACTCAAGAGAAGCGACTGGCCCAAGAGCATGGGCAAGGGTGGCGGAAGTTTCTTCGCTGAGAAGCAGCTAGCTTCTGGCCGCTTGCTGTGTGACCTGGCTAATGATCTCGGAAAGTCTCTGATGCCCAAGTGTCAATCGTGGAGTCTTGAGGAGATGGTCCAGCTTGGGCTCAACAAGCGACGTGAAGAGCTCGACAACGAGGCCGCGCTCAAGACTTGGGCGACGACGAAGGAGGGTCTCCTCAACTACATCAAGCACTGCCAAGCCGACGCCTACTTCATCGCTGCGATCTCGATAAAGGTGCAAATGCTTCCGCTCACCAAGGTTCTCACCAACTTGGCGGGTAACTCCTGGGCCCGAACACTGAGTGGAACTCGTGCCGAACGTAACGAGTACATTTTGCTCCACGAGTTCCACAAGAACAAGTACATTTGCCCGGATAAACAGTGGGGCAAGAGCAAAGTAAAGGCCGAGGAAGAAGCAGCCGAGGGCGAAGAAGGTGCGGATGCCAAAAAGAAGGACAAGTTCAAAGGTGGTCTCGTCTTCGAGCCCGAGAAGGGTCTCTACGACAAGTTTATTCTGGTCATGGACTTCAACTCCCTTTACCCCAGTATCATCCAGGAGTTCAACATTTGCTTCACCACCGTCGAGCGATCCGATCTCTCGGAAGATGACGACAAGGTGCCCGAAGTCCCCACAAACCAAGACCAAGGTATCCTACCGCGCCTTATTGCTACACTCGTCTCACGACGTCGCGAGGTGAAGAAGCTCATGAAGGCCAAGGATGCCACTCCGGATGAGTTGGCAACTTGGGACATCAAGCAAATGGCTCTGAAGCTCACTGCCAACTCTATGTACGGATGTTTGGGATACACTAAGTCTCGATTCTACGCTCGACCACTCGCTATGCTTACGACATACAAGGGTCGTGAGATTCTCCGCAAAACCAAGGACATGGCCGAGGAGAAGGCATTGCGCGTCATCTATGGTGACACTGATTCCGTCATGATCAACACAAACGTCGATAACATTCAGGATGCGCTGAAGTTGGGTAACGAGTTCAAGAAAGAGGTCAACGACAGCTACAAGCTTTTGGAGATCGACATCGACAACGTCTTCCGCCGTATCCTACTGCATGCCAAGAAGAAGTATGCTGCCATTAACATGGTCCCTGTCGATGGCAAGTACATCGAGAAACTCGAAGTCAAAGGTCTCGACATGAGGCGCAGGGAGTACTGTGCTCTGTCCAAGGAGACATCAACGTGAGTTCTCCAGCCTACGGAGGTAGATATAACGGGGTACTAACAATGCTATAGGGAATTGCTCAACTTCCTACTTAGTGGTGAAGATCCTGAAGTAGTCGTTGAGAAGATCCACAACCACCTTCGCGAGCTGAGCAAACAGATGCGCGAGTACGCCGTTCCAGCTCGCAAGTACACCATCTACACACAGCTCGGAAAGAACCCCAAGGAATACCCCAACGGTAACTCGATGCCCTCTGTCCAGGTCGCACTTCGCCTTCAGGCCAAGGGTAAACACGTCAAGGCCAAAGATGTCATGAGCTTCATCATCACAGGTGAATCATCTGGCTCGGCCGAGAACGCAGCAAAGAACGCCTATCCCGTTGACGAAGTTTTGAAAGCCGACAGTGAGCTGAAGCCCGACATTGACTACTACCTCCACAAGCAAATTTTGCCACCAGTGGAGCGTCTCTGCGCGCCCATCAGCGGAACAAACATCACTCTCCTCGCAGCGTGTCTTGGCCTTGACACCACCAAATACCGTGTGAGTACCGTTTCAGGAGGCGCGCAACAAGACACGGAAATCCATCCTCTGGAGTCGCAGATCCCAGACTCTGTGCGCTTTCAATCGTGTTCGCCGCTTTGGCTGCGCTGCCGAGGATGTACGACAGTATTCCCATTCCAAGGTCTCTCTTCGACATCACCAACATCGGCATCGTTGCAGACCATCTCGCACAGTGGTATACAATGTCCTGGTGAAGGCTGTGGCAAAATACTACAGAACATCAGTGTAGTGGCTCAGCTCGAAGCCTCCATCCGCCAAATTCTCGCTTCATACTACGCAGGCCACGTTGTATGCGACGATCCCCAATGCTCAAACCGGACGCGTAGTATATCCGTCTACGGTCACCGGTGTCTTGGTCCAAAGGGACTCGCTCGAGATTGCTTGGGCAAGATGACCTACGAGATCAAGGAGCGCGACGTCTGGAACCAGCTGTTATACTACCAATCTTTGTTCGATGTCGATCGTGTCAGTAAGATGGACGGTGGCGTCAAGGCGGAAGACATGGAGAGGAAGGAAAAGATCAAGGTGCTGGCGGAAGTTAACAGAGAGAGATTTGGCACGCTGAAAGGTGTGGTAGAGCGGTGGTTGGAGAGGAATGGAAGGCAGTGGGTGCAGATGGATAGCCTGTTTTCTTTTGCGCTCAAGGCATAGGTGGTTTGGTTTCACAAAGGCGCAGCATAGGCGATACATACTCGTCCGGGCGCGCCGTGGGGTTCATCCGGTTATGGATCATGTCGGTGTTTTGCATATAGTGTTGACGTTCTTGAATGTAGCTTTTGACCATGATATCTGGAAAATGCTGTATTGCTTGGGTATATGTGTTACTGGTATTAAAAATTACATTGCTTTTTTGCTCACGATCAGACGTCGCTTGAACTATCGCACTGAAAGGCCCTGATCATACAGTAGCAATTCCTTGGGGTACGTTGTCGTTATGCGCGCCCTGCTGCACATTGCCCTTCAGGGCCTCGCGACAAGCTTCGTGGAAGACCGTAATGAATCGATGGATGTCGTGGAAGGAGTTGTATAGTGGCGCAGGCGCAACGCGCAGAACGTCAGGCTTTCTTTCGTCAACGACGACGCCACGCTCTTCTATGTAGTGCTGGACTTTATCCAGTAACCCCGGGTTCAGAAGTACACTGAGCTGCGCGCCCCGTTCAGCCGGGTTTGCGGGTGTGATTATCTTGTATGGTGGCTCTCCATCGTACTTGAGGAGTCGCGCTTCGAGGTATGCGGTCAGTTTAAGGCTACGTTGACGTAGCGCGTCCATGTTTGTCAACGCAAAGACGTCTGTCGATGCCATGACGGAAGTCATATCCAGTGCGCTGGGATTGCTGAGTTGAAATCCGCTTGCGCCAGCAATGGGAACGAACTTGTTTTCCATTCGAAATCGACTGCTCTTATCGCTTCCCCACCAGCCGCTCAGCCGTGGTCGATAGGCGAGCTCTGTACCGTTACTGGCTACGCCGTTTGTGCCGTCTGTTCGAGCTGCAGATACTTGCTCCACCTTTCCATGTCTCTCGTGTACGAAGAGTCCACCGATGACTCCTGGACCACCGTTCATATATTTGTAGTTGCACCACGCTGCGAAGTCTACGTTCCAGTCGTGTAGCTTCAGCGGCACATTTCCGGCTGCATGCGCAAGATCCCAGCCCACTGTAATACCCAGCGATCGGCAGTGACGCGTTATGAGCTCTATATCGAAGAACTGGCCCGAGTAGAACTGAATACCAGGCAACAACACTAGTGCGGTTGTAGGCGCGTGGTGTGATATGACTGAGA
>Ga0265798_10002864_pt1 | contig 25039 bp, 31 predicted proteins | sample P3T30metagenome_FD_192430 | JGI IMG/M metagenome (GOLD analysis project Ga0265798, IMG submission 192430) | Plant litter microbial communities from East Loma Ridge, Irvine, California - P3 T30 | ecosystem: Environmental > Terrestrial > Plant litter > Unclassified | place: USA: California...
CAAGTCTCTCTTTGGTCTGAGACGATCACCTTGCTGCTTCAACAAAGCGTTTGACAAATGGCTCAGAGAACAAAATTGTAAGGCTGCCAAAGCAGATCCATGTCTTTACACTCAATTCTCAACAAATGGCAACTTTATCATGCTATCTATCCATGTGGATGATCAGCCCATCTGATCAGCCCTTAACAAATTCAAACAACAACTCAACGCTCAATTTGAATTTGCAGACTCCGGCCCTGTTGGCTACTTCCATTGCTTCAATGTATACCGCAATCGAGTCAAGCGCAAGCTAAATATATCGCAAGAACACTGTATGTAGTCTCTGTATACCTGTCACTAAGCTACGTCGACCAACGATAGGTGTCGACGCCCAACTCAAGAGTAGGTGCGGCTCAGATAGGTCTGTCTCGTAGAGATTGAAATATCTTCGGCGAGCTTCGGCGAGAATGAGCTAAGAGCGTTGAGTTGCTGCTAGTTCAAGTGTCGGTCGAGGTAGCGTTCAAGGAAATGATAGACTGAGAGATAGGTGGGCGATATTGATTGTATAGTGATACTATATGAGGATAGAATTTAGACTAAGAGTAACTATAAGTAACTACGGTTGACAACAATCAGAGATCGCTGAGGTTCTTCGAGCCTCGGCGACTTCCTTATATATCCTTCAGAGTCCATTGGTAGCATGCGGTCACTCGCTGACCTATATGCTCCATTCGGCGAACAATAAGGTGAGAACAATAGGATGTTTGGACTAGGTTTCGCCAAGCGAGTTTGACCCTGAGGAACAATAGGTGAATTATCGATAAGTTCTTATTGTTCTTCGAGAACAATAAGATATCGTCGAGTTTGGCCGAAAGTGGAATGAGTTGGCGTAAGTTAGTTCGGCGCGTTATCCGGGTGATACGGGTTGATATGTGAGCGAAGGTAGTAGGAGTTATTCGAATGTCGGCGAGGTTTGGAGGTATTTAGGTGATGATCGATATGATTCCGTGACAATACCAAAGCGCTGCCTCGATCAGCTTTTGAGCAATTCAAGGAGCAAATGGGTATCGCAGCAAATACCAATCACCTGCGCAAGGGAAGGGGTGAGAATGTGGTGACTTCACTTGGTGATCAAGGGGTAGTGTTTCATATTGCTTCCTTTTAGCACCGCTTTCACCTTGTTCTTGTTCTAGCTACATCTCTCTCTCTTGTACTTCATCTTCATATGTATCTATCGCATTGACTTCGCATTGACTTCAGCAAATCTCACACCATCTTACTACACCTCATACCTCTTGCGGCCACAATAGTAAGACACGATGTTTCCGAAAGAAGGAATGGATGCATGGGTCCGAAGAAACTGGACACATGGTGCTAAAGTGAAACTTAGAATAAGAATTGTTGCTGAGATTAATCTCTGATTGTTGTCAACCATAGTCATCATTATTAGTCAAGTCATAGTCATTTGTAGTGCTCTATACAATCGGCATTGCCCACCTACTGCCACGGAATCATATTGGAGTTCACATATCTTCGCCGACATTCGTCGACATTTGAGTGGTCAATCAACTGATGGTAATTGGTGGCCAAATTGGTATCTCATTCTCCTTGCCGAATTGATAGCTCATTCTCCTTGACATACCGCCAAGTACCGAGTATCAAAACGCCAGGACCGTACAACGATAGTATCATCAAGCTCTTGTTCACTAATTCCACTTCCGGCCAATCTCGACTAAGTTGGCCAAAGTTCATATGAGGTCTTCCAGTTGCAGCCAGCACGATTATCTATATCGTTTTTGAGTTAAACACTACCAACTGCGGCCATCTTATTACGCCTCATACCTCTTGCGGTCACTACAGTGAGACACAATGTTTGAGTAGGAAGGATGGACGTATGGGTTCAAGGAAACTGGACGTGTGGTGCTGTAGTAAAACTTAGTATAAGAACTGTCGCCAAGATTTGTTGAATCTCAGCAATCTCTGATTGTTGTCAATCGTAGTGACTGTTATTAGTTAGGTCATAGTATCTGTAGTACCCTATACATTCATCTCTGTACAACAATCTTATTCAGTCTTTGTATACCCCTAGCACGCTACCTTGACCAACACTTAAGCTAGCGGTGATTCAACGCTCTTAGCTTATTCTTGCTAAAGCTTGACTAGGTTAGTACCAGCCCCTACAGGATAGTCTAACTCGAGCCATGTTATCTCAAGTTGGACGTCGACATACATCATTGGCCAAAGTAGCCCCGTGACACCTACCCTTGTTCAATCTTTGCATACAACTCATACACTACCTGTTGCAACACGTCCCTGTCAGACTATCGGAGACGGAGTAGAAGGTGAAGGTTTATGTGTGCTTGAGTCCAGACGGTCAAGGATGACTTGTGGTACTTGGAGTTGGTTGATGATATGTGTACACAAGGTATCAGAAGGACTAATGTATGGACTAGCTAGGAGAGGATCCGCCAAGCAGGTCTTATGGGACTGGCGGTGATCTGTCCTGTAAAGATTGATCACTTAGGTCTGAAGAAGTAGAGGTGCAATGATGATATATTTGATCCTTGGGAAAGGATCCTACAATGCCATTTGGCTGGATTTATATAGTGCTATAAGCGAGACACTTCAAATAAGTGAGTATCATGTGTCTAGCGTACTCAGCTGAGGTTCTTGTGTGCCTCTCCGAGATTCTCTGTTATCCGCCCGTGATTCTCTGTTGTCCATGCGTGGTTCTCTGTTGTCTGTCCGTGATTCTCTGATGACAGACTAGGTGTCTTGCTGAGGTAAGTATTAATAAGCAGGGTCATAAAAAAATTAGACAGCAGAAGTTTATGTTGTTAAGTCAAAGGAGACTTAGAACTTTGTGATATGGTCGACAGTAGTTGCAAGAAGACTTGGAAGGATCTGGGCAAGTCTGGAGTATAGTTATAAGTGATATGAATAAGTAGTACTGCATAAGGCAGTACTCTAAAGTAGTCACGTTCATAAACAAGATTGGCTTGAGAGTAACTAAGAGTGGCGACAAAGAAGAGTTAGTGACTAAGTAAATAGATAACTATGTAAAGATGTAACAATGATAATTTGATCCTTGGGAAGAAACTTATTCAACCCAATTATGTCCAACTTATATACCTTTGTCCCATACCTCAAGAGTGCCTCTAGAGTAGAGGATTCTTATGATAGTGCTGCTTGAGAGTAGAGCGTCTCAAGAACAGCGCGGTTTGAGAGTAGAGCAGTTCAAGAGTAGAGTGGTTTGAGAATAGAGCATAAATATGAGAGCATGTATATGGTGTCATGGGTTCATGGCACCTACACCCAATAGAGGTTAGGAGATCTTATCTGACCATCCAGCTTGTTGGACATTGACCATTGGTTGGTTAGCATAGTCCCCTGACAACTTCTGACTACTTTAGTGAGATAGGGAGCGCAATAGAAGTCCTTTGCTGGATCATTATGGTGTCAAACAAACCTTGCTGGAACATTGGTGGGCGACTGGCCCGTTTGGCAAAGCCTTTAATTTTTTTTCTTCCTGCTGCCGCCACTTCGCCAAACGGGCATTTTTGGCCAATGTTCTTCAAGGTTTTCTAGACCTATAAATGACAAGAAGAGGGGCCAGGGAGAACCGGGAATTTTCACTTTCCATATTCCTCATATTCACCACTTCTGTCAGGACCCTATAACGGAGTAGAATATTGATGGAGATAGACAAATCTCTGAAGACAAGTACACGCAACATACACGCAATGCGCCTGGAATCAAATCAGCAAACATTGCCAACAATACATGTGGAAACTGTAAATAAGTCTAGACCAACTGAATGTGTTGTACAAATCTAGACTGGTTGAATATTGAGGTATATTGTTGAGTCTAGAACAGCCTTGTCAAGGCCAGAATAACCTCGAGCCAGACCAGATCCAGAACAGTCTCAACCTCCGGTGATTGAAGGTCTAGATTGGGCAAGACAGGTCTAGAACAAACAAGATAAGACGGTCTTAGAAGAACTTAGGGACCTATAGGCAAAGGTCATAAGGTATATAGTAAGATCGCTGATGGTTTGTAAACCTCAGCAATCCTCAATTCAAGACTTGAGCTTAATTATTATTGTAGTCAAACTTAGTCCATGTTCCGTTGCATAACACTACTCCAACCAACACATAGTCTAGCGGTATTCAACACCCTTAGACTATTCCAAACCCTTGTCCGCTAAGTTATCCTACTGTTACGGAACTGTCCTGGCGTAGATTGGCGGAGACAATTTGTTGCAACCCGTCCCTGTCAGACTATCAGAGATGGAGTAGAAGGTGAAGGTTTACGTGTGCTTGAGTCAAGACGGTCAAGGATGACTTGTGGTACTTGGCGTAGGTCAACGGTATGTGTACACAAGGTATTAGAAGGAGTAATGTATGGACTAGCTAGGAAGGATCCGGCAAGCAGGTCTTATGGGACTGGCAGTGATCTGTCCTGTAAGGATTGATCACTTAGGTCTGAAGAAGTAGAGGTGCAATGATGATATGTTTGATCCTTGGGAAAGGATCCTACAATGCCATTTGGCTGGATTTATATAGTTCTATAAGCAAGACACTTAAAAAAAGTGAGTATCACGTGTCTAGCGTACTCCGCTGAGGTTCTTGTGTGCCTCTCTGAGAATCTCTGTTCAATCAGCATACTCCTCTGAAATCCTTGTGTGCCTCTCCAAGATTCTCTGTCATCCACCCGTGATTCTCTGTGTCTGTCTGCAATTTTCTGATGACAGACCATGTGCCTTGCTGAAGGTATTTTATCAATAAGCAGGGTCATAACACTACCTCGACCGACACTTAAGCTAGCAGCAATTCAACGCTCCTTGCTTATTCTTGCCAAATTTTGACTAAGTTAGTACAGATCCCTACGGGATAGTCTAGCTCAAACCACATTATCCCAAGTTGGACGTCCACCTCTATTGTTGGTCGAATTAGCCCAGTGACACATACATGGATAATCTAACAATGCCTTAAAAGTGCCACTACTTTAGTTTCGCGATTACTGTTACCTCACACGCGTTAGAGCTGTTTGAGTGTGTACTACAAAACAACACGATGGGCGGCAGTGAGACCACCACTAGGGCCATGCTGTTTGACATGGACGGCACCTTGCTTGGTACGTGTTCAGGATACGCGAGCGCTTACTTTTCCTAGATTCCACGCCCGCGGTAGAGGCTACGTGGCGAGACTTTTCCGAACAACGCGGCCTGAACCTCACCGAGGTCCTGCAGAGTGTGTCAGTCGACGTGCCGCCAGCGTAGTCGCTGACGAGAACAGCTACCCATGGTGTCCGTACTATCGACAATTTACGTCGATGGTCTGGGTTGACGGATGAAGAGGAATTAGCTGTGAGGACCCAGACGCTCTTGTTTCGACCAATCTGATGCTAGCGCGCTGTCGATGCGTTTGAGAACAAAATTGCGACCGAAGCTCAAGATTTGAAAGCACAAGGCAAAGATGGTCTGATACTCCTACCCGGAGTGGGTGCGCTGCTGCATGAGGTCCGTCGACAGTCCTGGTGCCCATGCATTTCACTGAAACCTAGTTGCTTGTTTCTCAATCACCTGTGTGGGCCATCGTGACATCTGGTAAGTGACCAAGGTAGTCCAGTCGCTTCGTTGACACGTATTTCAGCTACGGCTATCTACGCTGCGAAGGCTTTACCCACTGCTGGAGTACCCAGTCCGCCCTTTTTGATAACGGGTGACATGTGTGATCGAGGGAAACCAGATCCAGAACCCTACTTGCGCGGCGCAAAAGCGCTAGGTCTAGAAGCCCATCAATGTGAGATTTGGGTCGTACCGGAAGAAGCTCGAGCACTCATGATAGGCATCGTCGTCGAGGACGCACCGGCGGGTATCAGGTCCGGCGTGGCTGCCGGATGTCGAGTGCTTGCCGTCTGCACTAGTCATCAGCGTTCGGCTCTGGAAGGCCTGGGGGCTGAGTGGATCGTGACCGATCTTTCTCGGCAAGTTCAGTCGCGTCCAATCCCGAGCTATCTGCTGACAGCCTAGCGTTCAAGCCACACGGATTGAAACCGGATTGCACCTCTCAATAGACCAAAATTGATGCGCGAAGTGAATATCTGCAATGTCGCCGAGCGCATTGAGCCCGAGAGATTAGCGGATCCAGCGAGCGAAGGCATAACAGCCCTGGGGTGTATTTGCATAGGGGCGATGCGCCGCGTGATATTCATCTACATAGGAAAGAGATCTATACAACTAGGCTATGGCCTGGATACAATTCGCAAAATCGATTCTGAAGCTGAAGCTTTCAGTGGGGAGTGTGGTCAGGGACCCCGAGAGACCGAGGTTCTCATTCCCACCGAGTGCTGCCTCTGACATAGTCCCAATTTTGGTCTGGCTGGTGACCATAACTATCGACACTATACGGAGAGCCGTGTGCATCAGAGCTGGTAGTGATGATGGAACTAGCGCGCTGAATTATCAGCAACATCTGTGATTTTACTCACGTGACTCATGGGAGGTGCAGGCGGAAAATAGTTCGCGTCGTGTGTATGTACTGGATTCATCATAGGATTATTGAGCAGCATTGTCGGTGTGAGCTCGAAGACATGCTGGCCAATCCCCTGCGATGTCCTGGCTCGCCGCAAGTCTTCCGGTCTTTGGCAGATGTGAATTCGCGGCTCCTGAGTCGTGGCTTCATCGCCATAGCCCCTATTCGTTAGTGTCGGTCGCTTATGAAGATGCGTAGCTTCTCACTTCGGTCCGGGATTGTCGACGAATGGTCTAGCCATGCCTCCGGTACCGCTGGGGGATTAGTTCTGCTATACAATCGCGACTTACTCCCATGTTAGATGAATGTCGCTTCCCGTGTAGATTTGGAGCAATTTGGCAGTGTCGATATGACGGACTTCGACGAAAGGAGCCGAGATGAGCAGAAGATAAGGAGGATGGAAGGCAACGCTGTCTGGTCTGCCTTCCCATTCAATAGCTTGACCGTCCCGGTTTGGCTCGCCGTGACGATCGACATATAGTCCAAAAGCTAGCTATCAGCTCGGACCCTACCACGGAACCCACAGTCATAGCAGAGGATGAATTCGGTCTCGGTAGAGCGGAACATGGCGAGGGGCTTCGAAGAATCGCATTTTCGCTGCAGGTCGGCGAGAGAAGGGCGGTCGCGGATCTTTTGCGGGTCGAAAACGGGGATCGAACCTCCTTTCAGGCTATCGTCAGTCTAAGTCGTACAATGCGCTCACTCAGTCAAATCCATTATTTCGAAACCTTTGGCGCATACCACAGCCAGCTTGTGTTTCAAAAAGTGAACATTTAGCGCCTCGGTTGGTATGAAAAAGTCTTTGTACAGCCGGAACCACTCGGAACGCTGTCCGAAAAGCGGTCCAAAAGGTCGTCGCTGCCGGTCCTCTGTATTGCGCCCTAAGATGGGTTCCAGAACGCGGAACAGGGAATCCATCTGTCTTGTCAGTCAAGATCATGGGTCACAACTTACGCCCTTTCGCTTCATATATAGGACTAGAGTGCGGCCAGAAAGCTGACCAACAGTGAAAAAGGCGATATCTTTCCCAGGACTCAAGCGCTGAGGCGCTGCGCGCACTTGTTGTGTGGCGCTCGACGGAACTAACGCTTCCAGGTGATATGCCAATAGACTCTGTATGTAAGGGCCGGCTTCCGCATTGAGGACTTACCTTGTCTTGTAGAACCAGGACGATGCCGAATTCCTCCAAGACAGCGATGTTGGTGACGGCCTTCACATGTAAGACTTTTCTCAACGAGCGAGGATCGTGGCGGAGCCCGATCCAGACACCCTCCTCGCATCCTATCGCTATCAGAGAACGGCCGTCGCTGGTGGCTAAAAGCTGTCAGCGCATATCTCGACGAGAGAGTTACACAGCACTGACTGAAAGGACAACTACAGCTGACGCGGCCCGTGAACAAAGTTTCAGTATCGCTACGTGGAGCGGCGTAATTTGGAGCCATGAAAAACGAATCCAAGCTGAGAGGCGTCATTTCGAAAACTTTGCCGGCATCGTTGACCTCGTTCCGCAACACTTTGGCGTGCTGCAACTTCTCCTGCCAATCGGCCCGAGCTGCGTATGAGTCGGTCCAAAGGGTATACTGGCCTCCCAGTTGCCCTTGACCAATGAATGCGATAGTAAATGGCCACACCGTACGAGAATCGGATGGTCCATCCGTCGGTCCATCCGCATCATCTCTCGAACTGCCGAACAGTGTCTTCCCGCTCCTGGCTCTTGGCGCATCAGAGAAATTGCCCAGGCTAAGAAGCTCCAGCGGTATCGGCTGAACTTTAGTTACGCTACACGGGCAAAACACTCACTCTTCTGTTGACCGAATAGCGTACTTGAGACCCTTCCCTTCGGGACGCTTTAGACAGCTTCTCGGGTTTCGCTAGCACCACTGTCTATCAGTATCTGAGAAGTGTCCATCTCAGGTTGAAGGCTCACGATAATGATCGAAAAGGAGAACGGTGAGTTCAGCCCAGCTACTACTGATTGCTCCTTCAGGTTGTCTCCACACCTTTCCACGGTGAATCAGCTCGCGCATCGGACTGAGTAAATCGAGGTCCTTGACTGATCTAGGACCGAACTTGCTGCCATCAAGCGAGTGTTGGAATGTCCAGAGCTCGACTTTAGACTCGTTGACAGCTACGCCCTTTTGAGTAGCTTTTCCTAGATCTCCGATGATCTCCATAGCTTGAGGTATCGTGTCAATATCCGATTGATTAGGATGTCCAGCTTCTTTGGTCGATTTTAAGATGTCGGCTAGTAACAGATTATAACGCAACAATCGTGGGATAGGCCGATTGATGAAGTGATAGATGTCTTGCCGCTGCGATGCTGGATTTTTCAAACATGCCTGATACATCAGAAACTTGACAAGCCGGGGAACGGACCTCCAAAAAAGTAGCAAATCGTGGATTCCGCTGCTGCTCTTCTTGAACCTTGGCTTTGGATATGGGATAGTGTGTCACATACTCCATGTAAGCATCTTGCCAATTGAGGGCAGCATCCAGCACAAGATCGGAGATTGTGCCCAATTGAGGATGTTGTTTGGTTTGGCGGTCGTGCAGTTTTTCAAGCAGATCCGAGTGGACTTCCAAGAGGCTGCGATAATTGTGAAAGGCGTCGTCCAGAAATATTTCCAGCCGTGAACGATCGATGACCGCAACATCTGCTTGTCTGAGTCCATCGACAAAGAGAGTCTCCATGGTTTCCAGATCGGCTACATACTCCATTTCTCCTTGAATGAGTTCCCAGATTTGCCTGATGATCAGCTGGTGCTTCAATCAAGGCTCACATCTGACGCTTCTGTTCCTTCTTATCCATGGATTGCCGCTGGTCTTCAGGAACCAGATCATGCCACTGCAGCTTCCCGGCCGGACCTCTTCCTCGAGAAGCTTGGAATAATTTCAATTGCGATATAGTGGATAAATTCTGAATGCTCGATAACGCCTCACTCAGGAACTCGCGATCCACTTCGAAGGGGTCGGTACATTGCAGTATAGCGTCGATCACGGGTGGGTATCGCTGGAGCTGGGCCTTTGGTCGCGCAATTAAGTATCTGACATCGCGACGTCGATCGGTCTCGCGGACAATGCGCTACCATCAGCTGACTTTCGACGCTCAAAAATTCACCTCGGTGAACAAACGGAAATCCGGATTCTCGTCAATCTCGCGTGACAGTGCTGTCTCGGCGTACGGCAAGTTGCCAGTATACTGAGGGTAGATATCGTGAAAGTCCGCCGCGGCTTCCAGGAAGATGTCACCAACAGTGAGGATCAATGGCTGTTCCCGTTGTCTGATGGCGAAATTCTCGATCAAACGTCGCGTCGCATCGCGAATGACCAACGTGTTGCTGAAGACTTGAATGATGAAATCTTCTCTGCGCCTGACCGGCGCAATGATCTGTGGATTCGACTCTCGCAGACCCTGAATGAACAGGGTCTCAGTCGCGGTGAGGTCAGCCTCGTACTGATTTTCCGATTGTATAGCCTGGTGGATGATCTGCTGCCTCCGTTTCTGCGATTCGCTTAAATCTCGGATTATCAATGGATCGACCGCATCACTCCAGTCGCCTTTGACGTGTCGAGACGTGGTTGGTAATGGTGTCGGATCTCGACGTCCAAGAAATGACTCGACACTCGTTCTGTATGGGCAGCGAGGCGAATAGCATTTCAAGTCTTCTGTGCAACTGGGGGAATAGCACCTGGTCGCCATGGTGAGTACACCCTTAGGCAGTTCCCCAGTGAGTGCGTCGCCAGAACCCATGCCTTCCATCTCACCCATAAAACGAAAGACGTCTTCGGCTGAGTCTCGAAGTGGTTTAATATCCCAGTCAACTTCGACAAACCACAGCTGATTCTGTAGCGAATGAGCACTGAAGAGAGCGTACCGACGGTCTGCCGAGGAGTCGCGGGTGTATGCCGGCAAGAGACCTTGAATGCTTGTCTAATGGCTTCAGCTGTATACTGTTGACTGCAACGTTGGGGACTCACGACTACGTCCCTTCCCGTAAAGCTCCCAACCCACGCAATACCGGCCTTGGTATGTCGGCCCATCAGCACCTTGTCCTTGACTTGCACGGCCATCTCGCTGAGCAAAGCCCGGTTGAAGAATCGACTTTCGTCGACCTCTACGTCCTCCTCCTCATCCCATTCTTCTTCGTCCCCGTATTGACTTTCCGGTCTGAATACAGAATCGTCGTCGTACAGATCGGCGCGATGACTCTGATGTATCTGGAGCTTCCGCTCAACCCATGCCGCAGGCGCCTGGGATTGGTCGTTCCAAGATGGCGAAAGCTCTACCGCTGAGCGGTTGATTGATGAAATCGACGGTTGTAGGGATGATCGTGTGCTGGGCTGCCGCCGAGGGTATGGTTCTGGCCAGAACGTGGATTCGACAGATTGCCGTGCGGTGTTGTGTACTGGCGAGCTTTGACGAGACAAATCGGGTCCATTGGTAGCAAGCGTCCTGTAGCTTGTCTTCTGGTCCGTCGATGGCCCCGCACGGCGCACATCAAGCGCGTTGTTTGTGCCATTACTGTAAGGCTCTTGCTGTTCAAGATGTCCACCGGCGTCGTCATTAGAAGACCAATTGGCTTGTGTAGGCGTCTCACGACCACTCGAGTGCCCATCACGGTCGCTATCACTCATTCGGCCTGGATACGGTGGTATACGATGGTCGTGGTATTGCTTATCGATGTGCATATCCTGCGGGACTGCCGGCCTAGATGCGTGGAAGCGATTGTCCGGGACTTGCGAGTGAAGCTCAGACTTCCGACTCTCAGGCATCGGGCGATCTTGGTTCGTGAGAACCATCTCCGGCGTGGTCATAGCTGTACTTGCATTGGGCACAGGTGGCAGGGCTCGTCTAGACCGGGACGAAGCTACATCGGTTCGAGGTATACCGGGCGGAGTCGGCAGGGCGCGCCTTGAAAGCGAAGGCTGATCCGTGGGCAGAGGCAATGGCCTTCTTGGCTGAGTGCCCAGGACTCCACTTTCTGCGGATTTCATTGACTGTATGAATAGACTAGAGTGTGAAGGATGGTCACATGTCCGGGGTACACTCGTACATTGGACCTTGCCCCGCTTAAATGTACAGAGTTTAAGCGTGAACGTGACGCAGTAGGTGTAAGCAAGGCAGTCATTCATCATCAATGACCTAGATTGTACATACCATACCTCATGTCACCTCCCGTGTTTTCGTCGTTTCCGACCACATTTGGTGAATCGACTGTTTCCGATGCGAAGATATCTCGTAGATCAACGACAAAGGTTTCGCATCACTCGGCAAGCAGCTCGGACAAATGGGATGCGGTCACGGCCGACGATCATCGACGCTCAGCGAAGCGCAGAAGGAAAGCAGCGCGGGATCAAGATGCTGATGTGGACCCAGCCCGCTACCTAGGATTTGATGTCACTGCACGGGCTCCGCCCGACACCTCTCGCCGCAAAAGTCAAGAATCGCGTGAGCCGTCACCAAGTCGCGTAAGATCTGGGCGGTCGGCAGAGCGAGTTGTGAGGAGCGAGGCCTCAGCTCAGCTGGCCTCGAATGGTAGTAAATGGCATTACATGGACATCATAGGAGACAAAGAGGCGCATCGCTACGGAGCGACCGCTTCCGTCATCTGCCCTCACTATAAGCGGGATGAAAGTACGTGCTTGATGAGTCGGTCTTGCTAACTACAGACGGGCATGTGTTAGGTCTAGCCCGCCAGTTTCGAATCACTAGAACATCTGAAAAATCGACTCGAGGTATAGAGATCGCAAAGTCAGGCCAGCCATATGTGAGCGACCTAAGCTATATACTCTGCTAATCTTCAGATTCCGCGATATGCTCATCGACGACGAGAAGAGGAAGAGCATCTGCGTTTTGGAGTGGGCGCCCTAAGTTTTGACTCTGGGGCAGAATTTGTCGCGTTGAGTGGATATCGACGTAAGGTCAGAGCGGCAGATCACGACGAGGACGAAGAAGTGGAAACACAGCATGTGGTGGACCTGGTTCGAGAAAGGATTAGGAAATTCGAGGCTCGCCTGAAGAATCATCCCGACGACACGGCTTGCTGGATTGCGTACTCTCGCGCACATATTCCGGACGAGACTGGTGAGAATCATCGCGCACAAGTGGAGATATCGATGGCCATCCTCAGCCGAGCGCTTGCTACTGTCGCTTTCGCCGAATCCATTCCACTTCATCTGGAGTACCTGAGAATCGCTGCGGATGTTTGGTCCAGCTCTCGTGTTGAGGAAATGTGGTCTTCACTTCTCGAAAGAGCCGAGCAGAATGTACAACAATCAGGAATGGGCCAGGCAATCTTCGATCTTTGGCTTGGACATCTGACCTGGTCCGAGGGACGAGGCTTCGGTCGAGATGGACGAGACGTCGAAACCATTATGGAGCTGTACGAACAGCGTTTGGCCATGATTCCTGCGTATGGTCAGTCAGATCCTCTCAATCTCGCTTCCGTAACCGTGAACTGATGTGACAGAGGCGGATCAGCAGGCTCGTGAAGAGAGACAGCTGTATGTGTTCGAAAGGGCATGCACATTTCTACTCAGGGTAGGTTATCGTGAAAGAGCCATTGCAGCGTTCCAGGCCTTACTAGAAATGTAAGCTGTTGGCACGGTTCAGTGCTGACGACAGCTCGCTCTCAAATGTGGACGATACGTCTGCAACTAACGACGATTTCTTTAGCGCCCTAAGCGACTTTGGACGATTATGGGACTCCGGGAAGATGAGACTGGGTGAAGACGATCCTCACGGTAGGGATTCGGTGATGAAAGATCATGCGACGGGGTCGTCCTCTGCATTGCGGTCCCCGTACACCACCACAGCGACCGATCCTTTTCTCGAGTGGTACAACGCGGAAAAGGACGCACAGCAAGCCCCAGCACCGCTCCGCCCGCAGGCTACATACCCTGACGAGATCGACCCGCATCAGGTTACACTTTTCAGCGACATTGCATCACTCCTGTTCTCAGTCCAGAGGCCGGCATCCCTGCGCCAATTGGCCTTGGCCTTTCTGCGCATATTGGGGACCCGCGTCCAGCGAGCGTCGTCTAGCGCGACCATATACAACGACCCTCACCTAGTGCCCACAAACATTAAAGGCTTGCTCAGGCCCGCTGTTCCGCCGCCCGGCAGAATTCGGCAGGCAACCGCAGATGAAAAGGCGAAACCCAGTCGTCAGCCCGACCGCCAGAACCTAGGCGACTCACCCGTTAAATGCTGGTTGTCAACGCGAAATACCCTGAGTTTCAACGACTGGTTCAGCGAGTTTGACGCTCGTTATACTGAATCTAATGACCTGTCAATGACACGGTAAGTGCGCTCACAGCTCTTGTATATTCTTACGTCGTAGGAACATTACCGATCTCTGTCGTTCACAGCTGCACGATCCACTGTTCGACATGATCGCGGTGGCAATCGAAAGCGCAATGTCTCCGAAGCTGTGCGTTCAGCTACGCTATGACGACCGCTGATATCAGTGCCCTAAAACTTACCAAGGAGAAACTGGCAAACGATCCGCAGAATGTAACGCTTTGGGCTGGGTACGCGGGGTTGGAGTGTAGAAGAGGCAAGCTTGAATCAGCCCGAGGCGTGTACGCTACAGTCCTGGCAAATTATACGGAGATGGCCTTAGCCAAAGAATCTCCTGCCCTATCAATGTGGGCGGACTGGGCCAAGATGGAATGGGCGACTGGGGACCCGGAAAGATGCACCGAGCTGCTCGTGTCTCTTGCCGACTCTCGCCTGCCAAGTGAGTCCAGCTGAGGTATTCGCTCACGTACAGGTCGACACCTGGAGAATCATTACGAGCCTCCGAAACACTCCGGCTTGGCCATGCTGAAGGCGCGGAAGGTAAGTTCGGTGTGCCTTCGCATCTCACATTCGTAGTTCTACGCCATCAGCCAGTTCCCCGTCAATCCATCGCGACTCATATTGTCGACCCTTTTCACCTATCAGGAAAGCTGTGAAGCAGCTATCCAGTTACTCGAACAGAATTATACAGCTTGCGACCGTGATTTACGTCAGCGTGAAGAGACGTTGCAATTTCTGAACGAAGTCCAACATCGTCATCATACCCGCCACCCAGGACCCAAAGCTCTCATCCGCAAAAATCTCGGCCATGCTATGGATCACTACCCCAACAACACGCAGTTCCTTTCGACCTTTCTGTGGCATCAACTGCAGTCGGGTCTGCGTGGACCTATCTATGACCTGATACATCGTTTGACTAAACCCGAGGGGCAACTTCAGAGCATCTTGTGGTCTGTGTGGGCGGAAGGCGTTGCTACCACCGAGATTTACTCCCCGGGCAGCGGAGGTGCCTCGCGTGTTCGAGCAACTCTGCGAAGATCGCTATCAACCCATCTGTGAGCTTACATACCTTGTGCGGGCTGATGTCCAGTGGCTCCATCTGTCCGTTACTATGGCTGCAGGCCATCGAATTTGAATGTTTGGCCGGCCAACTTGGCGCCGCTAAGAAGCTCTTTTACAGAGCGATGGGACATGTAGGCAGCTGCAAAGGTCAGTCACTCACTGTATGCTGGGTCAGCTGACGGGGTAGATCTCTATCTGGTTCCCTTCCACGAAGCCATGCGGCCAAGCTTCACGAACGCTGAGCTTATCGAAGTTGTCGATGCCATGATGGTTCGAGGGATACGGCTCAGGAGCGATCCCACCGGGTTCACTGCCTCGCTTGACTCCTCCGACCTGTTGTTTAGTGATGAGGAATTAGAGGATGATGAGCTCGATTTCCTGCGACACCAGCAGGCAAACAAACCGTTTTAGTCGGACGATGCATAGTTTCCAACATGACTACGTAGCAGGAGGCTTTTTCTTGAGAATTTTGACCCCAGACTTGCCGAGATAGCTGAAACCACTCCATACGGTGGTTATAGCTACTGTCCATCTGTGAGGCCATCAGATATAGACTGCGAATGAAGGGAACTGACTCACTGAAGTGCGGTCAGACTCGTCTCCGCTGGTATCGGTAGCAACGGATTTATCAAAGTCAGGCCCATTAAGCAGAGTTGAAGAGCTGTGTTGATCTTTTGTCAGTTCAGTCCCCACATACACTTACTTTACTGATCTGAGTGGGTTTGACCTCTGCGGAGGGGATGGTCGGATCAAAATATCGTTTGAGGGTTCTCTGATGGATCAATGTCTGGAGCATACAACTTGATGGTGAACTAACGGGATGGGGCAATGAGATGAAGCGAAAGTAAAAGGCAGAGATCGATAAGCCCAGATCTCGACCGAAAATCAAGATTGCGAGTGGTACTAAAGGTCAGAGACAGTGATCGCGACAGTGACGTACATGGTAGCATGCCTGACCAAGCAAGCGTACCCACAAGAGTGGTCATGAGAGCCTTGTCGGCAGCTGGATCAAGTATCGACCCCAAAACGGATTTGACATTCCAGCGCCTAGCGATCCAGCCGTCCAACTTTCATCCGTCAGCCAGGCGTGACCAAGAACACTTACCCAGTCGCTGATTCCTCCCAAAAACAATATGCCTGTTGCCCATTCCAGATTACCCTGAACAATGTTGTAGCCTAGAAACGGGCAAGCGATGATGCGCCCTATAGTCAAGGCGTTGGGTATAGTGTATGGAGATTCATGCAGGTCTTCGTCGCCGATTATGCTCTTCTTTGGTGATCGGTACTGGCAATCAGCTCAGACCGTTCGCGCAATCTCACGTTGACATGAGGTGGTCTGTAATCGGACAGTCGTCGGACGTGATGTAGGTAGGAGGCAGCCGAAGGGACCTGGCGAAGACCGAGACAGGTGAGCGAGCCGAGTCCGATTCCTCTAGCGGATAAGATGTGACTCGATGCGTGGCCAGCTCCCAGACGAGGCCATGTCCGGCAGAGTGTTCTGAGCGCCATACACCTTCCCGGACTTGCAGCCATGCCTATTGATGCCCCGGTCAGGGGTTATTTGCAAAAGAGGTGATGCAGATGATTCACGGTAGTAGCACTCTTTGGGATACCGACTTGATTACGTCATCAGACAGCATTATGTGCAGCATCATCCCCTAAATTACAGCCGCATCCAGGATGACCTCTAGACCCCTCAAGACTGACAACTCTTCCCCAGCTCCTATACAGTGCCCAAACACGTCTGCGGCATCACTCCAATACTGCTCTAACCAGATCGGCGACATGTGTAGTGCGCTCGACAAGAAAAGAATTGCGATACCGTTTGGTGTCGATTCTTTCGACGCGGGGGACGATGGGCTAACTCGCAATTCTCGCATGATGAGTGCCGGTAGGTCGGGTATGAGCTGAGTTATAGCGTGCGACTGAAGTATTCCGAGTGCAGTCATGACTTCCAACACCAGGGACCGTTCATCGTTTGATCGTTGAGCCATGCTCATAGCGGACATCAGCGACTTGGTAACGAGCCAGTTGATATGGCTTTGATTATCTGACCCAGATCTATCTCGCACTTCGGCGACTTGTGCGCTCAATACACTCTTCGGGGTGTAAAACGACGTCTCGCGCGTGATTGCCGCTCGTGAATCCTGCTGTCAGTACACCTTGTTTGTGATCACTTACTCGGCTGATCATTGGCTACTACGTCAGCGCTGTCCGGATCAGAGGCACTCACGTCTCGCTCGACGGTTCCAAGATGGCCATAGATGCCGGCGACTAGAGCCTTGAGATCGGCATCAAGTCGGGTGTGGCGTCCACCAAAAGCGGTGTGGACGGCGAGTAGCAGATTGTAAACGTCCAGGCCCTCTTGAGGTACCGCGAGAAGGCGAGATATCGCATGGAGCGCTGCGTGCTGAGAGTCTCTCGGGATCTCCTGCGACATTTCCAGAAGGTCGTTCGCAAGTTCAGACTGCTGAGCACTGCCCCATCCTTCGAATTTAGCTAGATTGGCCAGTCCTTGGAAGATCAAGCTGAGCAAGTGGCCATCTTTAGGGGTTTCGAGGCCGGAAAGAATCAATTCTTTGACCGGTCGCACGTATTTCTTGTGTAGACTGGGAGGTAGTGCTGGCCTGAATGATCAGCTCATGCTTGGCCATGGGTATAATACTGACAAGAGATTACTGATTATACAGGCTTCGATTATTGCCCTTTGAGGGTCGACTGTCTTGAGGAAATCCATCAAACTGAAGGATTGTCGGATATGGCTCCAAGCGAGAGGTTGCACAATGGCTCGGTGGGCAGTCGCGAGATGAGTGAGGAGCTTCGCCGCAACAACTTGGATGGACGGTTCAAGAGATTGGTGTAACGCAAGCAGGATCATGCGACAGCTCTTTTCGTCCAACGAATTTGCGAGACTAGGGTTGGACAGCTTGTTGAGGGCACAGTGTACGAGCACAGGGTCTGAGTGTCATCTTTGGTCTAACTTTGGACGACTACGCTTACCCTCGGCAAGAAGCAGCTGAGCAGCTTTGTAGGTCATCGATCTGATATGGTCCGCAGTGGCAATCGCGGGCTCTGTCACTAGCTCTAGCGCACCCACCACCACAAGTTGACCTCTGGTCTCATCTAGGCACCATAGAACGAGTTCTTGCGCTTTCTCGACCAATTGAGCATCTGAATGGATGAGCTCCCACACTTTGACCCGCACAAGATTGCCCACCGTTGAGCGGAAATGCTTTCAATGCAGCCAAGATCCCAGACAGCTCGTCTATGTGAATTAGCGAGTTCCCGTTATAGACTATAGACTCACAGTCGTCGCTATGCTGACCCATGATGATATCGATGACCTCGACTAGTATCGTGATGATACGCCTCGAAAGGTTTGGTAACAGAGTGGCGATCATATTCAAAAGAGCAACATTGGCCAGCAATACGTTGGGATGGTTCTGCAGGTACTCGATCATGATGTTTGTCGTTATGGGGCCCAGGGCAGCCAATAGACGGCTGAGTAGTTTTTGCGCAGCAGCAAGACTGCTTTTATCAGTATTGGCTACGGAGCGACTGGACTGACTGACTCGGTGGATCGAGGGGAGTCCATGACCAGAGCCAGAGCGGCTGCCCCTACGACGTCTAGATACAGGGCAAATCTGATGTCAGACTGTGTGAATTGTGCAGATCCGCACGACGCACCGATCAAGGACAACAGAGGCAAGCTGTCCAAGGCCATCCAGTGAGCTGGTCCTCAAGCTGAGAGGCAGACCGAGCATGAAGGCGACCGTGACCTCGACTCGGGAACTGTCTACAAAGCCTTGGGTGTCCCATGTGGCGAGGACCGGTAGTGCACCGCACAATGCACGTCGCGCTGTGTCGGAGCATCTGGGAAAGGTCGTCTGTAGCAAATCGAATATGGTAATTCCGTCGCACGTGAGAGGGTACCGGTGGCGCAAGTCCAGACGGAGCCTCTGGGGTAAGCGATGCTGGACGAGTGACGTACCATCGGAGTATTCTCGATAATGAAGCAAGCCCATCTAACCCCTTGCTCCTCTTTAGTCCTGGTTGTACAGAGGGTCAATGCTGCTGCCAACATTGCGTGTGTGGCCTCCAGAATGTCGCGGCACGAGCTGGCTTTCTCTGTTGGAGAATAAAGTGACATAGCTCGACGGAGGGCTTCTCGTGGTATTCGATTGCTCTGATAATCAGTCAGGGGTAGGATAATCTACCATACCATCGAGGTGAACGCTGACGCCTGGGTCTGGCGCAATAGCACTGTCAGGCTCGTCTCGAATACACGAGGGCTGGACCTTTCCACACCTAGAAGTATGCAGAGCACGAGCTCTCCCCGAAATGCTTCACCCCGCAGAAGGAGATTGTCCACCGCTAGGGCTGCCCCGTCGGCGGTGGTGGGGGACAAAGCCATAGCCTGGCCATAAAGATAGCCAATGGGGAAGAGCTGCTCTAGCCCTAGATCAGAGTCAAATATCAGGGATTCGAGCCGCTCGCATAAATACGAGTGGACGTGGTGAAGCCCCTTTAATGCGGGAGTGTATAAATCCAGCACATCTAGTATCTTTGCTGAAGATCAGTGTCCGATTACAGAGTGAAGCGTACCAATGATCTTGATGGACTTGTTCATGCTGAGAGGCGAGCGCTCGTGTATCAATGATTCTAGCTTCTTTCGCTCTCTGTACCATTCCTTGTGGACTGCAGTGTTGGTAGCTGAAGAACCAAACGCCGACTGCGAGTCAAGGACTTGCTAGATGCTGGACGAGACACTTACTTCTGCGGCTTGACCGTCCAGTACCAGAGTGATATGCAGAGCGCTGTGGGTCAGCTGCTGCTTACAATCATGGTAAGCCCATTCACTCTCCTGGTTCCAAGGAGGAAGTACTAAGAGTCTCGAAGAATGACATTGCGCTATATCAATCAGTGGGTATAGTAGTACTGAGCGGTAAGCTGGGTAGTACAAGGTATGGTGACCCATGACAGGAAGGCTTGTATCCATGAGCGATAGTAATCCATTGACATTATTAGAACAAAGGTGAGCAGGAAAATAACGGAGACAAGTAGGATGATCCAAGATCCACGTGGCGATCCCTCTCTCCGTGCCCCACTCTTGCCTTGCTCTCTCCATGTACCACATTCAACAACCCTCTAGCTAATGTCCACCTCTTGGCTGGATACTCTTACTTCGACTCCATTTGTAGTAGCTGGTATTTTGGGCATCTCTGTCGCCGTCATCGTCAAACGAAGGAACCCGGATCAGCTCGCTCAACAAGCTAAAGAAGTCACTCAAGCAGCGGTCCACGCAGACGGAAAAGCCAAGATGGCCCAGACTGTGGGTACCCTTGATCGCTCCTGACATATATACCCATTGCTGAGATCCAAGTCTGCATCGGTCATGTCGGCACCCGCCACGAATCTGGCTCCACCAAAGGTATGCATCGATCGGCCGAGACACGCTGACATGTAGGACGATCCCATTTCACCCGCTCAACTTTCAGCTTTTGATGGGAGTGACGCCTCCAAGCCCATCTACGTGGCTATCAAAGGCAAAGTCTTCGATGTGACGGCTAAGAAAGAGATGTATGGACCTGGAGCCGGATACAACATATTTGCCGGAAAGGACGCTAGTAAAGGACTGGGTGAGTGGCTGCCTGCGCCAGCAGGAGGTCGTGGGCTGATGGTATCAGGCATGTCTTCGCTCAATCCCAAGGACGCCATCGCCGACTACTCTTCATTGACGGAAGCGCAAGTCAAGACGCTCGATCAATGGGAGGCTTTCTTTGAAAAGGCAGGTCCATGGTACAGATTGTCATCATGCAGGCTGACGATTTCAGCGATACAACATTGTAGGGCAAGTCACCAAGTAGACAATATGTTCTGGCAAATGCATACTCATGCGGATCAGGCAAAAAGGACGCTGGATACCCAGAGCATCAATCAGAATGACGCTTGGCTTCGATGCAGCCGTTTGTTTTCTGTATTTTGCGCATTGACTAGACCATCATTGCTCAAACATGCTTAGAGTAGCGGCTACCAAGAGCAGATGGGCTTCGGCAGTTCAAATGCTGCTGGATAATCCAGCGCTCGTGCAGACGGATACTCGGGGCCAGGAGATCCGCAATCTAACTCTCAGCAGTCAGCTGACTCGTGATTGAATGTACTGACAATGCATTCGAAGGAGTATAGCCACTGTTGCAATTATCGGCGCGTCGTAGATTTCCTCGCGTCCCAGCTGACTCTGCGTTACTCGTACACATTATCCTACAATTGAGTCCCGACATCGCAGCCACCTATATCTTCGCTACCCCACTACAACAGACAAATCTCGACGATAGCATGCCTCCCAAGATCGTCGCACCACCAATCGACAACGGTCCTGCTGCTGTGCAACAGCGCGCCCATACGTCTTCTATCGCCGACTTTGAATTGCCCAAGACGACGCTCACCAAGCTGGCAAAAGGCTCGGTGAGAGACTCCTAGCCTAAAGAGACTTTGCGCTGACCATACAGATACCAGACAATATCAAGATGCAGCAGGACGTCGTGTTGGCGCTCATGAGGGGATCGACGCTGTTTATAAGTTATCTCAGTGAGTCATGTCTATGTGGTTGGCACGACTACATCGTATGTAAGCTGACCAATAGCCGCTGCGTAAGGAATATGGTGATCTTGCGGGTCAAGCACTGATAGTCAGAGCACATGACCAGGCCTTGTCAAGGTCAGGGAAATCTGTTACGGCTACAGATGTCATTAAAGCCATCGTGGATATGGATTTTGGGCCAGCGGAGAACCTGGTGCCATTACTGGAGCAGGAGCTTGCTGGTGGGGTCTGAGGTCTGCAACGTTGCTCACAACGCTCATGGCCAGCTTTCCGAGCAAATGTACTGGCTTCCAAAGCAAAGGCGAAACCTCCGGGACCTGGCAAGGGCAGGGCACGCAAGTCAAATGCTGCGACCGACGTGGACATGGCAAGCGTAGGAGCAGATATGGACAAGGACGACGACGACCGAGGCACTACAGAAGTGGAGATGGAAGCATAATAGGCATCGGACGGAAGGGAGAGCAGGAGGCCAGGTTCGCGACAGAGATCCGCCATTGTAATATATGCATTGTCCACTGAATCGTCTATCCCAGAAGAAGCTCATACAGTATACTGCAAGGTTAGTGATTCTGCGTTTGCGGTAAATTGCGTCTGCGTCTCGAGGCTTACATGACAACATTGAGAGCTATGAGTGGTACTAGAGAAGTCAGCATCAATGCAGACATTATACAGGCCTGCTCACATCGCATAAGTGTCCTTGTTGCACTGATCAGATTCACCAGCTTGGACTTGATAGATACACTGTCTGCTCCAGGACCATTGCCAAAAGCGTTTCCATCGTAGACGTTCGGATTGTGGGGAACATTGCCAAAGCCGGCATTGACATTCTGGGCGCTCCTAGTTGACCATCCGACTGCGATTTATGACAAAGAGGAAGCGAGGGAGTAGCATAGGTTGTCGGTAAGAGACACTATATCAGCAGGTTTTGGGCAAGGGCGTGAAAGGGACTCACTCTTGGCCAGGAAGCGCTCTTCATTTAAAATGGCTATGGCGTTGGTGAAGAGGAGTGAGACGTAGATGATACGACCGAAGCCGAAATATCCCAGCACCATTCCCGAGATGATGTATGTGCCCTACTCAGCCGTGGAGCTAGCTGTGATGTATCGAGTGGGCTAGCTGAACAATATAGGGTATGGTATGCATGAGGAATTCAGCGTGAGGGAGCAATCCACGACGCGACGGTGGCAGCTGGGTGTGGCACCCGTCAAGAGGCTTTTCGTGCTACCGATTCTAGTCTGGTCCACGGTTCCCGTGAATCATGCGATGCATAACGAATCAAGACACGGCTAAAGGCATTCTGAAGTGGCCTTATCATCCAGCGCTCAGCCCGCCATCCTTACCCAACATCATCTGCCTGGCTCGTTCTACCCGCTGTTGATCCGGCCCGACGGACTTCTTCCGGATATTCAGTGGGGCGACGCGCTTGGGACCGCTGTCGGCTAGTGCAAGTAAGGATCTGGCATCCTCGTCTGATGACACTGTGCCCTCGGATGAAGTGTCCTCTTCATCTTGCGAGTACAGCGACGGACTTGATTGCGGGGATATGATAAGGGGAGTCGTGGGAGTCGTCGATCGTGACTGGGACACAGCAGAATAGAGTGGCTCGGAAGGGGCGTTCGTGAATGATTTTGACGGTTTGGTTGTGTGATAGGGTTTCACTCTGATGTTTGGGAGTGGCAAGACTTTGTGAGTATCGGCCTTTGTGGACTTTGATGTTGGCTGCTTAACCGTCATTCGAGCCGTCCTATTCTTCGAACCCATCTTGGTGGCCATAGGAGAGGTGGATCCCGCTGCCAATTTAGTCTCACGAGAGTCACTGGGCTTGGGCCGCACCAAGTCTGACATGACTTGCAGAGGTGATCGATGAGACGGAGAAGTTGGCGCCGCGACCTTTAACTCTCCCACTTCAGATTTAGAGGACGCCGGATCCCTCGTGTGTTGCTTTGGATCAATCGGATCACGGGTGGGGGTACAGAGGTGGGGTTCGAGGCGATGAAGTGATGCATGATGCGACGGTCGTAATCCACCCGGCCAAGCGCCAGGGATGCTATCGGCTGACAGCGGAGGAGCAGTACCCTCGTCGGGCACGAAGAGACCGTATAGCTACGAGGTGAGAATCCAGGTTATTGTAGAGACGTACCAGATCGACATATTTCATGAGAGTCCAGACACCTCCGTCGTCGTTTCTCGATGCTGTTCCAGCCAATTGTTGCTGTTTATGCTCTTCTGCGATTTCGTGCTGAATCGACATGAGTGCCTTCATGACCCTAGTCTTTCAGCACAATGCACCGCGAACAGTACGTACGATTTTGCAGTCAGCCGATCGTCTCCCCATTCTTGCAAGAGATCAGTGACCGTTCTGATGACGGTAGGGGTCAGAAAATCGGTCAAGGTAAAGACTTGCCCCATGAGATGAGTCAAACCACCGGCTTCGAGAGCTGATCTATAAGGGGCCAATTTACGAGTGGACTCACATCGCGTTGCCCGGCCGTAAAGATCAGACAGCCGCCTGGCATCATTTTTAGAATGTGCCTTCTTGCGTATACGTGACCCGAAGAACGCGTGGATGGTATGAATTTCTTTTGCAAAATGGGCTGAGATCAGCACGTGCTCTCTGCGATCACTCACCAATCTCACTGCCATGCTCACTCCCTACCAGCTTGGTCATGTCTTCCACGACGCTCCTTTGAGTAAGCAGCGATGCCATGACTTTGGTGAGAAGGCGGTAGAAATGACCATGCTTTCCGCGTCCGGGAGAATCATCGTCCGCGGCTTCCATGTGTTCCAGCAGCCTCTCACCAAGATCTGTTTGTCAGTACTTCACGATCCCGTCACATACGAATACAAGTAGCAAGCGAAAGTAAGCACTCTGCCCATGTTGAGCTCTTGGGCTGCCTGGAGGTTGGACTCTCCACCGACTGTTGACCATCGTCCTTCTTATCTGGGGCGCGAACGACGCGTGCAGACCGCAGCGCCTTTCTCAAGTGGTTTTTATGCTTGTCCGCGGGGGTTGGGGAGTCACCGTGCCGTATCAGTGGTTCTTCAATCCCATGTTCTGGCATCATCGACTCGGCGGTACTGGGGGCATTCGTTTCGGTGGGACGCTTGGCGACATTCGCGGCCGATCGAAGTTTGGGTTTATTGAGTTGCGACATTTGCTTTTCGGCCTTGGGTGAAGTCGGCGCGGAATCACCCTGGTTGTCTGCCGCAGACGTGAGAGGCAGAGAAGGTGTGTGTGGGCCGGGATGCTCTGAAACATCCTGGGTCGACCCCAACGGTGGCACTCCTGCAGTATCATGGCACTGGGTTGGGCCTTCATCAGTCGGCTGCGGTGTAGCCCATGATGGATAGTAAGGCTGCCACGGCTGAAGTGATTGTGGGTGAGGGTAATAAGGAGGGAATGGTGGATGATTGAGGTGAGGCCAGGGGCCATTGGCCCAATGAGCGAGAGCGCCTTCGGGCGCGTATGATTTCGGAGGGGCAGCAGATGTGCCATACTGATCAGCTCCCTGATGCCGCAATGGTCCCTGCCATAGCCATGGAGGATAGGCCGGATTCG
>Ga0265798_10002867_pt1 | contig 25020 bp, 21 predicted proteins | sample P3T30metagenome_FD_192430 | JGI IMG/M metagenome (GOLD analysis project Ga0265798, IMG submission 192430) | Plant litter microbial communities from East Loma Ridge, Irvine, California - P3 T30 | ecosystem: Environmental > Terrestrial > Plant litter > Unclassified | place: USA: California...
CGCAGTGACATAACCAAAGATACCACCCGCGTAAATGCATGGGCCAATGACTCTACGTATGTGGATGTAGAGAAAGGCATTACTCATTTATACGGCGACGCGCATGTAACCTATGGCGGCATCCAAATTGTGGCTAACTATATCAGGATCAACAAAACAGACCATACTATATTTGCTAAAAATGCTAAGATCGAAAGTTTGAAGCCTAATTTTAATGAGCGTCCCTTAATTTCCGATTCGCTTACTTTCAATTTGAAAACCCGTAGAGCTATCACTTTTAATGCTACAGAGGTGCAGTAGTCTGGTTAACTTTGCAAATAGCAGGCGTAGCTGCAATAAACTTAAGGTTGTGCAGTTTCATAAAAACACAACCTTACTATGCCATCACTTATTTGCAAAGCCTTTGGGCTCGTTTTCTTGCTTGCCCTGGTACATTCGTCTGTATTTGCACAAACCGGCGCTTTTTTCAAAGCCTCCAGCAAGCCCTATACTGCTGCCTTTGTCGTAGATACCGGCAACTCCCTTAAAAAGGGCAAAAAGCACATCTCCAAGCCTGACACAGCGCATAAACCAGCGCTGGCCATTAAGCGCTCGGCCATTATACCGGGCTGGGGACAAATTTACAACCGCACCTGGTGGAAAATACCCATCATCTACACTACGCTGGGGATGTTCGGCCAATCTGTAATAACTAACCAGCGCAGTTACAAGCAGTACCTGGAAGTATACAAATTGGTAAAAGACCCTAACCGCCCCCGCCCTCCTGTGGGCGGTCCTGTCCGCGTACTATACGAACAAAATAAACGCTCAGACCCAAGCCGCCTTAGCGATCTTCAAAGCAATTACCAGCGCAACATGCAATTAAGTATATTAGGTTTGGTGGGCTTTTGGGGCGTACAGGTTATAGATGCTTACATTGATGCCAAGTTTATTCACTCGTACACCATTGACCGCAACCTGAGCGTTGATATTACGCCCGGCATAGCTACCACAGGCACTGCCTACACTGCAGGCAACGTACCGGCGGTTATGCCGGTTATGAAGTTGCTAGTAACTATCTAGTTTCCAATCAGTTTATGGTACCTTAATTAAAAAAGAAAACTACATATGCTTTGTATTACTTTGAGCTTCTGCATCACTTCAAACATAGATTCAACGACCATATGATGTTATAGATTTAAAGAATATCTATCTTTATCAACACAACTATATTATACTTTAAATAGAATATGTCCTTTTCTGACAAGCTGATTTCCATTGACAAATTGATGATGATGATAAATCAGCATGGTACTTTGCCCAATAAGGTTCTGAATAAAATTAACTATAAGTTTAGACTTGATTGGAATTATTATTCAAATTCAATTGAGGGCAATACCTTAACCATGCAAGAAACCAGAAGCATAATGATTGGCAACGTCACTATTAATGGCAAGCCGGTTAAAGATGTTATGGAGATGAAAGGACATGATGATGTAGTGAATGAAATACTTAAAATAGGAATGGGTGAATTAAATATATCTGAAAGCCGTATCAGAAGCATTCATAAAAGCATTATGCATGAAGAAGATCCGGAAAAACAAAAATGGATAGGTAAATGGAAACAACAACCTAATTACTTATATAATTACAAAAATGAGCGTTTTGACTTTACTGCTCCAGAGGATGTTGAAGTAGAAATGCACAAATTAATAAATTGGCTGAGTAAGGAAAATGAAAAGCTAAAAAGAAATGACAAAACAGCATTACATCCTGTACAAATAGCGCTCAAGTTTAATTTGGATTACATTACCATACATCCTTTTTATGACGGCAATGGCCGCACCTCGCGCATACTCACCAACCTGATATTAATTAGCTATGGTTACCCACCTCTTTACGTTAAAAATAACGAAAAGGACAGCTATTATCAGTACTTAGGAGAAATACAAGGCTATGGCGGAAGCCCGGATTTGTTTTATTCCTTTATGGCTGATTTACTGCATCGCTCGGTACAAATAATGCTTGATGCAATTGAAGGGAAAGACATAGAAGAACAGGATGATATTGATAAAGAACTGCGGTTACTAAAAAATGCGGTTAAACAGAAAGAAACAACACCGCCTAATACTCCTAAAAGACCGGGTACTGATGAACTGCTATCCAAATTTCTTGGTCCATTAATAACAGCGCTACATGAGAAATTAAAAACTGTTAGAGAATTATTTAGTGAGTTTGAAGAAGCAGTACTTTTACCATATCCTAAAAACAGTGGAGGACATAAAGGAACGAAAGTGCCTTTCAAAATGATCATAGATTCATACAAGTCGAAGTATGTAGGCAAATCTGAGGCTCAAATGCTTATTTTTGGTTGGCAGAGGGAAGAACTGGCCGGAGAAGTAGTAGAAATTATGCTGTATTATAACCGGATAGAAAACGTTAATGAAAAACTGTCTTTAGTTTTTTACATGCCCTTTAAATTTAAGAAATACAGCTATAACAGTTATGATTTAGAGAATAAGGAGCTATTTTCCAAAACATATGACCAGGAGTTTACTCAAACTGAGGTAGAAGTGATGGTGAAATTATATGTAAGAAAAGTGATTGAAGAAATCAAAGCAGCTACTGATATTAATTAATTCTTACCTTCCTTCAAAAGTCCTTCCTCCCCAAGTCCTTCTTCCCCACATGCAAAACTCGTATCTTTACCTTTGTGATGATGCAGTCCCCTTCCGAAAAATACAATCAGAAATTTCAAGATATACTGGCCCAGTTGAACGATGAGCAACTGGCAGCCGTGAACAAAGTAGATGGCCCCGTTTTGGTGGTGGCCGGCCCCGGCACCGGTAAAACGCAGATACTGGCCGCCCGCATTGGTAAGATCTTGTTAGAGACCGATGCCCAGCCCAACGAGATCCTTTGTTTGACCTATACCGATGCCGGTGCCGTGGCCATGCGCAAGCGTTTGTTCGAGTTTATTGGGCCCGATGCCTACCGCATTAGCATTTATACGTTTCATGCGTTTTGCAACGATATTATCCAGGAGAACCTCGACTACTTTGGCAAACTAAGCCTTGAACCGCTCACCGACCTCGACAGCGCCATGCTCTTCCGCGAACTGGTGGATGAATTTGACAAAGACCACCTGCTCAAACGCTTCACCGGCGATATTTACTACGATATACCCCGCTTAAAAAGCCTGTTCAGCACCATGAAGCGCGAGAACTGGCAGCTGGATATGATAGAAAAAGCAGTGCAGGAGTACCTTGACGATTTGCCCAACCGCGAGGAGTTTATTTACAAGCGCCCCAATGCTGCCAAAGGCATCCAGAAAGGCGATGTAAAACAAAAAGACATTGATGCCGCTGGTGAGGTAATGGCCAAGCTGCTTTGTGCCGTTGGCGAATTTGCCAACTACGAAGCTAAAATGAAAACGCGCGGTACTTATGATTATGACGACATGATCATTTGGGTGCTGCGTGCCTTCCGCGATAATGAAGACCTGCTGCGCCGTTACCAGGAACGTTTCCAATATATTTTGGTAGATGAGTTTCAGGATACCAGCGGTTCGCAAAACGAGCTGCTGAAGTTTATGCTCACCTACTGGGATACCCCCAACGTTTTTGTGGTGGGCGATGACGACCAGTCTATCTTCCGTTTTCAGGGGGCCAACATGAAGAACATCCTCGATTTTGCGGGCGATTATGTGGATACCCTGCAAACAGTAGTGTTGAAACAAAACTATCGTTCTAACCAGTCTATCCTGGATATATCGCGGATGCTCATCAGCAATAATCAGGAACGGTTGACCAGTCAGCTAAGGTTAGATAAAAATTTACAGGCCGCCCACCCTCGTTTTGAGCTGGAAGTGGTAGAACCTGTTATATGTGAATACGCCAACCCCGACCAGGAACTGGTGGATGTAGCCATCCAGATAGAAGACCTGATTGCACAGGGTACCGACCCGGCCGAAATTGCCGTGATTTACCGCAACCACAGCCAGGTAGACCAACTGATCCATTACCTTGATGCCCGCAAAATTGCGGTGAATACCAAGCGCAAGATCGATATTTTGACCCTGCCTTTTGGCGAGAAGATCATCAACATTTTGCAGTACCTCACCATGGAAATGGATTCGCCTTACAGTGGCGATGAGTTACTGTTCGAGATACTGCATTACGACTTTTTCAGCATCCCGCCCATCGAAATTGCCAAGGCCAGCATAGCGGTATCTAAAGCTAATTACAATGTGGCCCTTAACGAGCAAAAGACCTCTATTCGCCGTTACGTAAGCGAGTTAAAACCGGCAAGACAAGGCAACCTTTTCGACGCGCCCGATGCACAGGCAGAAATGCGCCAGCTCATCGACGGCATTAACGAATTGTTGAAAGCCTCGGTAAGTTTAAGCTTACAGCAGTTGTTTCAGCAGGTCATCACCACGCTGGGCATATTACGCTATGTGATGCAGCAGCCCGATAAGGGCTGGCATATGGAGGTGCTCACCAGCCTGTTCAACTTTGTGCGCGATGAAGCCCGCCGTACGCCCGATGTGAAGCTGAAAGATGTAATGCAGACCGTGGAAACCATGAAGAAGCATAACATCCGTATGGAGCTGAACCAGGTTATCCACCCCGAAAACGGTGTTAACTTTTTAACCGCACATGGTTCTAAGGGATTGGAGTTTGAGCATGTTTTCCTCATTGGCTGCAACAAAAAAATATGGGATGCCAAGGGCCGCAACACGGGCTTTAGCTTCCCCGATACGCTGATGCAAACCAGCGGCGATGACAGCGCCCAGCAGGAAGAATCGCGCAGGTTGTTTTACGTGGCCATTACCCGCGCCAGGCAGTGTTTAAGCATCTCGTACAGCACTAAGGACCGTAACGCCAAAGACCAGGAAGCCTCGCAGTTTGTGGGCGAAATATTGGCCACCACGCCCCTGCAGGTGCAATACCCACAGGTAAACGAGGATGCGCTGATGGCCTGGTTTGCCACTCAGTTTAGCGAGGCCGATAAGCCGGTGGTACAACTGTTGGATAAGAATTACATAAACCAGTTGCTGCAAGGCTACGTGCTTTCGGTTACGCATTTGAACAGTTATTTGGATTGCCCGCTGAAGTTTTACTTTCAAAATTTGATACGGGTGCCGGCAGGTAAAAGTCCGGCTATGGCCTTTGGGTCGGCGGTGCACCATGCCTTGTACAAGGTGTTCGACCGCATGACCAAGAACGACAGCCAGTTTCCGCCGGTAGAAGATTTTATGCGCGAGTTCCGCTGGTTTATGTTCCGCAACCGCGATGCCTTTACCAAGGAAGAATTTAGCCTGCGGATGGATTACGGCGACAAGATACTGCCCGCCTATTACGAGCAAAACCTTTACAAGTGGAACAAGGTAGCCAAGGTGGAGTTTGCCATGCGCAACCTCACCATCAACGGCATCCCGGTAAAAGGCCATTTAGACAAGATTGAATTTGACGGCCGCCAGGTAACCATTGTAGATTATAAAACCGGCAAACTCAAATACGCCAAAGACAAACTGCTGCGCCCTACCGCCGATAACCCCAACGGCGGCGACTACTGGCGCCAGGCGGTTTTCTACAAAATGCTGATCGATAACGACCGCAGTAAAGACTGGCACGTCATAAGCACCGTTTTTGAGTTTATAGAACCCATAGAAGGCCAGTACCACAAAGAAAAAATTGTAGCCGCCCCCGACGACGTAACCACCGTAACCCGCCAGCTCACCGAAACCTACACCAAAATTATGGCCCACGATTTCGCAACGGGGTGTGGGAAACAGGATTGTGATTGGTGCCATTTTGTACGCAGTAATTTTAAACAGCCTGGGAAGGTTTTGGAGAGTGTGGAGGAGTAAACTATAACTTATGTTTAAGTATCTTTTTAAAAGTAATAAGTTTCCAATTTCATTAAAAACTTGTGTTTACACTACGGTACACGTAATGAAAGAGAAATCGTGCATCACTTTGGTAGCCCATGAGCTTGACGGCGCATGGCAATTTATGGGAGATGAACCTATTATTGACTTTCAGAAGATAGCAATGCTTGTAAGCTTGGAGGAAATGATTACGCACGACAAAAGTGTATTCAAAGTTGCAGACTTACCAAAAGGCTATCGAGCCGTAAGGAACAATAAAAAAGATCCCTGGGAGATTAGCCAAATTGAATATACAGAAGATGAGATATATGAAATGGGATATTATTGTGATGTATGCGGAGAGTATCATCAGGAAATCCCTATGTCTTATGGAGCAGATGCTCCGTATGAATATTACTTAATTCCAGATGAAGAATTAAAATCAAGGTGTGAACTTTCCTCAGACCAATGCATCATTGACAATCAAAAGTTCTATATCAAAGGTCAACTGAACATCGCTGTAGATGACAATGAAGACTTTAGCTGGAACCCTTGGGTTCAGATCTCAGAGGAGGACTTTGAACGCTCAACTGAATTGTGGACAGAAGAAAACAGATTTATAGAACCTCCATATCTTGGTTTACTTGCCACAAAGCTTGAATGCTATCCTGACACTTTAAATCTTAAGGTAAAAGTTCATACCCAAAAGGTCGGTTTCAAACCTATTATTGAAGTATTGGAATGTGCTCATCCTTTATATTTAGAGCAAGAAAACGGCATAAATATGCAGAGGGTTATATCATTTGCAAAGCAAATTGTATATAATCATTAACCCTTACTTATCGAGTGTCATGCTTTAAACAAAACGGTTGTTAAACAAGAGTTAGTATGTATTTTCAGCCTAAGGTTAGTGTTATCACCAACCTTCCGAGCGATAGGTGAAATATATAGGTGGTGCGGTGATAACACCGACCACAGGCTGATAATAGTTGCTTATACACAAGCATTAACTATTTTAGCAAAAATCTCGTTATGAAGTATACACTTTTGTTATTCCTTATTTATATTTCTTGTACAATTTGTTTAGGTCAAACAAATGCAAAGAGTGATGAATCTAATAAAATGCTACAGCAGATAAAGCGTGAAGCTAAGCCTGTCTATATTAAAGCATCAAGTGACATCATGGAGTTAAGAAACGCTGTAACTCTTGCTAAGAAAGGTTTAGTGCCTAAAAAAGATGTGGTGAAAAGATTTAACGATTTAGTGGGTGGAACAATGGGCTATCTAACATCATTAGTAGCTGTTGATAAAAGGCTAATTCAATCGGGCGATGCGTATGTCACTTTCATGTACGACACAGAAATTGCAAGGATTGCAAGATTGAAAGCAGCTGAGTTAAAGTATCGATCAGAAAATTAGTAGTGTTTCATCTACCAGCGCTGTTCGTAGACTTCCGTCTACGAACCACTATGCCTGTAGTCTTTGACTACAAATTAAGCCACTCCCACTACAAACTACCATTCCTGCTAACACAAGTTAATTTTACGGGGAGTAAGATCAGCCCCCTAACCCGTTACCTTTGAGTTGGCATATGCCCGAGCGCAAAGTTCACACTAAAGCCGGCCGTGGTTTTTATAGTATTTAAGTTTACATAACCACTCAGGCCAATACCCAAAGTTTTAAAGCCCGCCAAATAGCCTTGAACTGCCAGCGGTATGCCTATGGTATGGCGTGTTCTTTTATTGGTGATGCTGCCAAAAATACCTCCGTTATTATCGCGCGTGTAAACTTCAACAAAGCTTAATCCTGTGGAAAGCGTCACAAACCTATTGGGCTGCTTATATATTTTACCTATTAAAAAGCTGGCGGTATTTACATCTGCTTCGTTCCCCTTATGTCCGTCAAAAAGAGCAGTATTAGATTCACCTTGAATGTTCACACCCAGGAGCCATTGATTTTTAATCTCAATATTTGCATTTAACATAGCCGAAAACGATCCTAATGAACTACCACCAACCCCAAAGCCAATAAAATAACAGCGGGGTATGTTGCTCCTGTTTTTGGTAGTATCCTGGCTATAAGCATTCAAGTGGGTCAATAAAAGCAGAATGCCGGCTATTAGAGTAAATTTCATGATTAAGATAATTAGGTTAATTGTAAATATACTGATTTACAGTATATTACAGAGACAAATATTTTAATTCTATCTCAACTCTTTTGTTCCTTGCACTGTGTATTTACTTTAGCGTAATTCGGTAACACTTGCTAAAAGCTTGCGGGAGTCAACACCCTTATTGCACCTTCACAAAATCTTCCTAACTTGTAACCTATGAAAATGCTGCCGTTGCTCTTGATTGTTTGGTTACAATGCACCCACGTTACCGCTCAAACCGACCTGTGGCATAGCTACTACGATAAAAAAACCGAACGCACCGGCTATAAAGATGCGCAAGGGAAAATTAAAGTACCGGCTAAATTTAGTCTGCTTACCCACACTGGTGTTTTTAGGAACATTGTACCGGTAAATGAGGAAACATCCAAAGATAAATTTGCATACTATTACCTGCTGAAGAACGGCAAAAAGGTAGGTAAAGACAGCTTGTACATTTGGGATTTTACCACCGATTGCGAAAGCGAGGAAAAAATAAGGTTCTATGATAAAAAGACAGATAAAGTAGGCTTTTTTAACAAGAACGGTAAAGTAGTTATCCCCGCTGTATATAACTCCGCCCAGCCCTTTTATAACGGACTGGCGCTTACCATACGCAACGGTAAAAGAATGTGCTATGAAAATAAACCCTACGATGAAGCCAACCCTTGCGAGCATTGGTTTTGGAACGGTACTACAGCCATCATCAACACTAAAAACCAAATACTGGTAGATAACCTGCAAGACGATGCCATATGGCACATGAACTTCTATTCGCTAAAAGTGGGCAGCCAACCTTTAGATACGGCTATTTATGTAAACCTGAAAGGCGTTAATGGCCAGTACTATTCGTTTACAGATTATGATAAAGAGTTTAAGCATTGGTTTTACCAAAGCTACTTACCGCAATTGGGCGCAGGCAGCTTACAGACCAGCATTTTTACCAAGGTAATGGTAGATGAACGGCACACAAAGTCACAAGACAAGCCCGTAACATTGGCAACATTTATTAAAAGGCACTCCACATCATTACTTAAAAAAATGCGGGCCATCAAGCAAGGCAGCCGTTCGGCAGATATTAGTCACGAAGACCTTTACGCCCTGTCGTACGATAACGCGGTTTTCAAACCTTATTACACCGATTGCGGCATGCCCAACAAAGAGCGCTACCCGGTCTATAGTGTAATAACCGAAACTTACAACAAAAACAAAACGCTGAATAGCCAGGAAAGCTTCCTCTTTTTACGTACAGACAAGGGGTATAAACTGATAGGTATGACGGTTGACTAATTAAGGCTTTCTTACTCCCCTGCTATTTGGTAACTTTCTTCTACTAACCTCCATGCCCGTAGCCTCACCTATACATTCTACCACAATATTAGCGCAAAGTGTATCGAGCAGTAATAATTGATTTACGACGGAAATCAAACTACTACAAGGTGCAATTTATTTGTACCTTAGGTTTCATGCACCCTTCATCTAAGGTTTATCTCTACAGGCGGGTTTTGAACGCCAAGTTGTTTATAGAACAAAACTATACCGCCAGCATTAATTTAAATGAGATCTCGGGCGAAGCTTTCTTTTCTAAATTTCATTTTTTGCGCATCTTTAAAAGTGCTTACGGTAAAACCCCTCACCAGTATTTAACCGCGGTAAGGATAGCGCAGGCCAAACAGTTATTGCAAACCAGCAGGCCGGTATCTGAAGTTTGCTTTACAGTGGGCTTTGATAGTGTAAGCACCTTTACCACGCTATTTAAACGTTTGGTAAGGCAAACACCTGCCCTGTACCAGCAAACGCAGGCCGAACGGCAGCGACAGCTTAAAGCTACGCCATTAAAGTACATCCCCAACTGCTTTGCCGAAAAGAATGGCTGGGTGAATAATCGCAATATTCAATAAGCCGCACACAGGTTTATCTTTGATATTTGCAGGCATAAAGTTTATACCCTCATGATTACCAAACTCAACCATGTAAGCGTATTTGTACTGGATCAGGACAGTGCTTACGATTTTTATGTGAATAAATTAGGCTTTACTGTACATACCGATGCTGCCATGGGTCCGGGTATGCGTTGGTTAACGGTTTGTCCGCCCGAGCAGCCCGATCTGGAGATCAGCCTGATGGCCATTAACGCAGGCATGATGTTCAATGCTGAATCAGCAGCGCAAATGCGCGCACTGGTTAGCGCCGGCACTTTCGGCTTCGGCGTTTTTGAGTGTAATAACCTGCAGGCCACCTACGAAGAACTTAAAGCCAAGGGCGTGGAATTTACCAAAGAGCCGACCCGTGAATTTTACGGTTATGAGGCATTGTTTAAAGACGATTCGGGCAATTGGTTTTCCTTAGGAGAGGCCAAAGCCTCGTGATGCGTAATGTACTGGCCATTATTACAGGTTATGCGGTGTTTGCACTATGCTTTTTGCTGTTCGCGCGCTTTCGTCTACACAAATCAATTATGCTTGCAGGTTATATTTACACTATTCATCACTGCACGTTTAGCGTATAGTAATTACAGCATTAAACTCCTATATTACAAACCTCATTTAAGCAAATACCTGCAGGTAGCTACAAGCGTGAAGTAGGGTATTTAAATTGGCCGGTGAACAGACCGATTGAAGCTTATAATGTTGTTTGCGTTATACCCACGTTTGAAAGCTGCAACATTTTCTTTCCAGTCAGACAGCACATGTAATAACAAAAGAAAACAAATATTTTCCAGAAAAGGTACTTTTTACTGTTCATAAAAGTGTTGATTTAAGCTAATATAAAAACAATGTGGTAAAAAGTAATATGATCAATGTTTATAACACTCATCTACAAACCACCCTGCTTGTAGTCTCTGACTACTATAACCGGAAAGATTGATATACATGCCAAAAACACAGTTCACGGAACCGTTCAAAAGTGTTCATGGGCCGCTTAAAAGTGTTCACGCCGTGAACACTATTTGAATGATTTTCCCGGATTTAGTTCTTTTCTCGTACCACCAAAAGCTATTTAAATGAATAAAAATGAGGTTTTTTGAAGTTTTGAACGCAAATACTGCGGTTAAGCGACACCTTTCCCGTGAACACTTTTCCCCACATTCGTAATTTCGTCTTTAACCCACTACCCTATTTTAAACATAAAAGACGATGAGGTCATAAACTTCCCCCCCTGCGAGGCGGTAAAAAGGTAGGTAGGCTTACCATTTTGAAATAACAGTTGCGGGCGCTCAAAACGTCCGTACTTTTTGAGGTACGAAGGCGGCGGTGGTTGCACAATATTATAGTGCGCAGCATCGTAATAGGCCACCTGCGGCTCGTTCCATTTAGTTCCGTTTTTCGAATCCATCAGCAAACCATACTCATGGTTAAATATGCCCATATCCCGAGCCAACATGTGCAATTTGCCTTTATCCATCCACACAAAGGCATCTTCCAATTGGGCGTTACCAGGTCTTGATGAAAAATCGATTACCGGGTTAGCTGCTGATTTAACGTAGGGCCCTTCCAGCTTATCAGCTATAGCCAAACCATATTTACGGTTCCCACGCACCACAGGGTCTTTAGAATTATCGTACTCCGCCGTATTCCATGATTTATAAAACAGCCAGTATTGCCCGTTAGGGTGTTTAATGAAGGCGGGGTTAGTGGTGCAATGGTCGTCCCAGGCACCCGCAGGCCCGGCTTCCAGCAGGGGCTGATTAGGTCGCGTCCAGGGGCCGTTAAGTGTAGGGGCAGTAGCCAGGCCTATGCGCTTGGTATTGGTTTTACCGTTGGAGTTGCCCATAAAGAAAAGGCAGTATTGCCCGTCTACTTTCTTAATAGAAGGGTTATGGCAGGTGGTAGCATCCCAATAACCTTTACCTCGCGGCGCCAGGATCACATCTGTAAATACGAACTCCGATTCGGGTGTATCGGCCACTGCATGGCAGATCTCTGAGCCGCTGATCCAGCCACCCATCTTTTTAGAGGCCACCCAGCGCGAAAAGAACATATGGATCTTACCATCCTCCCCTTCTATCGGGCTATTACACCACACGTAATATCCTTCCATTTCGAGCCTGCGGCCTATAGGTTTCAATTTTTTAGCAAAGGAAGACACTTTGCCATCTACCATAAAAGCAAGTTCGGGCATCAACGCTAAGGCCGAAGAAGCTATCCCTAAATGCTGTATAAAATCGCGTCTTTTCATGTGGTTAGCACTAAATACTTATTTCTTATATGTCCATTGCAAACCATTGGTACGGAAAGGTACGGCAGGTAATCCGGCGCTGTTCACTAAATTGGGTTGGGCAACTTCTGTCCAGGCGAAGCGTGCAGTAGTGGGCTTGCTGATGGTTGGGTTAGATAAGATAATGGTGTTACCGGCTATTTGGGCCTGCGCATCCACAAACTGACCGTCTGCGCCGGCTATGGTGAAGAAGTCGGGCGCTTTGCCATCGGTGGTTTTCAGGCCGTTAGCATTGGTAAAGTGCAGGATGATCTCATTACCTTTAACCTCCATGCGCTCATAAACCGGACCGCTGTATAGTATATTTTTAAAGCCGTAATCTTTTGCCAAAGCAAGGTTAGCCAAACGTCGGCCTACCACCCATTTGTATGGCGGATGGATGTTCCTCAAATCGTCGACCAGATCGGTAATGGTGATTATACCGGTGTTAGGGATACGGATAGATTGGAGTTGCTGCTCCCAAAAAAGCGGCAGCGTTTCGGTAGTATGCGGCACTTTATCTTTGCGCTTGGTGTAGTAGTAAGGCGCTATGAGTACCGAATAAAACGACATTTTTTCGTTACCCCATTGCTTGCGCCAGCTGTCTACCAGGGCCTGCATCTTATTGGCATAGCGCATGCCTGGTTCGTTCAGCATCGCGTTGCTTTCGCCCTGGTACCATAATACACCATGTAGTGCAAACGGGGCCAGCGGTTCAATCATACTTTTATAATTCTTTCCCGGTGCCATGCTGTCAATCTGCATTTGATCGCCGGCTGCGGCTTCTTTAGCAAAGGCAGGAAGGGCAGCGTATCCCGATGGTGGTGTCCAGGGCTCAATGCGACTGCCTCCCCACGAAGACGCAATAACACCAACCGGCACATGTAGTTTCTCCTGAATACTTTTGGCAAAGTAATAGCCGGCGGCCGAGGTTAATTCCAGTGCCTCCCCTTTGCACTCGCTCCAGCCGGTGGTGGTTACATCGGGCAGGCTTAGCTTTTTCTCTACCTTAAAGAGGCGAATGTTTGGGTTATTCTGGGTCAGTTCCAGTTCGGCGCTGTCAATTCCTTTGGCAGGCTTGGCGTAGCCCTTCATAAGTTTAAGATTATACTCCATGTTCGATTGGCCTGAACATAGCCAAACTTCGCCCACTAAGATGTTATTCAATTTAACGATCGAAGTATCTGAAGTAATGAACATTACCTGCGGTACAGCGCTGGCTTTAAGGGGGTTGAGAACCACTTTAAAATAGCCACTACTATCGGCAACAGCGGCTTTTACCTGCCCACCAAAAGTTACCTTAACCGCTTTACCCGGATTAACCCAGCCCCAAACAGGCACGGGTTGATTGCGCTGTAAAACCATATTGCTGCCCAACACTTTGGGCAACCTGAGCTGGGCAAATACAGGAGTACAAAATAACGCTAACAAGCATAGCGCAGCATATTTGAACTTTAACATATGTAGAAAAGCAGATTAATTGGCAGTTAAATGTAGTTGTTTAATTTAAAAACTCCACATTAACAATGCAATTAGTCCATCTTTTCTAACCAAGCGCGGGCTTCATTAATGTCGGTAAAAAACTGTGCGGTTACCTTACCCATAGTAATATCTATGCTTTTATGGGCCGACATGCGGCTGAACGTACTGGGCGAATAGATCCACGCAAAGTGCTTTAGGCCGGCATCCTGCATGGCCGGGAACCAAAACTCGCCTCCCCAGTCTACAGCTTCAGACCAGTTGCCCATTACATAAGTATTATCATTGAGTACTTTAGAGCAATTGTTTTTCTTCAACAGGTCGAGCATGATCAAACAGCCTTTTTTCACCGAGTCGTAATTTTGGTAGCCTATCCAGTTTACGTCCATCCATTGGCGTTCGGGCAGGTATCTCATTTCAATAAAATTCCCCTTATAAAAAGTTTGATGGTCGGTTTCTATATCTATAAATTCCTGCTTACCATTAATGGGCAGTAAAAAGAAAAATGTAGATCCTTCGCCGGGCGTACTCTCTATCCAAAAACTACCATTATGCCTTTTAATGATTTCGGAGGAGATGAACAGCCCTAAGCCCAGGCCCTGAAAACGCATGGAGGTATTATCTACCCTGTAATAGCGGTCAAAAAGTCTGGTTAAATTTTCGGGTTCTATCCCTATACCAAAATCCTGTACCGAAACAATGAGGTTATTCTGCTGCAGTTCTGAACGTATAATGATCCTGTCACTATTGGGTGAGTATTTGATGGCGTTAGCCAGCAGGTTATTGATCACCTGCTCTATTCGCAGCCTGTCGCCTTTATATACTACTTCGTCATTACGCTCAATGGTAATCTGATGCTTTTGACTTCCCTGTTGTATGCCCTCCACCGTTTCAACAAAAGCCTCGCTAAACTCAAACGGTTCGAGGTTGTAATTCATCTTGCCTGCATTGATCTTGGATACATCCAACAGATCATTAATCAGGCTTTCTAAACGTATTAATTGAGAAGCCGATTTGCTGATAAAACCGTAGGCCTTCTCCCCAGGCGGGGTATTTTTAAAGGCCAACTGCATGAACGCCTTAACCGAGGTTAACGGTGTTTTAAGCTCGTGACTGGCTATGCTTAAAAATTCATCTTTTTGATGCTCGGCACGTTTTTGCTCATGAATATCGGTAGTGATGCCAAACCACTTAATTACCTTACCGGTATGATCTTTTAACGGCAGCGCTTTGCCTAATTGCCAGCGATAGGTATTATCTAACCCGCGCCTGAAGCGGTATTGTATTTCATAAGTTACGCCACCTTGTAACGATTCATTCCATACCTCAATAGTGCGATGCAAATCGTCGGGGTGTAAAACCTCAAGCCAACCCTCGCCTAAAGCACGTTGTACCGGCAGACCTGTGTACTCGCTGTAGCGTTTATTAAAATAATCAACGCTGCCATCAGGAGCAGCTGTCCAAACCATCACGGGCACATTATCGGCTATGAGCTTAAACTGCGTTAAACCGGCCAATAACAGATCAACATTCGCATCAGTTTTGAAGGTAGCTGCAGCCGAAGAAAGCAATTGGTTTTGGGCACTAAGGCGTTCAACCTCCTGTTTTAAACGCTCAATTTCTGCTGCTTGCTGGTTGGTATCGGGTAAGGACATAAGTTGATTCTTCGTTATAATTGCTAACGGAATAACCAAAGGTATTTATTAAACGCGGGTTAATACCAACCTCAGCAGGCCCGAAATGCATTTAATTAACTATCAATAAATTAGATTGTTTGTTAAAGATACCCTTCAGGCGAATTTTTCAAAATTACCGGTAACGCAAGTTATGATTTCGTTAGTAATCTTTATTAAGCAGCTTTTCAAGCTCCGCAAAACTGATGTTCATTTTAACACGACCTTGTTTGGCGTACGATATTTCACCTGTTTCTTCGGATACAATAATGGCCGTGGCATCGTTAGCCTCGGTAACGCCAATGCCTGCCCTATGGCGCAAACCAAACTGCGGGGGCAGGTCGGTATTATCGGTAAGAGGCAAAATACAACTGGCCGATTTTATCTTATTGCCCGATATGATAACGGCGCCATCATGCAGGGGACCGTTCTTTTGAAATATACTTTCTATTAACCGTTTGGAGATCTTGGCTTCCATTACCTCGCAGCTGTTCTGGTAAATTTGCTCGTCGTAATCTTTTACAAAAACAATAAGTGCACCGGTATGCGTTTGCTTCATGCTTTTGCAGGCATCAATAATGGGTTTGATACGCTTATAATTGTCTTTTTCTACGTCTGTTTTTCCTAAAAAATAACGCCACCAGGCCCGGTTTCGTTGCAGTGAGGCGTTACGACCTACTAACAATAAAAACCGCCTTATCTCCTGCTGAAATACTACGATAACCGCTATAATCCCCACGTTCATGAAGTTGCCCAAAATGCCGGTAAGCAAGCGCATATCTAAGGCTCTCACTACAAAATAGAGCAGGCAAATCATAGCCAAACCAATAAAAATATTGGCTGCAATGGTGCCCCGTATCAAGTTATAAAGCTGGTAAATAAGTAAAGCTACCAGCAATACATCCAGTACATCGAACAGGTTAAATTTAAACAGGTTAAAGTCTATCGACTGCATGAACGAAGTTAGGTATTTTTGGGAAGTTTTACAGTAAGCAGGCAGAAGTCAAGTAATAACAAATAATGAATTTTGAACTCAGAATACTGAAGTTATTGATCCCCAACTTCATTATTCGATTTTGAGCATTCACCATTCGATATTAAAAAAAGCACCACTGCCTTGTGCTTACTGCTCCGTTACCAACTTAGGAACTACCCTTTTTTCGGGCGGCAAAGCCATATACTTTTTGTATGAATCGTTGATATATACCGCCATAGATTCGCCGGTGTTGCTGGTCACAAACTCATATGTTGGGCGGTATAAATTCATAAATACATCTAAATCGTTCCCCTTCAACGGCACAATACTGCTTACGTAGGTACGGGTAAAGGCCGAGTCTACACGGCGCTCTCTAACCTCATGTGCAAAATATTTTTTAAGCCTGCGGGCGTCTTTAGCTTCTTTACCAAACCAGGTAGTTGGCGATAATACATACACCTTACTTTTTTGATAAACTGACGGATACTCAGAACGTGGGTCAAACCTCTCGCCCCGTACATTAACCTGGCGCAGGGTGATACCTAATTGAATCATCTTCACATCTTTAAACCGCATATCGGCCACATAAAGCGTATCAGAAACGTATCCGGGCGAAGAAAAAATGAGCGTATTGCCCATTACCCCTCTTATATTAAAATTACCATTGTTGTCTGTAAGCGCAGCCTGGTTGTTGTTAATGTTTTTGATAAACACGTTAGGCATTTTGGCACTCGTGGCATTTTCGGTTACCTGTCCTTTAATAACATTTTGTTGTGCATGTGCACCAATGCACAATAGACAAAGGCATAATAATATCAGGTAGGTGGCTCTCATGGCAGGTATCAGTTATATAGTATTTAAACGGCTTTGCAGCGGCATAGTTTCAATTCAAATGTTAAAGTTGCCGCCTGCTATTACAATAGAGCAGGCACAAATGTGAATGCGGTTAAAATCTATTCAACACATACATTATAATGCCCGTACAGAAATTAGATCTGTTGTGGCAGATTGCATTACTTGGAAGCAAAGTAAGCAATTATGCCATCAATAACATATCCCAACGGGCAAAGTGTATTAATTATTCGAAAGTATTAATCAGCGGATCGTTAAAGTGATTTTCAAACCACTCGTTAAACAACTCGTTTACTTCCAACTCCGGGTGCTGGCTGGCATAAGCCGAAAAATGGGTGGCAATAAACTTTACATCGGCCGTTAATAACTGGCTTAACGTTTTCGTACTTTCCTCGTTTACGGCCCCTTTCAATTGCCCGTCAATCTTTTGCTCAATTCTATCTTGTAAAGTCATAGCTATAATGTGTTTGAGTACTTGAATTAACAAATACAAAGCCAATTGTTGGCGGCGGTATAAGGTTTAATTTATTGTGGCATTGAGCTATTCCTGATGCATCGCCAAGCGGTCTACCTTTCAGTGCAGCGATTGCTTTGTACCTCCCAATGAAGGAATAGTCTAAAAGCAAAAAGACCCGGTTGTTGAACCGGGTCTTTTTTGTTATTTTTTCCAAACGTTATTACTCTCGTTAAAGTCGGGCAATACTTTGTCGGGGTCATAGGTCACGCTTTCAATTTCTGCGGTAGATGGATATCTGAACGTCCAGCTGGTGTTACGTTCCCAAATTTCTACCGGTAATTTGATGCGCTCGGTTTTACCATTTCTCTGCTTAATCTCCAGGATAACCGGCATGGCCATTTTCTCCAGGTTATCTAAAGTGATCATGGCACCTTGTGAGGCATCGCCGCTTACGTACTTCACATCGCGCACGCCTACATCCAAACGCCAGTTGTGTATAAACCAGCCTCTCCAAAACCACTGTAAGCTTTCGCCCCCTACATTTTCCATCGTACGGAAGAAATCATCGGGTGTTGGGTGTTTAAATGCCCAGCGCTCAACGTAAGTACGGAACGCAAAATCGAAACGCTCAGGGCCTAAGATCTGCTCACGCAGCAAGGTTAAACCAGCGCCTGGTTTTGAGTATAATAACGTACCGTTGTTGCGTTCTTTAATACCAGCAGGTGTGTTCAGGATAGCCTCGGTAGTTGGGCGGGTGTAAAAATCGCCTAAACGGTGCATATCCGGTTGACGAGTTGGTTTGTATTCGCCGTTGTTAAAGGCATCGGTAGAAAGTGTGTTAATAAATGTATTGAAACCTTCATCCATCCAACCGTATAAGCGCTCGTTAGAACCCACGATCATTGGGAACCACGTGTGTCCAAACTCGTGATCATTCACTCCAAATAAGCCTGACCCTTTAGAACGTGCGCCACAAAATACAATGCCCGGGTACTCCATACCACCTACAATACCGGCTACGGTTGAGGCTACAGGGTAAGGAAACTCAAACCATTTATTAGAGTAGTGCTCAATAGCTTTTTTAGTGTATTCAGTTGAACGGCCCCATGCTGTATCGCCATCGCTCTCTACCGGGTAAGCCGATACCGATATACATTTTTTACCGCTTGGCAGGTCAATTTTGGCAGCATCAACTATGAACGCAGCCGATGAAGACCACGCCACATCGCGTGCATTTTTAATTTTAAAGCGCCAGGTAAGTTCTGATTTACCGGTTGGTCGCGATGCAGCATTAGTTACGTCTGCAGCGCTGCGTATAATTACCGTTTTTTCGCTTTGTGCGGCTTGCGCCCAGCGTTGTTGCTGCTCGGCAGTGTATACATCGCCGGGGTTTTGCAACTCACCAGAAGCCAGTACAATGTGGTTTGACGGTGCGGTAATGGCTACATCAAAATCACCATACTCCAAATAAAACTCACCCGGACCGGTGTAGGGTACGGTATTCCATCCCATTACATCATCGTACACACACATACGCGGGTACCATTGGGCTACGGTAAAGATTTTGCCATTTTTGGTTTGTAAAATACCGGTACGGTCAGATCCATAATTAGGCTCTACAAACGAGTACTCAATATTTATTTTTACCTGCCCGCCGTTAGGTGCTACTTCTTTGGTTAAAAAGATCTGCATACGGGTATCGTTGATCATGTACTTTACATCAACGCCGTTCACCTTAACCGATTTAATTTTGTAACCGGCATCAAAAACTTGTCCGCGGCCACCGTTACGGCTACCGCTTGGCGGAATAATGGCGCTGCCGCGCGAATCTTGCTTAAACAAGTTTTGGTCTAACTGCATCCATAAAAAGCCCAGTTTTTGCGGGCTGTTGTTGGTATAAGTTAGTGCTTCGGTACCGGTAATTTCGTTGGTTTTATCGTTTAGGCGGGCGGTTAACTGGTAATCGGCCCGGTTTTGCCAGTAACGGGCACCTGGCTCGCCGCTGGCCGCTCTAAAATCGTTACCATTTTTAGTGAACATTAACGGCCCGAAAGCTTCCTGGTAATCATATTTGGAAACAGGCGCTGCAGGGTCTGTAGCTTGTTGCTGTGCCTGGGCATTGGCTAAGCCCGTTACAGCCATCAAAGCCAGCGATAAACCGGCTATAAAATTATATTTCATGTGTTGAAATTGTTTGCTCATTGAACTAAGAAACAATAATAAGCTATTTTAAGTTATGGCGAAATAAGTAAACCGATTGTTACCGAGATGTTATTAAAATGAGCTGATGCATTGCTTTCAAACTTATGCTGAGATGCACTGCTAATCGTTCAACCCTATACCATTCAGAATTTGCGGCATACACTTTTCTACTCTTGCCTCGCGGGTTTTAGCTTGTTTGGGTTGTGCAAAATGTAAAAGGTAGGCCCTTTGCCGTCCGGGTGTTAGTGCCTCAAAGGCCGTTTTCAGGGCAGGAATATGGTCTAATTTGTCTTTAAACTCGGGAGAAACTTTAAACTCACCGGTTGTTTTAAGCGGCACCTGCAAACCGGCCTTTTCTATTTCTACGGCTTCCATTATATAAGCTTTCAGTATAGCCCTTTGCTTTGCAACCTTCCCAATGTTGGTAAACCTTATTTGCCGCGCCGCCTGTACGTTTTCCGTTTGCTGAATGAGAATGTTGTAAGGATCGTTCAATAAAATCCCTTTAAAAAACAACACCGCACAATACTCTTTAAAAACATGGATCAAAACAATGTTATTATCTTGAAACGTATAGCAAGGTACCCCCCATTTTAACTCCTCAATAAGCCCGCAGTCTAATACAACTAATCTTAACTGCGCTAACTCTTCCTGCCATCGAGGTTTATTAAAATAAAAATCAACTTTAGGATTCATTTGCTGCCAACTTTAAATGGACGTTAAATTATTTCAAATACCATCGGGCTGCTTACTAAAATGTTCGGCGTATGCTTTCTCATCAAAACCAAAGTATAAAAAGCCGTTATCTTCAATAACCGGACGTTTGATCATGCTGGTTTTTTGCTGCAATAAGGGCAATGCCTCTGCCGATGAAATTACACTTTCTTTGGTTTGGGCATCCAGCCCGCGCCAGGTAAGGCCTTGTTTGTTTAAAAACTTATCGTAACCTGCTCTTTCATTCCATTCTTCCAGCTTTTCGGTACTTACGCCTAGCTTTTTAAAGTCATGAAACTCGTAGCTAACATTGTTTTGCTTTAGCCAGTCCAAGGCTTTTTTAACAGTGTTGCAATTGGTAATGCCGTATACTTTCATGCGGCAAAGTTATTAATTTCTGCCGCCGCCGCTCACATCATCGTTGCTAATGCTGCGCTTGCTTTTCTTCAATTCGGCACCCAAACTGCCAAATTTATAATTAAAACTGATATTGATGGCACGGGCATACATGTTGTTGAGCGAAAGCTGGTAAGAGGTGGGCGTACGTATGGTGTTATCAATAGTCCTGAACTTTTGAAAAACTGAGCTCGCATACATTGATATAGTTGCTTTTTTATCCCAAAACTCCTTTGAAGCACTGGCCGAATAACCTAACCAGTAATTATCGCGTCCCTGCAAAAGCACATAACGGCTATCAAAATCAACGTTGGCACCCAGGCGGTAGCCGTTATCAAACTTGTAGCTTAAACCGCTAAAACTATGCCCCTGGTAACCCTTGGCGTTGTACAACACACCGTTTACATAGCCTTTTAGCCACACGTGCACTAACTGGCTGTTTAGGTTAAAGTTCAATTTGGTGGTAAACGGATAATTGATATTCAAATCGACACCCAGGCGTTTGTTAGAACCCACATTATCGTAGGTACTTACACTTACGGCCGTTGCTGTGTTAATCGTGGTAATACTTTCCACAGTATTATTGGCAAACTTGTAGTTTACTCCAATATTGAACGATCCTTTTTTAAAGTTACTGTAAGTAAGCTCTACACTATGGTTTACCACCGGGCGCAGGTTTGGGTTACCCCTGCTTATAAAATTGCGGTTCAGGCTATCTACGAAAGGATTTAACTGCCATATGCCGGGCCGCTGTATACGTTCGGTATATCCTAAATTAAGGCTGCTTGTTTTAAATGACCGTTGGATAGATATGGATGGAACGAGGTTAGAATATTTTTGATCGACCACTGTATTAGCGTTTACGGTAGTATGCTCTAAACGCAAGCCTCCTTTAGCTACCCATTTATCGTTAAATTTATATTGATAGGAGTTATATACACTGTATACATTTTGCTGATAATCGAACGACTGATTTTGCTTTGAATCGGTGATGTATATATTGGTAGCAGCATCCTGAACATCGTTACGGCTATCGCTGAAGTTATTCCGGAAAATAGCTTTGGCCCCTGCTTCAAAATTGAGCTTCTTAAAGGGCTGCACATAATCTAACTGCAAGGTATGCTCATTGGTGCCAGAGTTATTATACTGCTGGTAATTGGCCTGCTCGTAACTTACTTTATCATAAAACCCCACATCGTTAAACTGCCCGTTTTTAGATTGGTTGAATTTGTATGAGGCCGTTAGGGTTTGATCTTTGCTGCGTTTAAACCCTAACTGGTAATCTAAGCCTCCACTTAAGCCACTATAATTGTTATTGTTATTATTTAGTGAGCGGTAAGAATTACTTAGATCAGTGTTAGTAAAGTTTTGCAGTTTGGAGAACAGGTTGGAGTTGGAGTAATTATTTCCCTTATAGTATTCGAACGAGCCTGTAAACAGGTTTAAACTATCGGCTTCATAGCTTAACTCGGTACTGGCATAGGTGTTATTGCCGGAGTTAGTGCGGTCACCGTTTTGATTGAGTGTTGATGTTGGCGTACCGTCTTCTTTGAAGTTATTATTTAAATTGCTGTAGTCGGTAGTGAGGCTGTTACGCTTATTGTAGCCCGCATAACCACCGAAGCCAAACTTGCCCTTTTTATAGGTAAGGTTTAAGTTAATACCTGGCCCCCACAGGTTGCTGTAGCGCGTATTAACGCTGCCATTATAGCCCTGGTCAATATTTTTCTTGGTGATGATGTTAATGATTCCTGCCAACCCTTCGGCATCGTACTTGGCTGGCGGTGTGGTAATAACCTCTATTTTTTCGATATTACTGGCCGGCATAGCCCTGAACACGTCGCTGGGGCTTTTAGCAATAAGCGCCGATGGTTTGCCGTTGATGAGGATTTTGAAATTGGTATTACCCTGTAGCTTGATCTGGTCGGTAGCATCTACCGAAAGCAGAGGCACCTTGCGCATCATATCCAGCACGGTAAGCACTTTATTTTCGGGGTCGGCCTGTACGTCAAAGGTTATACGGTCTACCTCACGCTTCATGAGCGGTCTTACGGCGGCTACCGTAACTTCTTTTAGCTGACCAGAGGCTGCCGATATAAACAGCCGCCCTACATCTTTTACTCCCTTCAAATCGGTTATGGTAATAGTTTTACCGGTATAACCAACGTTTACCAAGGCCAGCTTGTATGATTTTTCGGGCAGGCCCGACAGCACGAAAGTACCATCATCCTTAGAAAAAGTGCTTTTTATGGGCTGGTTAGTTACGGCATCTACCAATGCAACGGTAACATAGCCCAATGGCTGATTATTGGCCGAATCTATAACCAATCCTTTAACTGTGGCTGTGGGTGAGGCCGTATTTTGCGCAAAAGAAAACGCAGCTATGCAGATGAAAGTAAAGGTCAGTATAAATTTGATCATAAATCAGTTGTGATGGCACAGGTCAAACTGCCTGCAACGGCGCACTTAACCATAAGATGTGAAAAAAGCGCAAAACGTTACAGGATCAGCTCAATATATTGCAAAATAGCAAGTAAGCATCACATTAATGCTGATGTGAAGAACTTTAACTAAAATTTAACACCTGTCCATTACTTGTTAAACCGCGTCATGGTGAGCTCCGTACCGGCAGTGGCAAAACTTTTAATCATCTCAATGGAGCGGTCTATCAGCGCCGGCAGCTCGGGTTTTTCATCCTCATCAAAACCACCCAGCACATAATCAATCTGGCGGCCTTTGGGGTAATTATCGCCAATACCAAAACGCAGGCGGGCGTAGTTGTTATGCCCCAACACCTGTTCTATATTTTTTAATCCGTTGTGGCCGGCGGCGCTTCCCTTGGGCTTCAAACGAAGGGTGCCTAAGGGCAGGGCCAGATCATCCACCAAAACCAGCACATTCTCTAACGGCACTTTCAATTGCTGCATCCAGTGGTTAAGCGCCTTACCACTCAGGTTCATGTAGGTGGTAGGTTTAACTAAACACAGCGTACGGCTTTTATAATTTACCTCGGTATAATAAGCCAGCCGCATATTATGAAACTGGGCCTTTTCTTGTTTAGCAAGCTCGTCCAGTATCATAAAACCAATGTTATGACGGGTGTCTTTATACTCGGGGCCAATGTTGCCGAGACCAACTATCAGGTATTTCATTATCAGACTTGGGGATTTATAGACTTGGTGAAGAAGGACTTTTAGAAAAAGGACTTTGTGACAAAGACTTTAGGACTATGTTGCTTTAACGACATTGGTGAAAGACATAATTTGCTTTTGTAAGACCTGAACCTTGATAATAAGTGCTTCAATATGGTTTGCAACGATTAGGCCACACTGGTCTGTGATGACTAATTGAGTTTCTAATTCATAAGCCGACCCTAAACTTGTGCTGAGAAAATAGGAAAACTCTTTTTGGGATGCCTTAGCTGAGCCCTCTGCAATGTTCGAAGATATGGATACAGCTGCGCGAAACATTTGACTGGATATCCCAAACTTGTGTTCAGATGGTAGCATTTGCGTAAGCTGATAAATCTCCTTCGCTAAATCAACAGCATCTTTCCAAATATTTAATTGCCTGAAATTATGCCTTATCATTTATCATCACTTAATTATATGGAATAGCGTTACGCGAAAATAAACATTCTATAGAAATTAATTAACATAGTCTCTTCTCCCACACCCTTCTTCGCTAAGTCTCTTTAAAAGTCCTTCCTCTTCAAGTCAAAAAAAAAGGCAGTAGCTTATTAAAGCACTGCCTTTTTTTAGAGTTCCTGAAAACTTATTTCTTACCTGAAGCAGCTTCTTGCTCGGCTTGACGCAGGGCACGTGAAGTAGTGATAGATAAGATAGTATCTTCTGGTGTGTTGGTAATGGTCAGGTTAGGAAGTTTAATGTCTCTAACACGAACTGAACCACCTACTTCTAAACCTTCGATGCTTACTTCGATAGTATCCAAATGATCTTTAGGTAAAGCTTTGATAGCCAGTTTGCGCAGTTTTTGCACTAATTTACCACCCATTTTAACACCTGGCGAAGTACCGGTTAATAAAATTGGAATTTCGATAGTTACCGGTTT
>Ga0265798_10002868_pt1 | contig 25018 bp, 26 predicted proteins | sample P3T30metagenome_FD_192430 | JGI IMG/M metagenome (GOLD analysis project Ga0265798, IMG submission 192430) | Plant litter microbial communities from East Loma Ridge, Irvine, California - P3 T30 | ecosystem: Environmental > Terrestrial > Plant litter > Unclassified | place: USA: California...
GTGCAGGAGTTTGGCGGCGAAGCCGTGCTCACGCGGCCCGACCATCCCAGCGGCACCGACCGCGTGTGGGAGGCGTTTGAGCACCTAGGCAGCCCCGCCGAAGTGAGCTGCATCGTGAATATTCAGTGCGACGAGCCTTTCATTCACCCGGCCCAGATTCAGGCGCTCGTGACGCTGTTCGACCAGCCCACGCCGCCCGACATTGCCACGCTCATCAAGCCCGTCATCACCGACGAAGAGCTGTTCAGCCCTCACCTGCCCAAGGTCGTGACCGACCGGCGCGGGCGGGCGCTGTACTTCAGCCGCCACCCCCTGCCCTACCAGCGCCAGCGGCCCGAGGGCGAGTGGCTGCAGCACCACCCCTACCACCGCCACCTAGGTCTCTACGCCTACCGCCCCGATGTGCTGCACCAGCTTACGCAGCTGCCACCCTCGCCCCTCGAAGTGGCTGAGAGCCTAGAGCAATTACGCTGGCTCGAAAACGGCTTCGCGATTCAAACCGCCGTGACTGAGCTCGACGCTTTTGGCATCGACACGCCCGAGGATGTGCGCCGCGCCCTGCTCCGGCTGGGTGTAGGCGCCTAGGTCTACTCTTTCGCACCTCGCCCCACTACTTCTTCCTCGTCGCCGCTTTGTCGGCGCTCTTCCTGCATTTCTTTAGAGAGGAAGAAGTTGAGCGCGGTGCGGATAATGGCAATGGCCCCGAGTTTGCCAATCTGCTCCCAGCTCGGCGCGATGGCCGTGGATAGAATATCGGCCCCGAGCTGAAACTCCAGGGCCAGCGCCAGGTAGCGCGCCAGCGTGAGGCGAATGGACGTAAAATCGGCCGTGCGCCGGTGCACCAAGGCCTTTACCAGCAGCGCGCCCGCCGTGATGATACCTAGGGCAATGATGGTGGCGCCCACCAGCTCGACGCCTAGCTTGAGCCACTGCACGGCGGCCACCACGGCATCTTCGGTGTGGGCAAAGGCGGTGCTGGGCGCTGGTAGGCGCAGGTTTTCGGCTTGGGCGAAGGCTGTACTAAAAGCTTTCATAGAAGTACTCCTCAACTAACTGGCGTAAAGCGCCGGACCAAATACGCCGACCCGCGCTGCACGGCCAGCAGCACGAGCACCAGCCCTACGGCCAGCCCAAACAGCAGCAAATTGCCCTCGCCGGTGCCAGCCCGAAAGGCAAAATTCAGCGCCGTAGCCACGGCCGGCGGGTGCATAGTATTGGTTAGTATCATGATGGCTATGACGCCTACTAGCGCCAGCGCCGCCCCTGGGTAGCCCGGCCCCAGCCAAGTGTGGAAACCAAAACCCAGCATCGCCCCCGACAGCTGGCTGATGACCAGCGTGCGGGCACTATTAGCTGGGTGGCCGGGGTCGAGGTAAATCAAAAAGCAGCTCGACGCCAACGAGGCAAAGAGCAGCTGCTGATTGCTCAGCAGCTTGAGCAGCCACAGTAGCCCCAGCACCGTGACGGTGGGCAATAGCGCTAGCAAGATTTCGCGCCGCCAAGCCAGGCGGGGGCGACCTAGGGGAGCGGCCGGCGTGGCGGCAGTGGTAGCAGATGGAGGGGGCATAACAACTAGCACGGGCGGGTGCACAGCTCCCATACGGCCAAAGCACGGAGTGGATAACGTAGGTTGGGGAGCAACCTCAGCAGGCCGCTGTTGAAGCTACTCCCCAATCTACGTCGGTAACCTTGCCTGCTATGCCACTTTTTAGAGTCCTCCTTAGTAACAGCTCAAATACAAAAAAGGCAAGCACAGGGGCTTTAAAACCCTCCATGCTTGCCTTTCGAGAAGCGTCTATCAAGCTATCCCTCGGCTCATAGCACCGCCAGTGGTGGCTGGCTTAGCACCGAGCGGCTATTGAGCCCGCCGATGAGCGCCGTGAGGCCCGCCACCAGCGCCACCAAGGCCGGCAGCCACAAGAGGCTGCTACTCACGAAGGGCGTTTCAAATACCCAGAACGCCAGCGCCCAGGCGGCCAGTGCTGCCAGCAGCACGCCAGCCAGTGCGGCCAAGCTGCCTAGCAGGGCGTATTCGAGCACCGTGATGCGTAAAATCTGGCTGCGGCTGGCACCTAGGGTGCGCAGCAGCACGCTTTCGCGGGTACGCTGGTAGCGGCTGATGAGCACTGAGCTGGCCAGCACCAACAGCCCGGTGAGGATGCTAAAGCCCGCCATAAAGCGAATAACAAACGAGATTTTGCTCAAAATCTCATCCACGGTTTGCAGCACCAGCCCTAGGTCGATAGCCGACACGTTGGGGAAATCGCGCACCAGCGCCCGCTGGGCAGCGGCGAGCTGTTGGTTGTCTTTCACCCGCGTTAGGATGACGTGGAACTGCGGCGCGGGCTCTAATACGCCGGTTGGGAAGACAACTAGAAAATTGGTTTGTACGCGCGCCCAATCGACCTCGCGGGTGCCTCCCACCACGGCGCTGAGCGGCGCACCCTGCACGTTAAAAGTCAGTGTGTCGCCGAGCTTCAGCTTGACGCGCTTGAAGTAATCGCCATCGACCGACACGCGGGGCAAGCCGCCGGCCACCCCGGGCCTTGGTGGCGTGCCAGCCGTCAGCTTCTCGCTGGCGCTGAGCGTATCGCGGTACGTAACGCGGTACTCCCGGGTGAGGGCAAAGCGCGGGATGCCGTTGGCAGTGTCTTTGCGCAACTCGCCCACTGTGCGGCGGTTGATGGAAGCCAGCCGCATCGTGACGATGGGCACACGCTGCATAATCGGAATGCCTTGCTTGAGCAGCAGCTGCTCGACGCCCTTTTGCTGCTCGGTCTGGATGTCAAACAGCACCAGATTGGGCTGCTGCCCGCTGGCCGACAATTGCACCCGGCTCAAGAGCAGGGATTGGGTAAGGAAGAGCGTGGCCAGCAAAAACGTACCTAGCCCCAGCGAGATAATAAGGGTAACGGTTTGGTTTTGGGGCCGGAATAAATTGGCTAGACCCTGGCGCGCCACGTAGCTCCAGCCCACCGGGAAGTAGCGCCGCAGCAAGTAGCGTAGGCCCAGGCCCAGACCCGCCAGTGCCCCTAGGGCCACTAGCAGCCCCGCCGCAAACCCAAGCGCCTGTTTCCACTCGCGGGTTTGGGCATAGGCAAAGGCCACGATGAAAAGGAGCACGATGCCTAGCACTAGCCCGCGCAGCGGGTCGGGGGCCGCGGTGTCCTCATCAAACGAGGCCCGCAGCACCCGCAGCGGCGACACCCGCCGAATGCCCAGCAGCGGCAGCAGTGCGAAGAGCACCGCCATCGCCAGCCCCGTCACGAGCCCGATGGCCACGGCGCTCGGCGATACCGCCACGCTCACCGCCACTGGCAAAAAGCTGCCCAGCACTTTGGGCAGCACCAGCTGCACCACGGCACCTAAGGCCGCCCCAATGATGGCCCCGAGCAGCCCCAGCCCCGAGGTTTGAATGAGGTAGATGAGCAGGGCCTGCCGGCCGCTTGCGCCCAAGCAGCGCAGCACGGCCACCGAGGCCAGCTTTTCCTGCACGTAGAGGTTTACGGCGCTGGCCACGCCCACGCAGCCCAACAGCAGCGCCACAAAAGCCACCAGGCTCAGGAAGCGCGTGAGGTCACGAAAGGCACGGCCAGTTTGCTGCTGGCGGCTGGCCACAGTATCGGAGTCGATATTGCTGGCTTCAAGCTTGCTTTCTAGTGGCTTAATAGTCGCGGCTACATCGGTAGTGGGGGCAAACTGGTAGTAGGTGCGGTACTGCACGCGGCTGCCGGGCTTAATGAGGTTGGTGCGCGCCAGCAGGCTTTTCGGAATAAAAACTTTCGGCGCTACGGCCGAGCTAAAGCCTGTTTGGCCCGGCGTATTCAGCACCCGCCCCACGATAGGCAAGGTTAGCGTGCCGACCTTAACGGAGTCGCCCACGCGGGCATCGAACTGCGCCAGCAGCACGTCATCGACCAACGCGCCCGCGCTCTGGCCGGCCTTAAACTGCGCGGCCGCGGCCGCAGGCTGCGTTTCCCAATCGCCGTAGTACGGAAAGCCGGGCCCTAGGGCCCGCACCTGCGCCAGCCGCACGCCCTGCGTGCGCGGAAACGAAACCAGCGACGCAAACGAAGCTTCGTCGCTGCGCCGCTGCCCGAGCGTGGCCAGCGTGGGCGCCAGCTTGGCATCGAAGGGTTGGCTCGACGAAAGCACCAAATCGGCACCTAGGAGCTCGCGCGCCTGCTCCCCGATGCTGCGCGCCAGGTTATCGCCAAACGAATTGATACCTACCAGCGCCGCGATGCCTAGCACAATGCTCGACATAAACAGTGCTAGCCGCGAGCGGCTGCGGCGCGAGTCGCGCCACGCCATTGCTAATAACCACTTGAAATTCATATTATTTTATACTAGCGCGAGTTTGGCGTAGCGCAACTCGTGCTTGGTTTTGACGTGGAGGCTGTGCCTTCGCTGCCGCGCCAGCGTCACTATCGTTGAGGAGGGAATACCTGCTGCCAGTCTAACGCAGCGTGCCGCTTTCGCGGCAGTGGAGTTGAAAACTCCACGTCATAGTTAAGACACGAGTTACGCTGCACTAAACTCGCGCCAGTTAGGGTTATGCTGCGTTAAACTCGCATCAGTCGCGTGGCTAGAGGCTGCCTAGTCATGCCCTGGCCGATTCTTCTATCACTTTGCCGCCCCGCATACGCATGGTGCGCTGGGTTTTGGCGGCTAGCTCTAGGTCGTGGGTCACGAGCACAAGCGTGGTGCCGGCTTCTTTATTCAAATCGAAGAGCAGCCCCTGCACGGTTTCGGCCGTGTCGGGGTCGAGGTTACCGGTGGGCTCATCGGCAAAGAGAATGGCCGGGCGGTTGGCAAACGCCCGGGCCAGGCTCACGCGCTGCTGCTCGCCGCCCGACAGCTGTGCCGGGTAGTGGTGCCCGCGCTCGCCCAGGCCCACGCGCTCGAGCAGCGCCTGAGCCGTGCGGGCTACGTTGCGCTCGCCGCGTAGCTCTAGGGGCACCTGCACATTTTCGAGGGCTGTGAGGGTAGGCAAGAGCTGAAAGTTTTGGAAAATGAAGCCTACGTGCTGGTTGCGCACCGCCGCCCGCTGGTCTTCGCTCAGCTTGTCGAGCTGGATGCCTTGCAGCCACACGCTGCCGCTGCTGGCGCGGTCGAGGCCGGCGCACAACCCTAGCAGGGTCGTTTTGCCGCTGCCCGAAGGCCCTACAATGGCAAACGTATCGGCCGGCTGCAGGCTAAAGCTGACTTCGTGCAGCACCGTGAGCTGGCGGCCGGCACTGGTGTAGGTTTTGGTGAGGTTTTCGACTTGGAGGCTGGTCATTTACTTTTTCTTGAGAGAAGACGCTGGGGTGAGCGCCTGTCGTACCGACGAAGGATGCATCTTGGTGTAGCGTACAGCTTAACAGCTAACCCATTCTGCCCCGATAAGATGCGTCCTGCGTCAGCCTAACACGGTATTGGTAAGAGGCGAGCAATCTTTTGGGAAGAAAAACGTCTTCCCGCTGGTTATGGCTACGTAGGACGCGGAACGGCGGCCTATACTTTCGCTCGTTTTCGCTTTTTGTCCCTATGAAGTACCTCCCAGGCAGCGCCCTGCTGCTGGCCCTGCTGGCCGCCGGCTGCCACTCCGATACCACCGCCACCACCGCAGCCGCGCCCGCCGCTACCACCGCGGCCGAGGCCCCCGCCGCCAAGTCGCAGCAAACTATCTTATTTTTTGGAGACAGCATCACGGCTGGCCTGGGCGTGGACCCCGACGAGGCGTACCCAGCGCTTATCGGCAATAAGGTCGATTCGCTGCACCTGCCCTACACCGTTGTGAATGCGGGCCTCAGCGGCGAAACCACGGCCGGCGGCCGCTCGCGCCTGCGCTGGGTGCTAAGCCGCCAGCCCGTGCACGTATTTGTGCTGGAGCTAGGCGGCAACGACGGCTTGCGCGGTCTCCCCCTCGCCGACACACGCAAGAACCTGCAGGCCATCATCGACACCGTGCGCCAGGAGTCGCCGAAAACTAAAATTGTGCTGGCGGGCATGCAGATTCCGCCCAACATGGGCCCCGCCTACGCCGCCGAGTTCAAGCAGCTCTACGCCGATATCGCCACTAAGAATAAGCTGACGCTCATCCCCTTTCTGCTCGAAAATGTGGGTGGCATTGCCAAGCTCAACCAGGCCGACGGCATCCACCCCACCCCCGAAGGCCACCGCCTGGTAGCCCGCACCGTGTGGCGCACCGTACAGCCGCTACTCTAATGGAAGCCCCCGTCCTCGAAACCGAGCGCCTGCGGTTGCGCGGCTACCGCGCCAGCGACTTTGCGCCCCTGCTGGCGATGTGGCAGCAGCCCGCTTTTTACCAGTACCTAGGGGGCCAGCCGCTACCGGCACCCGAGGTATGGTCCCGGCTGCTGCGCAGTGCCGGCCTGTGGCCAGTGTGCGGCTTTGGCTACTGGGCCGTCGAAGAAAAGGCAACCGGTCAGTTTATCGGCGCCGTTGGGTTTGCTAATTTTCAGCGCGCCATCACCCCTGCCCTGGGCGAGTGGCCAGAGGCGGGCTGGATACTGGCCCCGCACAGCCACGGCCGCGGCTACGCCACTGAGGCCGTGCGCGCGACGCTAGCCTGGGGCGACGCGCACTTTGCGCAGCCTCGCACGGTGTGTCTTATCGACGTGGCCAATGAGCCTTCGCTGCGCGTGGCGGCCCGGCTAGGTTACCAGGAGTATGCCCGCACCGAGTTCAATGGCAGCCCCGTGGTGCTGTTAGAGCGCTTTGCCAAGCCGTGAGCCAAGGCGATAGCGCGCTTATATCACGCGCACGCTATCCACGTTTACTTCGTCGCGCAGCAGGTCCAGGTTGCGGTACGCCAGCGGGCGGCCCTCCGCGGTGCTCAGCGCCGGTAGCTCGCCCAATAGTGCAATGTCGAGAATGAGCTGCGTGAGCTTGCGCTCGCCTAGGTAAACAGCTACGGGGCGCGCCCGGTGCTGAGCCGCGTAGCCTGCCAGGGCCTGGTCTATCTCGCACAAAACTTCACTCATAACGAGTTGAGCCTAAGGTGGGAAGCGCCTTAAAACTAAACAAAGCGCTGTATTATTCCAAACCACCAGTTTTGCAGTGCCCGCCTCAAGTCCCGCCCCACCCCGACCTTTGCCCCTACTTATGACTACTGCTGCTACTGCCGGCGCTGCCCGGCCCATCGGTATTTTCGACTCTGGCATCGGCGGGCTCACTGTGGCCCGAGCCGTGGCTCAGCGCTTGCCCCACGAGCGGCTGGTGTACTTCGGCGACACGGCCCACCTGCCCTACGGCGAAAAAAGCACCGCCGCCATTCAGGCCTATTCTATCAAAATCTGCGATGTGCTGCTGCGCCAGCATTGCAAGCTCATCCTCATAGCCTGCAACTCGGCCAGCGCCGCTGCCTACGAGCTAGTGCGCGAGTACGTGGGCTCTAAGGCCCAGGTGGTGGGCATGATAGACCCCGTGGTGCAGCACGTAGGCCAGCACTACGCCGGCCGGCCGGTGGGCCTCATCGGCACCAAGCAAACGGTGGGCTCCAACATCTACCGCAAAAAAATCGACCAGCTCGACCTAGGCGTGGACCTGCACGCGCTGGCTACCCCGCTGCTGGTGCCGATGATTGAGGAAGGCTTCTTTAACGGCCGCGTATCGGAGGAAATCATCCGCGCCTACCTCGACCACCCTACGTTGCACGGCATCGATGCGCTGCTACTGGCCTGCACCCACTTCCCACTTATCAAGCCCCAGATGGAAGCCCACTACCAAGGTAGCGTGGCCGTGCTCGACCCCTCCGACGTAGTGGCTGCCACCGTAGCCGAAGTCCTGGCGGCGCGCCAGTTACTAGCCGCCCCTACCGATACTGTGCCCACGCACCACTTCTACGTGAGCGACTTCACGCGCTCGTTTGAGGAAAGTACACGCATTTTCTTTGGCCAGGAAGTGCAGTTGGAGCACTACCCGCTTTGGGAGTAGGCGACTCATTCACGTGGCTTCTCCAAGCCGCCCTAGGTGCTACCTAGGGCGGCTTTTTTGTGCTTACGCTGCAAAGCCATTTAGAAATATGCTACACGAAAGAGCAATATAGCCGAGCGCCTTATATGTTTTATACAATTAATAAGAAGGCTTGAGCATAGCATCAAATCAAGAATAATTTGCAAATGATACCCAAGCATTTGGAGCATGTATATCATTCGGCACCTATAACTTAGCTTTGAAGCAAAGTATACTTTACTACGAGCTACTTCAATTACTTAGCTATCATCTTTCTCTCGCTATCGTCACATTATTATTTCCTTCTATGCACCCAACTTTTACGTCTACTTATCTCAACACTTCTTCTGCTGCTAGAATACTTTTTACACTACCGCTGCTAGTGTTGCCGCTACTTGGACTAGGGCAGACCTTCACGGGGACTTATCCCTTTACCAACGTAACCTCGAGTACGGGTACCACCGACCCCACATCGGTGCCAACAGCTACGGGCGTCGCGTTTGGGCCATTCGCCGCAGTCGGAACGCCGGCCAACCCTAGTGCGGGCAGCCGCTTCAGTTTCACCGGCTGGCCAACAGGTGCCCTGGATGGCAGCGATACCTTCACGGGACTGGTTGACGCAGGCAAATACTACACAGTTACACTCACCCCGCAAGCGGGCTTTGTGCTGTCGCTGAGCAACATCACCTTTACGCTGCAACGAACAAGTACAGGTGTTCGCCAATACGTGGTGCGGTCGAGCGCCGATAATTACACTGCGAACTTACCCGCGTCGACCTCGTCCGCAAATACAAGCCTCAGTGTAGTAGCGGGCAACATCTTTCAGGTTGCAGATGCTGCCACTACGGCTCAGACGGGCAGCACCGTTACCCTAGGTGGTGCGGGCTACACCAACGTCAGTGGCCCCGTCACGTTTCGCTTCTATGGCTTCAACGCCGAAGCCGCAAGCTCTGGCACCTTCAGCATCGACGACGTTAAAATCACCGGTACCGCTACAGCCATTAATGCGCCCGCTATCAGCAGTTTCACCCCTGCCTCGGGGCCCGTTGGCACAAGTGTTACTATCTCAGGCACCTACTTCACAGCTAGCACCAGCGTGGCCTTCAATGGCGTAGCAGCTACCAACGTCGTTATTACTAACGCTACTACGCTCACGGCTACCGTGCCAAGCGGCGCCACTAGCGGGGCCATCAGCGTAAGCACCTCGGGCGGCACAGCCACCTCGGCCACTCTTTATACAGTCACCGTGCCTACGGTGGTGGTCAACCCGACCTCGTTGCCTGGCTTTGCCGCGGCGGCCGGTGCTACTTCAGCGGTTCAAACATATCAGGTCAGCGGCAGCTCCCTGGATGGCAATATACTTGCTATCAATGCCTCCACCCCCAACTTTGAGGTGTCGCTAGATGGTCGCAGCTACGGTTCCTCGGCTAGCATTGCCCTAGGGGGCAGCCCTACCTTGGCCGCCACTACCATCTATGTGCGGCTAGCTGGCGGGGCTCCCCTAGGGTCGGCTACCGGCACCATTGCGCATACCAACGGCACCGTTACGACCAATTTGTCTGTCAGTGGTGTGGTCGTGGCGCCACTAGCCGCCAAGCGCTGGACCGGTGCGGCGGGTACTTCTTCTTGGTTCGACGCTGCCAACTGGGAAAATGGCACGGTGCCCGCTAGTACCGATGATGTGGTGCTCGACCACCGCTACGTGACTGGCAAGTACACGGTGGCGCTGGGTAATAGCGCGACGGTGTCCCCTTCGCCAGTTACAGTTAGCTCGCTACGCATTCGGCCCGCAGCGGGCGATTCTATTCTGTGCGTTATCCCGCCATCTAATACTATCTCTACTGGCACTAACAATGCGTTGGCACTGGCCTTATCACGGACTGTAGTTGGCGACACGGCCCTTTACATTGCCACTAAGGGCGCTTTCATTAATACATCAGGCGCCACGACCACAGGCGATGTTTTCGACCCTGCTGGTAGCAGCCCTACTGTCTTTCTGTTGAATGGTGGCAGCTTTTACCACCGCACCGCGCGCAGCAGCACGCCACTAGTCGAAAACTTATCTGGTGCGGCCGGCACCGAAACCGGCAACTTTTTCTTCCGGATACCGGGCTCCAGCACTACCATCAGTGGCTCGGCGCGCACTTACGGCAACCTGATTTTTCAGCGAGGCGGAGCCAGTTCATATGGCACGAGCGGCACCAATATATTTACTATCAACGGCACCCTGACCATTGAAAGCGGCGTCACTTTTATAGTTACCATCAATGGCACTATGGTACTGAAAGGGAACCTAGCCAACGCGGGCAATTTTCAGCTTAAGGCAGCTTCTGCGACCGCAACTGGCCGCCGGCTAGTGCTACAGGGCACCGCGCCCCAAGTACTAGTAGGCACCCCGGTTGGCGACCCTGCGAGTGCCACGTCGTACCTAGGGCCCGATGCGCAGCTGGAAATCAACAATGCCGCGGGCGTCACGCTGCAAACGCCCCTCACGCTAAGCAATGCACTGGTACTCAACAATGGTTGGCTTACCACCTCCACAGTCAATGTGCTGACCATGCTACCGACAGCTACCGTTACTGGGGGCTCTGGCAGCAGCTTTGTCAATGGTCCCGTAGCCCGGTCTATTCCTAGCGTAGCTAATGGGGCGAACGTGTATACTTCCTACACTTTTCCGGTAGGCAAAGGCAATACCTATCGGCCTCTCACGCTTAACATCAATACCCAGGCCAGCACCACCACTTACCGCGCCGAGCAGTTTGAGGGAGACCCCGGCCAGAACGTAGCGGGCAGCGACCTCGCTCGCGTTAGCGCCGTGCGCTGGGTTACGATTACGCCTTTCAGCGGTACTACGGTAGCGCAGCCGAGCGGTTTCGCTGGAACTCTTACGATGCCTATTGGGCCAACCGATGGTATAACCGACCTGGCAGCCACTTCGCTGGTGCTCGCCAAGCGCACAAATGCCACGCAGCCGTGGAGCAACATCGGCCGTAGCGCTACTACCGGCACCGCTGCCAGTGGCACGCTCACGTCGGGTATTTTCACCAGCTTTTCTGATTTTGCAGTGGCCAGCACCAGCGTCGATGCCACTGCCAATCCGCTGCCCGTAACGCTGGTAAACTTTGGTACTGTGCGCCAGGCCAACGGCACTGTAAAGTTGGCCTGGGCTACCGCTTCTGAGCAGCGCAGCGCCTATTTCGAAGTTCAGCGCAGCCTCGACGGCCGCACCTTTGCAACTATTGCCAAGCTAGCGGCTCACGGCACTACTACCCAGGCTCATACTTACACCAGCCTCGACGCATCGGCTCCCGATGCTATGCTCTACTACCGCTTGCACCAAGTTGATATAGACGGAAAAGAATCGTTCTCGCCGGTTTCGCTGCTAGCTACCGCTACTACCCTAGCCTTATATCCCAACCCCACACACGATTACCTAACGATAGCGAACGGGGCAGGCGCGCAGGTTCAAGTGGCTGACTTAACCGGCCGCGTACTACAAACCACCACCCTACCTGCCTCAGGCCAACTGGGCGTGCAAGCCCTGCCCGCCGGCACCTATCTACTGCGCGTATCGCTCGGTGGCAAGCCTCATAGGCTACGTTTCACTAAGCAATAGCCACAATAGGCACCTAGGAACTCTATATCTATAATCAAAAATGAGAAAGGCTGCCTATTAGGCAGCCTTTCTCATTCGATATCAAATAGTCAGCCTGCCGAAGGTAGGCGTATCTGCGAAATCAGTTTAACCCGCTACAATCTGCGGTCTAAACAGAGAAGCTCTCGCCGCAACCGCACGAGCGTGAGGCATTAGGATTGTGGAATTGAAATCCTTTGCCATTCAGGCCATCCGAGAAGTCTAGCTCGGTGCCAGCCAGGTACAAAAAGCTTTTCATGTCTACTACTACCCGCACGCCCTTGTCCTCAAATTCCTGGTCCATGGGGCGGGTTTCGTTATCAAAATCCAGCTTGTAGCTCAGGCCCGAGCAGCCACCACCGGCTACCGAGGCACGCAAACGGTAGGTAGCGTCGAGTTGTGAATCGCGCATCAGGTGCTCGACTTTTTCCTTGGCTTTATCCGAAACGGTTATCATATAGCTAGTTGGCAGGTGTTCGTAAAAGAATAGCCGCCGAACGCTGTATGTGTAGCGAGCGGCATAATCATAACAAAGATACTGCTAAGAAGGATTCTAAATAAATGAAAAAAGTAAGCTCCCACAACCAAAATGATTGTGAGAGCTTACTAAATCAAGGTAACCTAGCGCATTGCGCTTTGGATAGCTTAGTGGTGCGACTTCTCCAGCTCAAGAGCGGGCAGGCCGTTCTTTACGCGATAGTCGTTGATGGCCATTTTGATGGCGTCTTCGGCCAGTACCGAGCAGTGGATTTTTACGGGCGGCAGGGCCAGCTCTTCCACAATCTCCATGTTGTCGATGGCTAGGGCCTCGTCAACGGTTTTGCCTTTCAGCCACTCGGTAGCCAGCGACGACGACGCAATAGCCGAGCCGCAGCCGAAGGTCTTGAACTTGGCATCGGTGATGGTGTTGGTGGTCTCATCCACCTCGATTTGCAGGCGCATTACGTCGCCGCACTCGGGAGCACCAACCAGGCCGGTGCCTACCGTCTTCTTGCTTTTGTCCAGCGTGCCCACGTTGCGCGGGTTGCTGTAATGGTCGATTACCTTATCGGAGTAAGCCATGGTATTTTGGAAGTTTAAAAATTTAAAATCACGAATTAAAAATTGAGCAGTTAACGATGGATTTAGCAGGCATCGTCAACTGCTCAATTTTTAATCAAAGGCCTAGTGCTCGGCCCACTCGATGGTGCTGAGGTCAACGCCTTCTTTGTGCATCTCCCACAGCGGCGACATTTCACGAAGCTTAGTCACAGCTTCTTTTACGTGGTTAATAGCGTAGGCGATTTGCTCGTCGGTGGTGAAGCGGCTCAGGCCGAAGCGCAGGCTGCTGTGGGCCAGGTCATCGCTGAGACCTAGGGCTTTCAGTACATAGCTAGGTTCGAGCGAAGCCGAGGTACAGGCCGAGCCCGACGATACGGCTAGGTCTTTTACACCCATCATCAGGCCTTCGCCTTCTACATACTTGAAGCTGATGTTAGCCACGTGGGGCAAGCGGTGTTCGCGGCTGCCGTTAACGTAGCTTTCTTCTAGGGTCAGCAGTTCGGCTTCGAGCTGGTCGCGCAGCTTGCTGAGGCGCTCGGCGTCGGCGGCCATTTCGAGGCGGGCTAGTTCACACGCTTTGCCAAAACCTACGATGCCGGGCACGTTGAGGGTACCCGAACGCATGCCGCGCTCGTGGCCACCGCCGTCCATCTGGGCCGTCACCTTCACACGGGGGTTCTTGCGACGTACGTAGAGAGCACCGACACCTTTAGGACCATACATTTTGTGGGCAGTGAATGCCATCAGGTCGATGCCATCGGCTAGCACATCCACCGGGATTTTGCCCACGGCCTGAGTGCCATCGGTCATGAATAGGGCACCATGCTTGTGGGCAATGGCGGCGATTTCACGAATGGGCTGTATCGTACCAGTCTCATTGTTGCCATACATGATAGTCACCAGAATGGTCTGGGGCGTCATGGCGGCTTCTAGCTCTTCGAGGCTGATGAGACCCTGCTCGTTTACGGGCAGGTAAGTCACCTTGCCACCGAGCTTCTCAATATGTTTGCACGTGTCGAGCACCGCTTTGTGCTCGGTGGTAGCGGTGATGATATGATTGCCACGCTGGCTATACATCTCAAACACGCCTTTGATACCCAGGTTATCACCTTCGGTAGCACCGCTAGTGAAGATAATCTCCTTGGGGTCGCAGTTAATAAGCTGGCTGATTTGCGTGCGAGCGTAATCTACGCCTTCTTCGGCGGCCCAGCCGAAGGGGTGGTTGCGCGAAGCAGCATTACCGAACACGTCGGTGAGGTAGGGCATCATGGCCTCCAGCACGCGCGGGTCGAGCGGCGTGGTGGCGTTGTTGTCCAGATAGATAGGTAGCTTAAGCATGGCGCTGGGCTGGATTTATCGAGTAAAAGCTAAATTTAGGTGTAGGCTGCTTCTGAAACAGAATTTTGGCCTAAACAGTTTTTTTTAGCTTACAAAAATAGCTGAATAATACTCAACTGCGGCTAGGCTTGCCGCCGCCCTGCGGAGCGTCACCCTACATTCGTGTTTTGCCCGTTTACCCGTTATGCTTACCAATCTTGAACACCTAGGCTTAGCTGTGCGCGACCTCGCCGCCGCTACCGACCTTTACACCCGCTTGCTAGGCCAAACGCCCTATAAAACCGAGCACGTAGCCAGCGAGGCCGTCGACACGGTTTTTTTCCAGGTTGGCGGTTCTAAAATCGAGCTACTGGCGGGCACCAGCCCTGATAGCGCCATTACCAAGTTTCTGGAGAAGAAGCCCGAAGGAATTCACCACGTCGCGTTTGAAGTCGATGACATCGTGGCCGAGATGGCCCGGCTGCGCGCTGAAGGCTTTACGCTGCTAAATGAAGCACCTAAGCGCGGCGCCGACAACAAGCTCGTGTGCTTTGTGCACCCCAAAAGTGCGGGCGGCGTACTGGTCGAACTGTGTCAGAGCATACTATAGTTCGCCCAGCACCGCATCGACCACGGCCCTAGGTGCCTCGCGGGCGCCCCAGTCATGGCCTACCAGCGTCACTTTTTCGATACCTAGGTGGTCGAGCAGGTCGATAGCATCCTGGGCAAGCGCGGTAGGTTGGCCACTGCACGGCTGTCAGCGTCGCGAACAACCGAGCCGCTGCAACCCCGCATAGATGGCGCAATAGTTTGGTAGCCGGCCGCTACGAGCTGCGTAGACACAGCATCCCAGGTATGAAAATCGTCAGGAAAGCCGTGTAGGAGTAGGGCTACTGGGCATGAGCAGGGCCGCGCTGCTCGTAGGTGAGGCGCAGCACGTCGGTTTTGATGTGGTGAGAGGGCATGAGGCGGCGCAATATTTGTAGCTGCCCAATGAACGATGCGCGGGCGGCGTGGTTGCCGCTTATAACCGGCCTTGCGCCGCCGCACCGTTTTTTGTGCTCATTCTGCTCTCAATTATGTCCACTAGTTTTTTCCGCCAAGAAGTCGATTCTGCCGTTGATATTTTACTCGCACAGCAGATTATCCTGTACCCTACAGATACGGTATGGGGCCTGGGCTGCGATGCCGAAGTGCCACGCGCCGTCGAGAAGCTATACCAGCTAAAAGGCCGCCCCGAGGGCAAGCCCAGTATTGTGCTGGTAGCCGACCTGGAAATGCTGGCCCGCTATGCCAGCGAAGTACCGGCCGAGTTAGAAGCTGCCCTAGGTGGCCAAACGCGCCCTACCACTTACCTGCTGCCCGCCAGCCGCGCCGTGGCGCCGGGCCTGGTAGCGCCCGATGGCACCGTGGGCCTGCGCATCGCGCAAGATGAATTTTGCCACAAAGTGGTGCGCCGCCTGGGCCACGGCCTGGTTTCGACCTCGGCCAACAAAAGCGGCGAGCCCACCCCCGCCATCTTCGCCGAAGTTTCGCCGGCCATCGTGCGCGGGGTCGATTATGTAGTGACATGGCGCCAAGACGATGCCACCCGCGTGGCCCCCTCACGGGTGGTGCGCCTAGGGGCCGGCGGCACCCTCGAAGTGGTACGTGAGTAAGTAGCGCGGGCTTTCAGCTCGCGAGTTCGACGCGTAATAACGCGCGGGCTGAAAGCTCGCACTACAACCGAGCGTAATTTTGCGCCCATGACCACGCCCACGCTGCCCGACCTCCCCATTTTTCGCACTATCGCCGACGCGGCCCACGAGCTTGGCCAGCCGGCCTACGTTATTGGCGGCTACGTGCGCGACCTGGCCTTGCAAAGAGGCAGCAAAGACATTGATGTTGTGACGGTGGGCGACGGCATCAAGCTGGCACAGGCGGTGGGGCGCAAACTGCCGGGCCGGGGCCGCGTCTCGGTATTTAAGAACTTTGGCACGGCCATGCTGCCTACTGAGGAGGCAGGCGAAATCGAGTTTGTGGGGGCCCGCAAGGAGAGCTACCGCTCCGATAGCCGGAAGCCGGAGGTCGAAGCCGGCACGCTCGAAGACGACCTGGCCCGCCGCGACTTCACCATCAACGCCCTAGGGCTCAGTCTCAATGCCGAGGACTTTGGCACGCTCGTAGACCGCTACGACGGCATGAAAGACTTGGCCGCCAAGACTATCCGCACGCCCCTAGGTCCCGATATTACATTTTCCGACGACCCACTACGCATGATGCGGGCTATCCGCTTCGCGTCGCAGCTCAACTTCGATATTGAGCCCGATACCTATGATGCCATTGCCCGCAATAAGGAGCGCATCAAAATCGTGTCGCAGGAGCGCATCACGATAGAACTCAATAAGATTGTGGAGTCGCCGGTGCCGAGCTATGGCTTTAAGCTGCTATTTCAAACGGGCTTGCTACAGCTCATCTTCCCGAAGATGGCGCAGCTGCACGGCGTGGAGAAGGTAGGCCAGCATGCTCACAAGGACAACTTTTACCACACCCTGCAAGTGCTCGACAATGTGGCGGCTGCTGGGGGCGACCTGTGGCTGCGTTGGGCGGCCATCTTGCACGACATTGCCAAGCCTGCTACCAAGCGCCTCGACCCCAAAATCGGCTGGACCTTCCACGGCCACGAAGACAAAGGAGCCCGCTGGGTACCGGGCATTTTCACCGACCTCAAGCTGCCCCTAGGGGAAGAAATGCGCATGGTGCAAAAGCTAGTGCGCCTGCACCTGCGCCCTATTGCGCTAAGCAAGGAGATTGTGACCGACTCGGCGGTGCGCCGCTTGCTCTTCGAAGCCGGCGACGACATCGACCGCCTTATGCTACTATGCCGGGCCGACATCACTAGCAAAGACCACCAGCGCAAAGCGCGCTACCTGCGCAACTTCGACATTGTGGAAGAAAAGCTGCGCGAAATCGAAGCCAAGGACCACCTACGCAATTTTAAGCCCGTCATTACTGGCGAAGTCATCATGGAAACCTTCGGCCTCAAACCTTCGCGCCAGGTGGGCGAGCTAAAAGAGGCCGTGCTCGAAGCCATCCTGGATGGCGAGGTGCCCAACGAGTGGGAACCTGCCTACGCGCTGCTGCTGCAGCGCGGGGCCGCCCTAGGGCTAACCCAGGTGCAGTAGCACATACTTTTAATCTGCGAGGACAAAACTCGCTCTCGGACTGAAAGTCCGCCACCTTACTTTAACTTTTATACCCTTGCGCTGGCCTACCTAGGTAGCCAGCCCGCCAAGCCGGCCGCCCCGCTAACCCGACCGGCCGCGCCTACTTTTATCCTATGCCTGCCCCTACCCCGCTCACCACGCTTTTTCAACAATTCGATAAGCTGCACGTCCTCATTGTGGGCGATGTCATGGTCGATGCTTACGTGTGGGGCCGCGCCAGCCGCCTCTCTCCCGAGGCGCCGGTGCCGGTAGTGAATGTAGAGCGCACCGAGCAGCGCCTAGGGGGCGCCGCCAACGTGGCCCTCAATGTGCAGGCCCTAGGGGCTACGCCGCTGCTGTGCTCGGTAGTGGGCGATGACCAAGGCGGCGACCTGCTGCTCGGCCTGCTGCACACGCACCACTTGCCAGCCGATGGCATCATTCGCAGCCAGCACCGCCCCACCACTTTCAAGCAGCGCATTCTGGCGCAGGGCCAGCAACTGGTGCGCATCGACTCGGAGGTCGAAACTGACTTGAATGCCGACGAAGCGGCCCAGCTGCTAGCTGCTTATGACGACCTGCTGCCCCGCGCCGACGTAGTCATTTTTGAGGACTACGATAAGGGCGTACTCAGCGAAACCATTATCGACCAATGCATAGCCCGCGCCCGCGAGCGCGGCGTGCCCACGGTGGTTGACCCCAAGAAAAAGAACTTTTTGGCGTATCGCCACTGCACGCTATTCAAGCCTAACTTGAAGGAGCTGCGCGAAGGCTTGAAGCTAGAATTTGGTACGCCTGACATAGACCGCACGGGCTTTGAAGCTGCCGTAATGCGCCTGCGTGAGGTGCTATCCCCCGAAATCGTACTGGTAACGCTCTCCGAGCACGGCGTATTTGCCCAGCAGGCCGAGGAAAAAACGTATTTGCCGGCTCACCTGCGGACCATTTCCGACGTGTCGGGCGCCGGCGATACGGTTATTAGCATCGCCGCGTGCTGCGTGGCCCTAGGTCAGCCAGCTGCCTTCACTGCTGCGCTGGCCAACCTAGGCGGTGGCCTAGTGTGCGAGCAAGTAGGCGTGGTGCCAATAGAAAAGCAGCGGCTGCTAGCAGAAGCAGCGGCGGCCAGCTTATAAGCTCAGCCTGTAGCTTGGACGTCATGGTCCGGGCTATTTTAGGCTTTTTACCACCCGCGCCGGGTTGCCCACGGCCAGCGAATACGCTGGTATGTCCTTCGTTACAACTGCTCCAGCCCCGATGACGCAGCCCTCACCGATGGTCACTCCAGGGCACACAATGGCCCCGCCCCCCAGCCAGCAGTCGCTGCCGATGGTTATCGGCTTGGCTAGCTCCAGCGTGCGGCGCACCACGGCATCGAGCGGATGCGTGGCGGCATATAGCTGCACGCCGGGCCCAAACAGCACGTTAGAGCCAATGGTAATGCGCGCCGCGTCGAGCACTACGCAGTTGACGTTGAAGTAGACATTATCGCCACAGTAGACATGGTGGCCGTAGTCGCAGTGAAAGGGCGGCTCTACCCACAAGTTTTCGCCGGTGTGCGGCAGCAGCTCGGCCAGGATGCCCCGGGCGGCATCGCCTACCACATACTCCGTCACGTTGAGGCGATGGAGCAGCTGCTTGGTGCGAGTGCGGGCGGCCACCAGCGCGGGGTCGAAAGCGGCGTAGAGCTCGCCGGTTAGCATCTTTTCTTCTTCGCTGCGCATAGGCAAGATAAGTCGGACCTAGGCCCGTTGAAACTGAGCCACCAGCCACAATATGGCCAGCAGTACGATGGGCGTAGTAATGATAGCGGCCATCGCGGTGCAAATGACCACCACAGCCTCTGACGTAAAGAACCGCCGAAACAGCCGCCGCCACAGCAAGAAGAGGCCGCCGGAGATAACTATCGACAGGACATAAAAGCCGATGCCGCTCGGTTGTACTAGTTCCATCGCAAGCTTAGGCTTTTTTCAAAAACTCCGTTTTGAGGACCATTGTGCTGCCCCCTGCACGCCCCTCTATCTCGGCTGGCGAGTTGGTGAGGCGAATGTTCTTCACCAGCGTACCACGCTTCAGCGTCTGCGACGAACCTTTCACTTTCAGGTCTTTGATGAGGGTGACCGAATCGCCTTCGGCGAGCAGGTTGCCATTGCTGTCTTTTACGTCCATTTCAAAGGATGTCGATTTAGAATTAAAGCCAAGAACCTGGTGGCCAGAAGTGACTTCTATAATCTGGCCAAGCCCGATGAATTGCTTCTATCAAGCGCTTGCCGCCTGTTGTTACAGAGTCCTCGTGCGAGAAATACAGAAGAAATTGAAATGACGCATCGGTATACATATGTTCAAGCCCATTGTAGCCGAATACGCACTTTTCTAATTCAATAAATGACACCGCGCCTCCTTCCGCAATCTCATATATAGCAGATATGCCAAATATCTCTTTAAGAAGTCGATTGATACCATCATTACCAAACCACTCAATAAAAGTATCCAAGTCATAGATTTCTAATTCTTCTGAATTATCAGCAGGGCCAGTGATAGGTACCCAACCAAAAGGCAGGTCGCAATTCCAGCGCGCGTTTAATTCTAATAAGACTAAGTCTTCAGACATTGATGCTCGAATTGGCAGTGCTGAGCAAGAGCTACCCCTGCCACGCCTTCACCGTCTCCACAAATACCTTCACATTATCGGGGTTGGTATCGGGGTACACGCCGTGACCCAGGTTGGCGATGTGAGGGCCGCCGGCAAACTCAGCCAGCATAGCCTGAGTAGCGGCGCGCACCTGGTCGGGCGTGCCGTAGAGAGCGCAGGGGTCTAGGTTACCTTGTAGGGTTTTGCCGGGGGCCTGCTGCCGTGCCTGGGCCGGCGACTGGTTCCAGTCAAGGCCGATGGTGCGAGCGGGCGACTTAGCAAAGTCCTCCACAGCCCACCACGCGCCTTTGGCAAACACCGTGACGGGCACCAGCGGTGCCAGCGCCGCGCTGATGCGGTTGATATAGGCCGTCGAAAACTCGGCGTAGTGTGCAGGCGGCAGAATGCCGGCCCACGAGTCAAAAACCTGCACGATGTCAGCTCCGGCTGCTACCTGCGCCTGCAAGTAAGAAATGGTTGTCACGGTGATTTTCTCTAGCAACTGATGCGCCAGCGCAGGGTCTTGGTAGAGCATGCGGCGGGCTTTGCTGAAGGTTTTGGAGCCGTGGCCCTCCACCATATACGCCAGGATAGTCCAGGGCGCGCCCGCAAAGCCGATGAGCGGCACGCGGCCGTTCAGCTCGCGCTTTGTGATGCGCAGCGCTTCTAGCACGTACCCTAGGTGCTCTTCGGGGTTGGCTACGCGCAGCTTCTCGACATCGGCGGCGGTTTTTACCACCTCCGGGAAGAACGGACCGCGAGCTTCCACCATCTCGTAGGTGAGGCCCATTGCCTCGGGCACCACCAAGATGTCGGAGAAGATGATGGCCGCATCTACGTCAAGGGCATCGACAGGCTGAATGGTAACTTCGGCGGCCAGCGCTGGCGTTTCGACCAGCTCCTTAAAGCCGGAGAGGCGGCCACGCAATTCGCGGTACTGAGGCAGGATGCGGCCAGCTTGGCGCATGAGCCACACGGGCGTGCGCTCGGTGGTTTCGCCTTTAGCGGCGCGGAGGAGGATATCGTTTTTCAGCATAAAGTGGCCGCAAAAGTACGGCCGCCCCGCTTGGCAACTCTAACCAGCCAGCTTTCAGGGAATAGAAATATGTCCAGACATCACTAATACGCTAAACCTTCTTGGCTCATCGAAAAGGCTACGTATAGCAGCTTCTTCGTCAGCATCATGTGAAAATCGTTTAAAGCGCACAGAATCGTCCTTCGTCAGTTTATGATAACTATACGTCAAAAAAACGTGAGTTAGTGTATCAGTGTTCGTCACTGTGGTATCCAGCTGCAAGGCAGAAGCTCGATGTATTATATTAATGTGCTGAGTTGTATCGCTGCCCCGCAAAACCAGGGTATGCCAGTCATCCGGAATATTGTTAAAAGCTACAGTACCAGCAAATACAAGGCTATCATTGCGACGAATTTCTAGGTCACTTGCGGGTTCAGTATCACTTCCGTTTTGGAAATAAATAATAGTCCTGTACTTTTTCGATGCTGCATTACCGTTGTTTAAGCGTTGCACAGCTTGCTCGCATCCAGTAGCTATTAGTAGCAGCCCCGCACACATCCAATTACGCAATAGCATAGGCTGATTTTTCAGAGTGGGCAAGACCAGCTTTAGTAGGCTACCTCGTCAACCCCGGAAATAGTGCCCCGATGGCCGACGCGAAAAAATTTACCCCAATAGCCAGCGTGATAAAGCCCATGATGCGCGCCAGTGCCGCCATGCCCGGCCGCCCTAGCAGGCGCGTGAGCCGCAGCGACGACAGTAGCACCACGAAGCTAGCCAGCGCCACCAGCCCAAACCCTAGGATGGTCATAGCCTTATCGTAGTAGGTAGGCCGAATAAGGCCAATACAAATGGCCATCGAGCCCGGCCCCGAGAGCATGGGCATAGCCAGGGGCGTAAAGCTGATGTCGTCTTTATGCGCGCTCTCCTCTAGCGTGGCGGGGCCCACCCGGTCGCGGTTGGCCCCCGGCGTGAGCAGGTCGAAGGCCGAGCGCATCAGCAAAATGCCCCCCGCAATACGCAGGTGCTGAATACTGATGCCGAAGAAATTGAGAATGTATTGCCCTCCTAGGTAAGCTACGCTCAGAATAGCCACCATATAGAGACACGCCCGCAAGGCCGTCTGCATACGGTCGGTGCCGCTGTCGTTACTGGTCAGGGTCAGAAACACGGGCATCGCCCCAAAGGGGTTGACTACCGAGAAGATAGTAGTGAAGGTGGCAATCAGAACTTCCATGCGGCAAAGGTATGGCGGGAGCCAACGGGTTAAGGTGTAATAAATAGGGGCGTAGCAGCAGAATACAAAACGTACTAGGTTTCCTTATTTCGGGCTTTTTAACTCTGGGTTAGCGCTACATTTCGCTTGCTATTTTCCCGCTACCTCCTCTGCTACCTTTGCTCCTGTGACTGACTTTTACTTAGTTCTTCGGGGCCTAGGGCTGGGAATAGGCGGGGTAGGCGTACTCATGACGCTGCTGCCTCTGCTGCGCAAAACAGCCTGGTGGGTGCGCGTTTTTGATTTTCCGCGCCTGCAAATCGTGGCGGGCCTAGTCTTGAGCCTGCTACTGCTGCAAGCGCCCGGCTTGGCGCTGACTTGGCTACCCATGCACCTGCCCACCGTGCTGGTACTGGCGGCTATTGCCTACCAGGGTACTCGCATCTGGCCCTACACCCCGCTGCATCGCAAGCAAGTGCGCGATGCCCAGCGCCCGGCCGATGACATGGCCAACCACCTCAGCTTGCTAGTGACTAACGTCTTGATGTATAACCGTGACGCCTCGCGTTGCCTAGGGGTCATTCATCAGTACAACCCCGACATTGTGCTGGCCGTCGAAACCGATGACTGGTGGCTGAGCCAGCTTGCTTTCCTAGGTAAAGAGTATCCCCATACTTGCCACGCTCCGTTGCCCAATACGTACGGCATGCTGGTTTTTTCGCGGCTACCGCTGCGCGACAAGGAAATTCAGTACATTCTGGACCCCGGCATTCCGTCTTTCCACGGCCGGGTAGAGCTGCCGAGCGGCGTATCGGTAGCGCTGCACTTTGTGCACCCCAAGCCTCCGGCACCCAAGGAGTCTAAAACCAGCACTCGCCGCGATGCCGAGCTATTGCTGGTGGGCCGCGCTATTCAGCACCACGATGGGCCTACCGTTGTAGCCGGCGACCTCAACGATGTAGCATGGTCGCACACGTCTGAGCTGTTTCGGCGCTTGGCGCGGTTGCTCGACCCGCGCGTGGGCCGTGGCATGCTGCCCACTTTCCACGCCGATTATAAGCTGCTACGCTGGCCCCTAGACCATGTATTTCATTCGGCTCACTTTCGCTTGCAGCAGCTTGAGCGCTTGCCACACATCGGCTCCGACCACTACCCTATCTACATTCGCCTCAGCTACGAGCCCCAGGGCTGGCAAACTCAGGAGCAGGAGCTAGAAACCCCCGATGCGGAAGACCGGCTCGAAGCCCGCGAAAAGATTCAGGAGGCCGCTACTGAGCCCCTCGACTAAATTTAAGACTTGCCCAGCAATGGCTTAGCATGCTTAACCAAAGCTCGCCCCGACCATCAAAGGTGCCCTTCTCAGGCCGGAGCGAGCTGCTAACGAGGGGGATAATTGTTAGCAGGTTAATTATTTTTTGTCGTTTTAACTGTCGCTGCCTCATCGTAGGCCAAGGCCGCGCGGGCAATGGACGCGCTGAGATGCCCCCTAGGTATGCGCCCTAATGGCCGCACTTGCAGCGTAACCCGTTGGCGGTGCAGGTCGCCGAAGCCCAGGGCGAAATTGCGTAAAGCGGGCATGGCATCTTCGCCCAAAAACTTGTAGGTGTTGAACTCGAACGTGAGCGGCACCCGCACCGAGTCGCCAGCGGGCACATTCACGGCCGCCACCTGCCGCCCCGTACCTAGGGCCCGGCCATCGACTAGAACGGTGTAGGCAACTCCCGCCATAGTAGCTGGCGCTGGGTTGGGGTTATAAGCGTTGAGCTGCAGGCGCACACGCAGAGGCAGCTGCTTGTTGACATAGCCCGCTATTATCTGGTTGCGCCGGGGCAGGTTTAGGTCAGCTGGCACGTGCAGCGGCAGCACGTCGAGGCCATTGAGCGAGACGGCTTCAATGGCCCGTACCCGAAATTCAGGTTCGCGCTGTACTAAGGCGCCCGGTGCAGCTTCGTGTAGCGCACAGCTAGCCATCGTAAGCAGCCCCCCTCCTAAGAGCAGCAAGGGCGCAAACCGAATGGACGACTGAGTAATACGAAGCATAGACATAGGCCGGCGAGCGCTCATGCTCAGTCCCAAGCTTATACAAACTAACCAACCGCCTACTGGCGCAGCTTAGCCATTTAGCTAAACCGCTGGTCAGGCGCGCCGAACGACAGTTCTAACTACCCGAAAGCAAAGCTGCCCAGTAGCACGATGCTAATGCAGTGGCGTAGCGGGGGCCATCACGACAGGCTCTGAGTAGCGATTGGCTTGGCTGACGTGGCTGCGGGGCGAACGCAGCAACGGCCGCACACGCACGGCTAGACGCTGGCGGCGCAACTCGCCGAAGCCCAGGGCGAAATTGCGCAAGGCGGGCATGGCGTCGTCGCCTAAAAACTTGTAGGTGTTGAACTCGAACGTGAGCGGCACCCGCACCGAGTCGCCAGCAGGCAGCGACAATGTCGATACTAGGCGGCTAGTGCCGAGCTGCCGGCCATCGAGCAGCACAGCGTAGTCGAGGCCAGTTAAGACTACGTTTTCCAGGCCCGGGTTGTAGGCGTTGAGCTGCAGACGCACGCGCAGAGGCAGTTGCTTGTTGACATAGCCCGCTATAATTTGATTGCGCCGCGGCAGGTCCAAGTCAGCTGGCACGTGCAGCGGCAGCACGTCGAGGCCATTGAGCGAGACGGCTTCAATGGCCCGTACCCGAAACTCAGGCTCCCGGCTGGGCCCCTTCTCCTGGCGGGTCTCGCGCCTAGTGCAGCTGGTACACAGCCCGAGTCCTAGGCATACTATTGTGGCAATACGGGGTAGCGAAAGCGCAAATTTCATTGGGGTAAATACGTAGCTCGCTCGCCACTGGGTCGGCAGCCTAGCAGCGAAAATGGCTCGAAGCAATGCCGAGGTAAGCCGTTGGCCGTTGGAAATGAGCTATCAGCCTCGCACAAATCGTACCGTGCTTGGTTAGTTGCCCGCAAAGATGTTATTTATCCTTCGAATATATACGACCTCAGCCATATACCAACGCAAAAGGGCCGGA
>Ga0265798_10002869_pt1 | contig 25015 bp, 25 predicted proteins | sample P3T30metagenome_FD_192430 | JGI IMG/M metagenome (GOLD analysis project Ga0265798, IMG submission 192430) | Plant litter microbial communities from East Loma Ridge, Irvine, California - P3 T30 | ecosystem: Environmental > Terrestrial > Plant litter > Unclassified | place: USA: California...
GTTCAGCTTCGACGGCGTGATCGGCGCCTTCGCGATCACCAACGACGTCGTGATCATCATGCTGGGCCTGGCGATCGGTGCGATGTTCGTGCGTTCGCTGACGGTCTACCTGGTGGAAAAGGGCACGCTCGACCAGTTCGTCTACCTGGAGCACGGCGCTCACTACGCGATCGGCATCCTGGCTTTCATCATGCTGGCGAGTATGAAGTACCACGTGCCCGAGCTGGTGACCGGCCTGGCTGGCGTGGCCTTCATCGGCGCCTCGGTGTGGAGCTCGATCCGCTACCGCAAGCGTATGGAAGCAATGGGCGTGAGCCACAAGGAAGTGGCTGAAGTGAAGTAACAGAATCTGCGGCGAACGGCAGAACACCAGTTCGCCGCAGCAGTACCAAGGTGTTCAAACGAAGAAGTACAACTCACTGAAGGAGTCTCAAATGGCAATCAGTCTGCAAAAAGGCGGTAACGTCAACCTGTCGAAAGAAGCACCGGGCCTGACCCGACTGAAGCTGGGCCTGGGCTGGGACGTGCGCGCCACCGATGGCGCCGCGTTCGACCTCGACGGTGTCGCGTTCCTGCTGAACCAGTCGGGCAAGGTGCGCTCGGATGCCGACTTCATCTTCTACAACAATGCCAAGTCGGCCGACGGTTCGGTGCAGCACTCGGGCGACAACCGTACCGGCGCCGGCGAAGGCGACGACGAAACGCTGAGCATCGACCTGACCAAGGTGCCGGCCGACGTCGACCGCGTGGTGCTGGCCGTGACCATCCACGAAGGCGATACCCGCCGCCAGAACTTCGGCATGGTCGGCAAGGCGTTCATCCGCTGCGTGAACGACGCCAACCAGAGCGAAATCGCCCGCTACGACCTGTCGGAAGATGGTTCTACCGAGTCGGCCATGGTCTTCGGCGAGGTATATCGTAACGGCGCGGACTGGAAGTTCCGCGCGGTAGGCCAGGGCTTCAACGGCGGCCTCGGGCCCCTCGCCAAGAACTACGGCGTGAACGTCTAAGCATCGATCCAGCCGCTCCACCCTTGTCCGCGGGTGGGGCGGTAACACCAGAACAAAAGGAAGCCAAGTTATGCCTAAGTTTACTGTTACCGGAGACGTCGATCCCTTCCTGCACGTGTCCATGCGCCACGGCGAGACCATCTACTGCGAATCCGACGCGATGGTCATGATGGAATCGACGCTCGACTTGAAGGGCAAGATGCGCGGTGGCCTGGGCAGCGCGCTGATGCGCACCTTCGCCAACGGCGAGTCCTTCTTCCAGCAGCACATCGAAGCGACCCGCGGCGACGGCGACTGCCTGCTGTCGCCGACCCTGCCGGGGGCGATGCAGATCGTCGACTGCGGCCCGGGCAGCCAGTACATCATCAGCGACGGTGCCTTCGTTGCCGCCAGCTCGGGCGTGGACCTGAAGGTGCGCACCCAGGGCGTCGGCAACGCCCTGTTCGCGGGCAGTGGCGGCTTCTTCGTCACCGAGACGCAGGGCAGCGGCCAGGTGGTGGTGTCGGGCTTCGGTTCGATGAGCATGCTGGAAGTCGAGCCGGGCAAGGACGCGATCATCGACAACTCGCACGTGGTGGCCTGGGATTCGACCCTGCATTACGAAGTGTCGGTGACGACCGGCCAGAGCAGCGGCTTCCTGGGCAACCTGATCAACAGCCAGACCAGCGGCGAGGGCATCGTCCTGCGCTTTTCCGGTCGCGGCAAGATTTACGTCTGTTCGCGCAACCGCGCCGCATTCAAAGCCTGGATGCAGGCGCCGGCGCGCTGAACCGATTCAACCTACAAAGGAGTAAGGACATGGCAGTCAACCTGCAAAAAGGGCAGAAGATCTCGCTCGAGAAGGAAGCCGGCGGCGCGCTGTCGCGCGTCACGATGGGCCTGGGCTGGGACGTCGCCAAATCCAAGGGCTTCTTCGGCTTTGGCGGCGGCGCCGGCCAGCCGGTCGACCTGGATGCGTCCGTGGTGCTGTTCGACGAATCGAACCGCCCGGTCGACGTGGTCTGGTTCCGCCAGCTGAAAAGCAAGGACGGCAGCATCGTCCACACCGGCGACAACCGCACCGGTGCCGGCGATGGCGACGACGAGCAGATCGTCGTCGACCTGCGCAGCGTGCCGCCCGGCGTGAAGTCGCTGGTGTTCACCGTGAACAGCTTCACGGGGCAGAACTTCTCGACCGTGCAGAACGCCTTCTGCCGCATCTTCGACACCAACAACGGCAAGGAAATCGCACGCTACGACCTGTCGGTGCAGGGCTCGCACACGGCCCAGATCATGGCCAAGCTGTACCGCCACAACGGCGAATGGAAGATGCACGCGATCGGCGAGAACGGCAGCGGCCGCACCTTCGACGACCTGATGCCGCTGATGACGCCGCACCTGTAATCGACTGAACAGTTTCCAGTAGTTCCCGGCCCGGGCGGCTTGGCGTCCGGGTTCTTTTAACGGCTCCTTTCGAGGGGCCGTCTTTTTTTCGCCCCCGGTGTTTTTCAGGGCAGTCCCAGCACCGTCCCTTCCTTCGGATAGTCGATGGTGTAGCCGACCCTGAAGCGCGCCGTCTCGTTGGGCTTCAAGGTGCGCTCCCAGCCGACCAGGCCGCGCCGCTGTTCCCAGTCCTTCACCGTCGGTTCCGGGTCCAGCGTGGCTTTCACCTCGACCTTGTCCGACTGGCTGACCGGGGTCGGCTCCAGCACCAGGATGTCGACCGGCTGGCGGTGGAAGCTGGTCACCACATAGCTGTCGTCGACGCGGCGCTGGTTGTCGCGTTTGAACAGGCCGGTCTGGCCGGACTGATCGTTGCGGTGCTCGACGGCCACGCGCACCAGCGGGTCGCGCCCGAAGGCGAACTCGAAGCGGTCCCTGGCCTGCGGATCCCAGTACAGCGCGCCCACATAGGAACCGTCGCGCTGCAGCTGCACCTGGCCCGGCAGCCAGACGCCTTCCGGCCGCGGCGTCTCGGCGGTCAGCACCGCCAGCTCCCGGTTGGTGCGCGGCGCGATCTGCACGCGCTGCTTCACCGGCAGCGACTGCTTCGCCAGCCCGACCGAGATTTCGCGCCCGTCCGACGCCAGGTCGACCCGTGCCGGGACTTCGTACTCGGTGCTGAAGTTACCCTGGGTTTGCAGCACTGGCGCCACGTAATCGTCGTCGCTGTTCCTGGTGGCGCGCGCCGATACCGGTGCCGGCGCCGGTGCCGGCGGTGCGGCCGGGGCCGGCGGCGCGCGGTTGTAGGCGAAGGCCTGGCGCTCTTCCGGCGGCCGGTAATTCAGCACCCACGACGACGGGTCCGGCGGATACACGGACAGCGCCGGCTGCCCGGTCGACAGCGTCAGCTTGACGCGGCTCCAGTCCTCGCCGGTCTTCTGCGAGATCGTCGCCAGCCGTTCGAGGGCCACGGTGGAGGCGTTCGAATCGAGGGCGGCGCGGTAGGCCGGCTTCCAGCCCGCGCGGTTGACCTGGTAGGAGAGCACCAGGCGGCCGGCCTGCTTCGCGGCCAGGTGGACCGTGATCGTGCGGCTGTCGCGCGTGTTCGCCTGCAGCTTGCCGAGGTCGCGCTTGAGGGCGTCGAGCTGTTTGGCCAGTACGCGCTTTTTGATCTCATCGTTGCGGATGCGTTCGAGGGCATCGCCGCTGCCCTTGCGGATGGCGTCGACGGTGCCCAGCAGGGTCTTCGGATCGGCCGGGGCCGGGCGCAGCGCGGTGTCGCCGCTGCCCAGGTGCTCGAGCCAGGCCTGGGCGGTCTGGGCCGCCCTGGCGTCGACCTCGATGGCGGCGATCTGGTCCTGCAGGGCCTGGATCTTTGCCTCGAGTTCCGCTTCACGCGGGCTCGGGCTGTCCGCATTCGCGCGGTCGCGCGTGAGCACCTGGCCGACCTGGATGCCGGCGCCGGCCTGCAGCCGGAGGGTGTCGGTATTGAAGTTGGCGAGCAGGCCGGTGATCTCGACCCGGGTCATGCCGGGCGTGATCTCGACCGCGCGCTCGACGGTCGCGCTGCCGGGATACAGGGTCACGCTCTGGATCGGCGCCTCGGTAGCGCAGGCGATCGCGCTGCCGAGCGTGAGAACCGGCGTGAAAATCCAGGCCTTTCTGGTTGCCATGTGTGTCCTTTTCTGGAACGTTTGCGATGGCTGCAAGCGTACCAGATGGCAACACCGGAAAAGCCACGGAATGTCACGCCGTGCCGTACGCGCGGCTTACCACTCCCGCCATGCGCTGGCCGGGCCCTCGCCGTCGCCGTAGTCCTTGGGGTCCAGGCCCGTAGCGAGGGCGATGGTGTTGACCAGTGCGCAGAGCTGTTCGCGTTCATCCGTCTCGATCAGGCGCTCGTCCTCGTCGTCGAGGTCGTTCAGTGCCAGGACCGCCTCTTCGAAGGCCGCCAGCTTGGCCTCGTCCGGCGCGTTGACGCCGAGCTTTCCCAGGTCGGCGATCAGCTTGTCGAAGATCCGGGTGAAGGCCGCGCAGGCCTCGGGCGTGTACTGTTCCAGCCCGCTTTCGCCCCAGCGCCTGAAGGGGTAGTCGGCTTTCGCAGCCTTCAGCTTGTTCAGGTAATCCTGCATGCTCATGCCTGGTCTCCTCAATGTCCGCGCTTCTGCACCAGGGCGGTGCCGATGCCATGGCGGTGGCCTTCGCTGACCGCCGTCACCGTGCCGTCCGGATTGAACACGATGGCGTTGGCCGCGCCGATTTCCTCGGGCGCCGGGCTGGCTTCCCATTTGTGGCCGAAGTTCTCCAGGCCCTTGGCCTGCTGGGTGCCGACGAAGCCCGGCTCCACCGAAGTCTCCTTGCCGTTCCGTTGCGACAGGCGCGGCGCATCGATGGCCTTGTCCATCGGCATGCCGAGGTCGACGTGGTTGACGATGGTCTGCAGCACGGTGGTGATGATGGTCGCACCGCCCGGGCTGCCGATGCTGAAGGCCGGCTTGCCGTCCTTCAGGACGATGGTCGGCGCCATGCTGCTGCGCGGGCGCTTGCCGGCTTCCGGGATGTTCGGCGCCGGGCCGGTGAAGTCGAAGTCGGTCATCTCGTTATTCAGCAGGAAGCCGTAGCCCGGCACCACGATCCCGCTGCCGCCCCAGGATTCGATGGTGAAGGTGTAGGAAACCACGTTCCCTTCCTTGTCCGAGACCGTCAGGTGGGTGGTGTGCGTGCCTTCCTGGATCAGCTTCTGCTGCGGGCGCAGCGGGAAGCTCTGGTCGTTCTCGTACAGGAAGGCGTCGCCGGCCGGGACCACGCCGGCGGCCCTGTCGGGGCGGATCAGCGAGCGGCGCTGGGCCGCGAACTGTTTCGACAGGATGCCGTCGACCGGCGCGTCGACGTATTCCGGGTCGGCCAAGTAGGCGTTGCGGTCGGCGAAGGCCAGGCGGCTCGCTTCCAGGTACAGGTGCTCGACGTTCGGGCGCGGCATGTTCTTCAGGTCGTAGCCTTCGAGGATGTTGAGCGCCTCGGCCACGGCGATGCCGCCGCTGCTGGGCAGGGGCATGCCGTACACGTCGTAGCCGCGGTAGGTCGAACGGATCGGCTGGCGGATGCGGGCCTCGTAGTTGGCCAGGTCGGACAGCGACATCGTGCCCGGCCTGACTTGCGCACCCTGCGCCAGCGGCGGGCGGTTCACGGCATCGACCATCGCTTTGGCCATCGGCCCCTCATAGAACGCCTTGTAGCCGCGCGCGGCGATCTCGCGGTAGGCCTTCGCCATGTCCGGATTCTTCAGCACGGTGCCGGCCTGGACCGCCTTGCCGTTCCTCAGGTAGAGCTGGCTGGTGCTGGTGAACAGCTGAAATTTTCTTTCATTTTCAGCCGTTAATTTGTGAAAAGTTTCACTGACGGGGAAACCCCTGGTGGCCACGTCGATCGCCGGCGCCAGCACCTGCCTGAAGCTCATCGTGCCGTAGCGCTGCAGGGCTTCGTGCCAGCCGCGCACCGTGCCCGGCACGCCGACCGCGGCGCCGCTGGCCACCGCGGTATCGAAGTCGACCGCCTTGCCGTTCTCCTGGAAGACCGCCGGGCTGAAGGAGCTCGGGGCGGTTTCGCGGTGGTCGATCGTGATCACGCGCTTGTCCCTGGCCAGGTAGATGACCATGAAACCGCCGCCGCCGATGCCGCAGCTGAACGGGTCGGTCACGCCCAGGGTGGCGGCCGCGGCGACGGCGGCATCGATCGCATTGCCGCCCTTGTTCAGGATGGCGAGCGCCGATTCGGACGCCTTTTCGCTGATGGTGGCGACCGCGCCCCCGGTGCCGGTGGCGACCGGCGTTTTGGCGAGCGCCAGCGGCGGCGCGAGGACGATGGACAGGATCAGGGCGCCGGCAAGCGCTTTGCTGGAAATGGTCATGGGCTGGTGATCTTGAGCGTGACGGGAATGACGTCGCCGGGGCGCGTCGCGTAGGTGGTGCGTGCGGGCGGAATGCCGGCGGGGTCGAGCGCGATGCGGGCGCCGTGCAGCGACTTCGGGATGGCCGCCAGCTGGTCCGGGCCCAGCGAGAATTCTTCGCGGCCATCGGGGCCGTCCAGCACGAACTGGAAACTCAGCCGCCCGGCCCAGATGCAGCGCGCGTTGGCCGGGCAGCGGCTATCGCTGAAGCTGTCGTAGGTGAGGGTAGTGGTGCCGGACAGGGCGATGCGCTGGTTGGGCTGCAAGGGATAGATGCCATCCTTGAGCGGCGCGGCGGCGCAGCCGGCCAGGCCAAGCAGGACGAGCGGGGCAAGCAACTTCATTGCATCTTTCCGGTTATGTGCGGAAAGCCAATCATAGCAAAGTTACCAGGCAGAGCAGGGCATGCGCGTGCTGCGGCCATGTTCCAGGCGTGTTGCGCAAGTGTGGCCGACAGGTGCGCACGTTTAAACAAAATTAGCTATTGTTTAACATGAATCCGGTATCATGAGCCTCAATTTCATCAATTTCTACCCGGCAGAGGGAGGCGCATGACGACACAGACACGGCGGTTTGGCGGGTTCGGTATCGACCAGCTGCGCCAGCAATTGGAAGAGCGTATCGGCCAGCACCTGGCGCAGAGCCCGGACCAGGCCGACCTGCTGACCCTGGCGATGCGCGCGGGTGCGCTGAGCGCCGGCAAGCGCATGCGGCCGCTGCTGCTGATGCTGGTCGCGCGCGACCTCGGCTGCGAATCGGAAGCCCTGGTCGACGTCGCCTGCGCGGTCGAGATGGTGCATGCGGCCTCGCTGATCCTCGACGACATGCCGTGCATGGACAATGCCATGCTCCGGCGCGGCAAGCCCACCATCCACGTGCAGTTCGGCGAGGACGTCGCGGTGCTGGCCGCCATCGGCCTGCTCAGCCGCGCCTTCGGCATCCTGGCCACGGCCGGCGACGTGCCGGCCGAGGTCCGTGCGCGCCTGGTCGCGAAGCTGGCCGAGACGGTCGGCGACCAGGGCCTGGTCAAGGGCCAGTTCCTCGACCTGCGCGGCAGCCGCCAGAGCGCGGCCGACATCGCCGTCACCAACGAACTCAAGACCGGCGTGCTGCTGGGCGTGGCGGTCGACATGGCCGCGATCATCGCCGAGACCGACGCCTGCGTGGCCCAGTCGCTGCGCGCCTTCGCGCTGGCGGCCGGCCAGGCCTTCCAGATCCGCGACGACTTCCAGGACGACATCGGCAACGACAGCGCCGTCACCGGCAAGGACACCGGCAAGGACCTCGGCAAGCGCACCTTCGTCAACACCCTCGGCCATGACGAAGCGCGGCGCCGGCTCGACCACCACCTGCTCGAAGCCGAGCGCCACCTGAGCGCGGCACTGGGCGGCAAGGGCCATACCCGCCGTTTCGTCGCCGGCCTGTTCACGCGCACCCAGGGCAAAGCCGGATTCGCACCGGCCGCCACGGCGCACCTGCATGCGGCCGGCGCCGGCGTCAGCCTGGCGCGCCATTAAGCAGAGACAGGAAAGCGCATGGCCCACTTCGGCGTGGTTGCACCGGCGTTCTACAGCCATTTCAGCGCGCTGGCTGCGCTCAGCCTCGAGCTGGTCGCACGCGGCCACCGCGTGACCTTCCTGCAGCGCCCGGACGCCGCCATCTATTTGAAGGACAGGCGCATCGGCTTCCATGCCCTCGGCCTCGATACGCATCCGTCCGGCTCGCTGGCGGCCTCGCTGCGCCGCGCGGCCAATCCCGGCGGCCCGCTCGGGCTGCGCCAGGTGATCCTCGACATGGCGCGCGGCACCGAGATGCTGTGCCGCGAACTGCCGGCCGCGCTGCACGGCCTGGGCGTGGACGCGCTGATCGCCGACCAGATGGAAGCGGCCGGCGGCCTGGTGGCGGAAGCGCTCGGCCTGCCTTTCGTCTCGGTCGCCTGCGCCATGCCGGTCAACCGCGAGCCCGGCATCCCGCTGGCGGTCATGCCCTTCGCCTACGCCGACACCGAACAGGCCGAGCAGGTGGTCGAGGGCAGCACCCGCGTCTACGACTGGATGATGCGGCCGCACGGCGCGGTGATCGCCGCGCAGGCGCGCCGCCTCGGCTTATCGAAGCGCAGCGGCCTGCACGAATGCCTGTCGCCGCTGGCCCAGGTCAGCCAGACCACCGAAGCCTTCGACTTCCCGCGCCGCGCCCTGCCGCCGCATTTCCACCACGTCGGGCCGCTGCGCGCCGCCGTCGACGCCGGTGCGACGGCGCCGACGCCGCTGCCGGCCATCGACCCCGACCGGTTCTTCGTGTTCGCCTCGCTCGGCACCCTGCAAGGCCACCGCTTCGGCATCTTCAAGCGTGTCGCCAGGGCTTGCCGCCGGCTCGACGCCCAGCTGCTGGTCGCCCATTGCGGCGGCCTCGACGCGGCACAGGAAGCGGCCTTGAAGCGCGCCGGCGCCAGCTGGGTCTGCGCGTTTGCGCCGCAACGCGAAGCGCTGGCGCGGGCCGATGCCGTGGTCTCGCATGCCGGCATCAACACGGTGATGGACGCCGTCGAAGCGCGCACGCCGATCCTGGCGATGCCGGTCACCTTCGACCAGCCGGGCACCGCCGCGCGCATCCTGCACGCCGGGATCGGCCTGCGTGCCTCGACCCGCCTGGCCGGGCCCGGCACCATCGAGCGCCAGCTGCGGCGCCTGTTCGGCGAAGAGCAATTCATTGAGCGGCTCGATGCGCAGGCGGTCAGCCTGGCCCGCGCCGGCGGTACACCGCGCGCCGCCGACATCGTCGAGGCCGCCCTGCGCCTGCGCCGCAGCGAGGACAGGCTGACGCGCGCGGACGGCGGGGCAAGAGCGCCGGCATGAACATGAGCACACCCGCCTGGGACCTGATCCTGGCCGGCGGCGGCCTGGCGAACGGCCTGATCGCCTGGCGCCTGGGCCAGCGCCGGCCCGAGTTGCGCATCCTGCTGCTGGAGCAGGGCGCGCACCTGGGCGGCAACCACACCTGGTCCTTCCACGACAGCGATCTCGACGCGGCGCAGCTGGACTGGATCGCGCCTTTGGTGTCGAAGCGCTGGCCGCGTTACGAAGTCCAGTTCCCGCAGCTGCGGCGCACGCTCGACGGCGGCTATGCCAGCATCGCCTCGCAGGATTTCGCCCGCGTGATCGAGGCCGCGCTGGGACCGGCGCTGCGCCTGGACGCGCGCATCGCGGCAGTGAGTCCGACCCGCGTCGAGCTGGCGAACGGCGAGGTGCTGGAAGCACGCGCCGTGATCGACGGCCGCGGCATGCGGCCCAGCCGCCGGCTGGCGCTGGGCTGGCAGACCTTCCTCGGCCAGGAGCTGCGGCTGGCGGCGCCGCATGGCCTTACGGCGCCCATCATCATGGATGCGAGCGTCGAGCAGCAGGGCGGCTACCGCTTCGTCTACGTGCTGCCTTTCGATACGGACCGCCTGCTGATCGAAGACACGCACTACGTCGACAGCGACGCCTGGGAGCCCGCGCGCCTGCGCGCCAACATCGCCGCGTATGCGCAGGCGCGCGGCTGGCGGATTGCGGAAGTGCTGCGCGAGGAAGAGGGCAGGCTGCCGATCGTATTGGCCGGCGACTTCGACGCCTACTGGGACGACCTGAAGGGCCAGCCCAGCGTCGGCCTGCGCGCCGGCCTGTTCCACTCGACCACCGGCTACTCGCTGCCGCACGCGGTGCGACTCAGCGAGCGCATCGCCGGCATGCAGGCGCTGGACGCGCCGGCCCTGTTCGCGGCGATCCGCGACGAGGCCGGCCATGCATGGCGGCGCCAGCGCTTCTTCCGGCTGCTGAACCGCATGCTGTTCCTGGCCGGCAGCCCCGACCACCGCTGGCGCGTGATGCAGCGCTTCTACCGCCTGCCGGCTTCCCTCATCAGGCATTTCTACGCGGGCCGCCTGAGCTTCGGGGACAAGGCGCGCCTGCTGTCGGGCAAGCCGCCGGTGCCCGTGGGCCAGGCCTTCGTTGCCGCCTGCAAGATCCACCCCCATCAGATCGGAAGAGCAGAATGAACGCACGGAATATCGAACCGCGCCGCGCGGTGGTCATCGGCGCCGGCTTCGGCGGCCTGGCGCTGGCGATCCGCCTGCAGGCCCGGGGCATCCAGACCACGCTGCTGGAAAAGCGCGACAAGCCGGGCGGCCGCGCCTATGTGTACGAAGACAAGGGCTTCGTGTTCGACGCCGGTCCCACCGTCATCACCGATCCCTCCTGCATCGAGGAGCTGTTCGCCGTGGCCGGCAAGCGCATCGAAGACTATGTCGAGATGCTGCCGGTGGCGCCGTTCTACCGCCTGTGCTGGGAAGACGGCAGCCACTTCGACTACGCCAACGACCAGGAAGCGCTGGACCGCCAGATCTACGCGCGCAACCCGCTTGATGTCGAAGGCTACAAACGCTTCCTGGCCTATTCGAAGGCCGTGTTCGCGGAGGGCTACCTGAAGCTGGGCGCCGTGCCTTTCCTGTCCTTCCGCGACATGATCGCCGCCGGCCCCCAGCTGGCGCGCCTGCAGGCCTGGCGCAGCGTGTACGGCATCGTCTCGCGCTTCATCCAGGACGAGCAGCTGCGCCAGGCCTTCTCCTTCCACTCGCTGCTGGTGGGCGGCAACCCCTTCGCCACGTCTTCGATCTACACGCTGATCCACGCGCTCGAGCGCGAGTGGGGCGTGTGGTTCCCGCGCGGCGGCACCGGCGCCCTGGTGCGCGCCCTGGTGCGCCTGTTCGAGGACATCGGCGGGCGCATCGAGCTGAATGCGTCCGTGGCCCGGATCGAGGTGCGCGACGGACGCGCCAGCGGCGTGCTGCTGGAAGATGGCCGTGCCTTCACCGCCGATGCCGTTGCCTCGAACGCCGACGTGGTCCACACCTATGCCAAGCTGCTGGGCGAACATCCGCGCGGCGCGGCCGAAGGCGCATCGCTGGCGAAGAAGAAGTTTTCGAATTCGCTGTTCGTGCTCTACTTCGGCCTCGATAAACACCACAGCCAGCTGCAGCACCACACGGTCTGCTTCGGGCCGCGCTACCGCGAGCTGATCAGGGACATCTTCAAGGGCCAGACCCTGGCCGAGGACTTCTCGCTCTACCTGCATGCGCCCTGCGTGACCGATCCTTCGCTGGCGCCGCCCGGCTGCGGCAGCCATTACGTGCTGGCGCCGGTGCCGCACCTGGGCAATGCGCCGATCGACTGGGAGGTCGAGGGCCCGAAGTACCGCGACCGCATCTTCGATTACCTGGAACAGCGCTACATGCCGGGCCTGCGCAGCCAGCTGGTCACCAGCCGCATCTTCACGCCGCACGACTTCCGCGACCAGCTCAATGCCCACCTGGGTTCGGCCTTCTCGCTGGAGCCGCTGCTGACGCAGAGCGCCTGGTTCCGTCCGCACAACCGCGATGCCGAACTGTCCAATCTCTACCTGGTCGGTGCCGGCACCCATCCCGGCGCCGGCGTGCCGGGCGTGATCGGTTCGGCCAAGGCCACCGCGGGCCTGATGCTGCAGGCGATGCAGGAAGGAGTGCGGATGTGAGCGACCAGCTTCTCGACCACGCCAGCCAGACGATCGCGGTCGGCTCGAAGAGCTTCGCCGCCGCGGCCAGATTGTTCGACCCGGCCACGCGGCGCAGCGTGCTGATGCTGTACGCCTGGTGCCGCCATTGCGACGACGTGGTCGACGGCCAGGAGCTGGGTTTCAATGCCGCGCCGCGCGAGCAGTTCGATGCCGCGCCCCGGCTGGCCGAACTGCGCGAGCTGACCCGCCGCGCCTATGCCGGCGAGAAGATGCAGGATCCGGCCTTCGCCGCCTTCCAGGAAGTCGCGCTGCAGGAGGATGGCACACCGCGCATGCCGCCACGCTTCGCCTTCGACCACCTGGCCGGCTTCGCGATGGACGTCGAGGGCGCGCGTTATGAAACCATCGAGGACACGCTGCGCTACTGCTACCACGTGGCCGGCGTGGTCGGGCTGATGATGGCGTCCATCATGGGCGTGCAGGACCAGCGGGTACTGGACCGCGCCTGCGACCTGGGCCTGGCCTTCCAGCTGACGAACATCGCGCGCGACATCGTCGAGGACGCGCACGTGCACCGCTGCTACGTGCCGGCGCAGTGGCTGCGTGAAGCCGGCATTCCCGTGGACGAGGTCGCGCTGCCGCGGCACCGCGCGGCGCTGGCGACGGTAGCGGCGCGCCTGGTCGACTACGCCGAACCCTATTACGACTCGGCCCTGGCCGGGATCGCGGATCTGCCCTTGCGCTCGGCCTGGGCGATCGCCACCGCGCGCAAGGTCTACCGGCAGATCGGCGTGGTCGTGAAACGCCGCGGTGCACGGGCCTGGGACGAACGGGCAGGGACGTCGAAGGCCACCAAGCTGCGCCTGCTGGCGGAAGGGGGACTGCAGGCGCTCAGTTCGCGTCTTGCGGGTTCGACTGCAGGTTCGACTGTGAAGCGGCCGCGTCCGGCCGGCCTGTGGCAGCGTCCGGGTGCTGCCGGCGAAGCGGCCCCTGGTGCAGCACATGCAACTCCCGCTTGAGGACGTCGACCGGCGGCGCATACAGGAAGCCGAAGGACACCGCGCCGTCCTTGCCGGCCACGGCGTGGTGCATGCGGTGGGCCTGGTACAGGCGCTTCAGGTAGCCGCTGCGCGGCACGTAGCGGAAGGGCCAGCGCTGGTGCACCAGGCCGTCGTGGGCCACGAAGTAGAGCAGACCATAGGCCGTCATCCCGGCGCCTATCCATTCCAGCGGATGGTGCCCCAGGGTGGCGCCGGCGTAGATCAGGGCGATGGCCACGCCGGCGAACACGATGGCGTAGAGGTCGTTCTTCTCGAACCAGCCCGTGCGCGGCTCGTGGTGCGAGCGGTGCCAGGCCCAGCCGAAGCCGTGCATGACGTATTTGTGCGCGACGATGGAAAACACTTCCATCAGGACCACGGTAAGGATGAGAATGAAGGCGTTGAGCAGCATGCCAAGCAGCCTACCATAAGCGAAAGGACACGCATGACCCGATTCACCCCACGTACCCGATTCTTGCCCGGCTGCCTGCTGCTGGCCGCCGCCATCGCCACCCCGGCCGCCCCGGCCGCCACCGTCGAGGTCCGCGTCACCGCGGTCACCGGCGGCAAGGGCAGCGTCAAGGTCGCCGTCTGCGACAGGGAGCGCTTCCTCAAGCAGTGCGCCTATTCGGCCTCCGCGCCGGCGCGCGAGGGCGAGAACGTGATCCTGGTGCCGAACGTACCGAAGGGCACCTGGGCCGTGCTGGCCTACCAGGACGAGAACGGCAACGGTGAACTCGACCGCAACCTGCTCGGCATCCCGAAGGAGAACTACGGCTTCAGCCGCGACGCCGCCAGCAAATTCGGGCCGCCGGGTTTCGACGATGCCGCGATCGAGGTCGGCGACGCGCCGGCGGTGGCGAAGATCAGGCTGCATTGAAGGGACGCGAACCGCATGTGGTGGGAACAAAGCTGGCTGACGATACAGCAGGAATTTTCGGACCTGGGCGACGCCCATGACATTACGCGCGTGGTGGTGCGCCTGATCGTCGCCGTGGCGCTGGGCGGCCTGCTGGGCTACGAGCGCGAGTCGATCGGCGCCTCGGCGGGGCAGCGCACGCACATGCTGGTGGCGCTGGGCTCGGCGATCTTCGTGCTGATCCCGCTGCAGGCCGGGATGCACATCGAAGACCTGTCGCGCGTGCTGCAGGGCGTGACGGCGGGGATCGGCTTCCTCGGCGCCGGCGCCATCCTCAAGCTGCGCGAGCAGAACGATATCAAGGGCCTGACCACGGCCGCCAGCGTGTGGCTGACCGCCGCGATCGGCGTGGCGGCGGGGATGGGCAGGGAGACCACGGCGGTGGTCAGCGCCGTGTTCGCGTTCGTGATCCTGTCCCTGCTGCGGCGCAGGGACAGGGACAAGGACTGAATCATCGACCAACAGGGAGATCAGCATGACGCGTTTGACCGCCACGGATTTCGATCCCGAAGTACTGAAACTGTTCGACGGCTATGTGCACGGGCGCCTGTCGCGCCGCGATTTTCTTGCGCGGGCAGGGCGCTATGCGGTGGGCGGCGCCACGGCGGCCACCCTGCTGGCGCAGCTCTCGCCATCCTTCGCGGCGCCGCTGGTCGCGCCCGCCGACGCACGCCTGAAGACCAGCTACCAGGCGTTTCCGTCGCCGCAGGGCTATGGCACCGTGCGCGGCTACCTGGCCATGCCGGCCCATGCCAAAGGCAAGCTGCCGCTCATCCTGGTGGTGCACGAGAACCGCGGCCTGAACCCGCATATCGAAGACATCGCGCGCCGCCTGGCGCTGGAAGGCTTCATCGCCTATGCCCCGGATGCGCTGTTCCCGCTGGGCGGCTATCCCGGCGACGAGGACAAGGCGCGCGCGCTGTTCCCGAAGCTGGACCAGAACAAGACCCGCGCCGACTTCATCGCAGCGTATCGCGCGCTGGCGGCGCTGCCGCAGGGGACGGGCAAGGTGGGCGTGGTCGGCTTCTGCTACGGCGGCGGCATCGCCAATTACCTGGCGACCCAGCTGCCCGAGCTGGCAGCGGCCGTGCCTTTCTACGGTTCGCAGCCGGCGGCTAGCGAGGTGGAGAAGATCCGCGCCCCGTTGATGATCCACGACGCCGGCAAGGACGAGCGCATCCTGGCCGGCTGGCCCGCTTATGAGGCCGCGCTGCAGGCGAACAAGGTGAACTACCAGCACTTCGTCTACGCCGGCGCAGAGCACGGCTTCAACAACGACACCACGCCGCGTTACGACGAGGCGGCCGCAAAGCTGGCGTGGGGCAGGACGCTAGCCTTTTTCAAAGAAAAGCTAAGCTAAAGCAAACCGGGGTCAGACACCGAAATTTGGCAATAGCTTCAAGGATGTTTCCAAAATCCGGTGTCTGACCCCGGTTTTGAGAAATGTTTTGGGCAAAAAAAAGGCACCCGAAGGTGCCTTTGCTTTTCAAGCGGAGACCGCTCAGACGTAGGCCGCCAGCGCGGTCTTCATCTTTTTCAGCGCGGCCGTCTCGATCTGGCGGATGCGCTCGGCCGACACGCCGAATTCTTCGGCCAGCGTGTGCAGGGTCGCGCCCGAACCGTCGTCGTTGGCCAGCCAGCGTGCTTCCACGATGCGGCGCGAACGCGGATCGAGCTTGCCAAGGGCCGTTTCCAGGCCTTCCGACTGCAGGCGCACCGTGTCGTTGGCTTCCAGCACCCTGGTCGGCTCCTGCTGGTCCGAGGACAGGTAGGCGATCGGCGAGAACTTGTCGTCTTCCTCGTCGGTCGGTGCTTCGAGTGCGATATCGCGGCCCGACAGGCGGGTTTCCATCTCGACCACTTCTTCGCGCTTCACGTCGAGCATCTTGGCCAGGTCGTCGACCTGCTGCGGCGACATCGCGTCCAGGCCCTGCTTGTTGCTGCGCAGGTTGAAGAACAGCTTGCGCTGGGCCTTGGTCGTCGCGACCTTCACCAGGCGCCAGTTCTTCAGGATGTATTCATGCATCTCGGCCTTGATCCAGTGCATGGCGTACGACACCAGGCGAACGCCCTGGTTCGGGTCGAAACGCTTGACTGCCTTCATCAGGCCGATATTGCCTTCCTGGATCAGGTCGGCGTGCGGGAGACCGTAGCCCAGATAGCCGCGCGCGATCGAGACCACCAGGCGCAGGTGCGACATCACCAGCTTTTGCGCGGCGTCCAGGTCGTTCTTTTCTTGCAGGCTCTTTGCCAGCGAGACCTCTTCCTCGTGGGACAGCATCGGCAGGCGATTGACGGCCGAGATATAGGCGTCAATGTTGCCGAGATTGCCGGTGAAACCGAGTCCCAGAGCACGGCTGCCAACAGGAACCAATGCGGATTGTGCGGACATAGTCATATTCCCTCGTAGAGTATTCTGTGCTGCATCGTCAATGTGCCCGGAAAAGTGCCCCGAAGGCGCTACTTTTACGGCTTGTTACGGGATGCGGACAGTGGTCAGACGTAATATTAGCACTCTCTTGAGGTGAGTGCTAGCCGCCTCCATATCCCTGACGACGTCCTTAAGTCTTGCTAAAGTATTGCTCGTAGGAATCGGTTTCGTTGGGCCGATTCCACTGTAGAGCAGGTGCGAGTCGTACCATTGATGCAACTCAAACGGAACGCTCGGATTATTTGAATTCGGTAGAAGACAGGTTATGCGCCGCGTGATGCGGGGTCTGTGAAGTGGCGCACGTACATTTGTAGGCGTATATCCCGTCTCCACCGTGGATTTTTCTGGCCAGCGGCGGATGGGATAACAAAAGTTTAATGCGCGCGGATCAGCTCAAACGGGCCAGATGCCGCTGCACCGACAGCATCGCCCCCACCAGCCCCAGGCCGGCGCTGATGGCCAGTAAACCTGCCAGGCCCAGCGGCGGCAGCGTGGCCAGCTGGAATTCCGACGCGTACAGGCGCGCGAATTCCGCGATCGCCGCGTTCAGCGGACGCAGGGCCAGGGCCACCGCACCCAGCGCCACCGCGCCGGCGCACAGGCCGAGCAGGGCGCCGGTGTAATAGAACGGACGATGGATGAAGTTGTCGGTCGCACCCAGCAGCTTGGAGACGGCGATCTCGTCGCGCTGGGTCAGCACCTGCAGACGGATGGTATTGAACACCACCGCGATCACGACCACGCCGAGCGTCACCGCCAGCAGCAGCAGCACCAGGCGCAGCACGCCCAGCAGGGCAGCCAGGCGCTTGACCCAGGCCGAGTCGACCTGTACCGAATCCACGCCCGGCAGCGCCTTCATCTGCTCGGCGATGCCGTCGACGCGGGCGGCGTCGGAAGCCCGGCTGGTGAAGCCTTCCAGCTTCATCACATAACTGTCCGGCAGCGGGTTGTCGCCCAGGGTTTCGATGACGTCGGTCAGGCCGCTCTTGGCCTTCAGGTTGTCGAGCGCCTGCTCGCGCGGAATGAAGCTCACCTTCGCCTTGCTGCCGGCCAGGATCTGCTGCAGCTGCGGCGCCAGGGCCTGGGCCTGCTCGCGCGGGGCATCCGTCTTCATGAACAGGCTGATCTCGGGATCGACCGAGAGCTGTTCCGACATCGGGCGCACATTGTCGAGCAGGGTCACGCCGGCAAAGGGCAGGGCCAGCGCCACCGCCACGACCAGCACGTTGAACAGGAAGCTGCCGGGCGCCTTGCGCAGCTGGCCGAACGCGGCGCCGAGGGCGAAGCGGTGTTGGCGGAACCAGATATTCATGCCTCACCTCCAGCCGACGCCACCACCTGGCCATGCTCGAGGCGGATCACGCGCGCGGCGGCGTCCAGGATCTGCTCGTCGTGGCTCGAGATCAGGCAGGTCACGCCGGCCGCGTGGAAAGCGTGCAGGGCGTCGATCACGCGGTCGGCCGCGGCGCGGTCGAGGTTCGCGGTCGGCTCGTCGGCCAGGATGATCTGCGGGCGGTTGACGATGGCGCGGGCGATCGCCACGCGCTGCTGCTCGCCGCCGGACAGCTCCAGCGGCATTGATTTCGCACGGTCCAGCAGGCCGACCTTGTCGAGCGCGGCGCGGGCGCGCTGCTCGGCCTCGCCCCTGGAGGCGCCGGTGACGATCAGCGGCAGCATGGTATTGGCCAGGATGCTGCGGTCGTTCAGCAGGCGCTGCTGCTGGAAGATGACGCCCAGGTTACGCCGCAGGAAGGGCACGCCGGGCTTTTTCAGCTTGCCGATATCCTGGCCGTTGACCACGACCCGCCCGCTGGTCGGACGCTCGACGGCGGCGATCATCTTCAGCAGCGTCGACTTGCCGGCGCCGGACGGGCCGGCCAGGTAGACCAGCTCGCCCTTGGCGATGCTGAACGACACGCCGTTCAGGGCGAGCGCGTCGGCGGAGTATTTTTTCGAGACGGACTGGAATTCGATCATTCTTACCCCAGCAGCGCCTCGGCGAACTCGTCGGCGCTGAAGGGTTGCAGATCCTCCAGCTTTTCGCCCACGCCGATGAAGTACACCGGCACCGGGCGGGTGCGCGCGATCGCGGCCAGGATGCCGCCCTTGGCCGTGCCATCCAGCTTGGTGATCACCAGGCCGGTCAGCTGCAGGGCGTCGTCGAAGGCTTTCACCTGGGCCAGCGCGTTCTGGCCGGTATTGCCGTCGATGACCAGCAGGGTTTCGTGCGGCGCGGCTTCCATGCCCTTGCCGATCACGCGCTTGATCTTCTTGAGCTCTTCCATCAGGTGCAGCTGGGTCGGCAGGCGGCCGGCGGTATCGACCATCACCACGTCGACGCCGCGAGCGCGGCCCGACTGCACCGCGTCGAAGGCGACCGCGGCCGGGTCGCCGGACTGCTGCGAGATCACGGTCACGTTGTTGCGCTGGCCCCAGACCATCAGCTGCTCGCGCGCGGCGGCGCGGAAGGTGTCGCCGGCGGCCAGCAGCACGGACTGGTCGAAGCGCTGCATGTGCTTGGCCAGCTTGCCGATGGTGGTGGTCTTGCCGGCGCCGTTCACGCCCGCGATCATCATCACCAGCGGCTCGTGGCGGCCCAGTTCCAGCGGCTTTTCCAGCGGGCGCAGCAGGTCGACCATCAGCGCCTTCAGCGCGGCCTTGACGGCGGCGGCGTCGAGCAGCTTCTCTTCCTTGACCTTGCGGCGCAGGTTGTCGAGCAGGTACTGTGTGGCGTCCATGCCGGCGTCCGACATCAGCAGCGCCGATTCCAGCTCTTCGTACAGGTCTTCGTCGATGCGCGCGCCAACGAACAGCAGCGACAGGTTGCTCGAGGTCTTGGACAGGCCGGCCTTCAGGCGTGCCATCCAGGATTTTTTCTTTTCGACTTCGCTGCCCGGACGCTCGGCGGTTTCCGGGAAGAGCTGGCCTTCGTAGGCGTTCGACAGGGCGGCGGCGTCCTGGGCGATCTTTTCCGCGACAGGGTCGACGTTCGAGGCGTCGCGCGCTTCCGGTTCCCGCAGCTCGGGCGCCGGCTCGGCAGCCTCGGGCGTGGGGACGAAGGCATCGTCGCCGGCGCCGAACAGGCGGCGCAGGAAGCCCGGCTGGGCGGGCGCTTCCGCAGGCGCTTCAGGCGTGGACGCGGGCGTTGCAGCGGATTCTGCCTGGACGGGCGTCTCGGCTTCAGGTTTTTTCTTTTTGAAGAAACTAAACATGGATGGTGTCGGGGAGGAGAACTGCATGCATATGCCCGATTTTTGCGGGCATGTCAACGATCGCGGTATTCTACCAGAGCGGAACGGTGGACCCGCGTCCTGGTCTGGCTGTCAGGCAAGGTGTCGTAGCCCAGAATCCGAAGGCATGATGTGCGACAGCTCATCCATATTGTCGCTAGAATGCTGCTCATCAGTTTCTATATCAATACAGGTGCTGGAAAATCGGCGCCGACTGGTATAGATTGTGAACGTCCACAAAAAGAATACTTCCTACAAGAGATCATCGTGAAGATTCTGTCCAGGTACCTCAAGCGGCTTATTTCCGGAGACGAAGTCATGGGTAGCAATGCGGCCTCGCTGCGCAATATCGTCGTCTGGGTATTCATTGCGCTGGTGGCGGCCTTCCTTACGCACCCGTCGGGCGAACCGCGCAGCGCGCTCGATTCGCCCGTGCCCTGGCCGGCAGAGCTGGGGCTGGATAATCCTGGCATCTGACCACTAGGCCGCCAGTGCGCGGGCGCGTACCGATTTCGTATCGCGCACCGGAGGCTGGCCGAAAAATCTTCCATAGTCCCTGGTGAACTGGGGCACGCTCTCGTAACCCACCGCAAACGCGGCGCTGCTCGCGCTTGCGCCCTCGGCAATCATCAACCGCCGCGCTTCGATCAAGCGTAGCTGCTTCTGGAATTGCAGAGGAGACAGCGAGGTCATGGCACGGAAATGCTGGTGAAACGACGATACGCTCATGCCGGCCACCTCTGCCAGATGCTCCACAGTCATCGATGCGGCAAAGTCCGCACGCAGAGCCGCCACTGCCCGTGCCAGGCGTTGAGAGCGGCTGTCCTGCACGCCGAGCCGGCGGAGCGCGCCGCCATGGCGCCCGGCCAGCAGCCAGTAATGCAGCTCGCGCACCAGCTGGGCATGCAGGATGGACACGGCATTTGGACGATCGAGCAAGCGCATCAGGCGCAGCGCGACGGCAGCGACATCGTCGTCGGTGCGCTCCAGGCGGACGGACAGATCCTCGTCCACCGCTTCCTCCGCAATCCGTGCGGCCAGCTCCGCGATGACTGCCGTGTCCAGTTCCAGCACGAGTGCAAGATAGGGTTCGGCCATGGTGGCGCGCGTAACCTGGCTGACGGTCGGTACGTCGGCCGTGATCAGTAGGGAGTCGCCGGGACCGAAGTCGATGCTCGTCGCGCCGAAGGTGACCCGCTTGCTTCCCTGTAGCACGAGACAGATCAAAGGCCGCGGAATACCGTGCACCAGGCCGGTCGGCATGCACGTGCGCACGGTGGTCAAGCCGGGAATGGGCGAGGGTGCCACGCCATCGCTGCCGGCATGCAGTTCGGTGTAGCGGCGGACCGCGTCGGATAAGGGCGTCATGACAAAAGAGCTTACACCGCGGACGCCACTGGCGCACGGCAGTTTGGAGAATCCGGCAAGAAGCGAAGACCTTCCGGCAACCGGCGATGCCGGCGCAATCCGATGATGACGGCTCTTATATCAAACACCAAGGAGCCATCCATGTCGACCATTACCCTCGTTACCGGTGCCAGCCGCGGTCTCGGCCGCAGCACCGCCCTCGCGATCGCCCGCCGCGGCGGCGACGTCATCATCACCTACCACAGCCGCGCCGACGAAGCCCGGGCGGTCGTGGCCGAGATCGAAGCCATGGGCCGCAAGGCGCTCGCCTTCCAGCTCGACACGGGCGAGGTCAAGCGCTTCGCCGCCTTTGCGGATCTTCTGCGCACGGCGCTGCACGACACCTGGGGCCGCGACCGCTTCGATCACCTGGTCAACAATGCCGGCCATGGCGACTATGCACCGATCGGCGAGACAGGCGAAGCCCAGTTCGACCGTCTGGTCGACGTCCACTTCAAGGGGGTGTATTTCCTGACTGAGGCTTTGCTGCCGATGGTCGCGGACGGCGGCCGCATCGTGAACCTGTCGTCGGGCCTGACTCGCGTTGCCTTCCCCGGCTACGCTGCGTACGCCGCGGTGAAGGGAGCGGTCGAGGTGCTGACCCGCTACCTGGCCAAGGAGCTGGGCGGACGCGGCATCGCCGTGAACACGGTGGCGCCGGGCGCCATCGAGACCGATTTCGGCGGCGGCGCGGTGCGCGACAACCCCGACATCAACCAGCTGTTTGCCGGCATGACGGCGCTCGGCCGGGCCGGTGTGCCGGATGACATCGGTCCGATGATCGCCAGCCTGCTGGCGCCCGACAACCGCTGGGTGACGGCCCAGCGTATCGAAGTATCGGGCGGGCAGGGAATCTGAAGGGGTCAGCCGGCTTTCGCCGCCTCCGCATTCTTGCGGATCGTCTCCAGCGTCGCCCCCGGCGTGATCAGATTGCCGTCGTAGCGCAGCTCGATCACCGCCGGCAGGTTTTGCTCGTTCGCGAACGCCACCGCGCGCTGCAGGGCCGGTCCAAAGTCAGCAGTTTTCAAGACTACTTCCCCCTGGCCGCCATAGGCTTGCGCCAGCGCCGCAAAGTCCGGATTGTGCAGCTCGGTGCCCGACACGCGGCCCGGATACTCGCGCTCCTGGTGCATGCGGATGGTGCCGAACATGTTGTTGTTGAAGACGATCAGGATCAGGCCGGCGCGGTACTGCACGGCGGTCGCCAGCTCCTGGCCGGTCATCATGAATTCGCCGTCGCCAGCAAAGGTGACCACGGTGCGCTGCGGATCGACGATCTTGGCCGCAACGCCGGCCGGCACGCCGTAGCCCATCGCGCCGCTGGTCGGGGCCAGCTGGGTGCGCATCGCCCCGTAGCGCCAGAAGCGGTGCGCCCAGGTCGCGTAATTGCCGGCGCCGTTGGTGATGATGGTGTCGTGGGGCAGGGTGGCCTGCAGGTCCTGCACCAGCTGCCACAGGTCGAGCGGCGCCTTGCCGTCCTTGAAAATGGCCGGCTGTTCCTGCCAGGCGCGCAGCTCGGCTTTCGCTTCCTCGACGGTGTGGCGCCAGGCGGAAAAATCGACCGGTTCCATCGCCGCCAGCATGCGGGCGGTCTCGGGCGTGCCGCCGGCGATCATCAGTTCCGCCTGGTAGACGCTGCCCAGTTCCTGCGGATCCGGATGGATGTGCACCAGGCGCTGCTGCGGCACCGGCGAGCTAAGGAGCGAGTAGCCGCTGGTGGTCATCTCGCCCAGGCGCGGGCCGAAGGCGATCAGGACGTCGGCCTCCTTCACGCGCGCGGCCAGCTTCGGATTGATGCCGATGCCGACGTCGCCGATGTACTGCGGGTGGTCGTTGTCGAGCAGGTCCTGGAAGCGGAAGGCGCAGGCCACCGGCAGGCCGTTCGCTTCGGCGAATTGCCGCACGTCGGCGCAGGCCTGTTCGTTCCAGGTGCCGCCACCCAGCAGCAGCAGCGGCTTCTTCGCTTCCTGCAGCATTTCACGCAGCTGGGCGATCTGTGCGGAAGAGGGTGACGCCTGCACCGGCTGGTAGCGGCGCGTATCGGCCACCTCGGCACGCGCGATCAGCATGTCTTCCGGCAGCGCCAGCACCACCGGACCCGGACGGCCGCTGGTGGCGACCTGGAAGGCGCGGGCGATGTATTCAGGGATGCGGTCGGCGCGGTCGATCTGGGCCACCCACTTGGCCATTTGACCGTACATGCGGCGGTAGTCGATTTCCTGGAAGGCTTCGCGATCCATGAAGTCGGTGCCGACCTGGCCGATGAACAGGATCATCGGCGTGGAGTCCTGGTAGGCCGTATGCACGCCGATCGACGCATTGGTCGCGCCCGGGCCGCGGGTGACGAAGCAGATGCCGGGCTTGCCGGTCAGCTTGCCGTAAGCCTCGGCCATGAACGCCGCGCCGCCCTCCTGGCGGTTGATCACGAAACGGATATGCGAGTCGTGCAGGGCGTCGAGCACGTCGAGGTAGCTTTCGCCGGGCACGCCGAAGGCGGTGTTCACGCCGTGGACCTGGAGTGCATCGACCAGGATCTGGCCGCCGCTGCGGGAGGGGTGGGTCATTGCGTCGTCCTTGTAGATTTTGCTATCCGGACATTCTAGGCGAGGGGCGAGGGAGTGGCTTTTGAAATGGCGACACAAACTTACAGAAAAGGCAGAGATGCAGGTAAGATAATATTTTCTTTCAAACAACTAATTCATGCATATGCCTACCCTGCGTCAGTTGTGCCTGTCCCTGTTCATCGCTTTGCCTGGCGCCGCCTTTGCTGCCGACGGCTCTTATACGCCCGCTCAGTGCGTTGCCGACCTGGATGACTTGAATGCCTTCATCCGTGCCAACGACGCCGGCGCCGCGGACGCGCTGGCCGACCACGGCACTGCCATCGAGCAAGCCTTGGCCAAGGCGCGCCAGGAGGCAGCACAGGCGCCTGACATGAAGACCTGCGGCAAGCTTCTGTTCGCGTATTCGCGAGCCTGGCGCCCCGGCCATATCGCCGTCGCGCCGACGCCGGGCAACGAGAGCAAGGACGCGCCACAGCAGGCCAAAGCAGAGGCGAACCCCGCCGCCGATCCCCAGGCGCCGCGTTTCCAGGTGCTGGGCAAGGACACGATCCTGTTCGTCATCCCGACCTTCAATGACGCTTACGCGGCAACGATGAAGAAGCTGGTGGCCGACCACCGCGCCGAACTGGTCTCGCACAAGAACTGGGTCATCGACGTGCGCGACAACGGCGGCGGCTCCGACAGCACCTACGCTCCGCTGATGGGCTTCCTGCTCGACGGCGACCTGCGCGGCTTCCGCACCGAGTACCTGGTGACCCCGGCCAACCTCAAGGCCCAGGAAGAAATCTGCGCGAAGACCAGCGATCCGGCTCACTGCGACAAGGAGATGGCGCCGGTGCTGGCGAAGATGCGCACCGCCGCGCCGGGCAGCTTCGTGCGGGAGGAAGAGGGGCGCGTCGACTACGAGAAGATCAAGCTGGAAGCGAAGCGGCCGGCCCGCGTCGCGGTGCTGACCGACCGTGGCTGCGGCAGCAGCTGCGAACAGTTCGTGCTGGAAGCGCGCACCAGCTACCGCGTGAAAGTCGTCGGCCGGCCTACCCACGGCTCGATCGACGTTTCTAACCTGCGCCCGCACCTGCTGCCCTCGGGCCGCGCCCAGCTGTATTACGCGACGACGCGCACGACCCGCCTGCCGGACATGCGCATCGACGCGATCGGCGTGGCGCCGGACATCCTGCTGCCGAAACCGGCGGACGACGCCGGCCTCGCTGCCGAAATCAAACAGGTGCAGCGCTGGCTGGAGGGCGGCGCACTGTAAATGCGGTACAATGCGCGCCGTGAAGCAGGCCAGACAGCCGCTGGCTGGTATCGCAAGATACCGGCGGGAGGAAGGTCCGGACTCCACAGAGCGGGGTGACGGTTAACGGCCGTCCGCCGAAAGCCTGGCGCAAGCCAGGTATAAGGCGAGGAATAGGGCCACAGAGACGAGCGTATTAAGTTACGGTGAAACGCGGTAACCTCCACCTGGAGCAATTCCAAATAGGCACGCGTTGATGTTGCTCGCGGAGCGTGCGGGTAGG
>Ga0265798_10002872_pt1 | contig 24998 bp, 29 predicted proteins | sample P3T30metagenome_FD_192430 | JGI IMG/M metagenome (GOLD analysis project Ga0265798, IMG submission 192430) | Plant litter microbial communities from East Loma Ridge, Irvine, California - P3 T30 | ecosystem: Environmental > Terrestrial > Plant litter > Unclassified | place: USA: California...
AAAAAGGTACATAAATTACCAAACGTCTTTTAATAAAAAAGACACCATTATTAAACTTATAGAAATATCTGCCGCCGCTATTGTAGTTATTATGGTGTGTGCAGGCTTATACAGTACATATAACAATTAAGCAATTTATTGTTTGTGCTAAAGCGCGTTAATTCGCGCTTTTTTTATGCGGTAAATTAAGCTTTAAAGGGTAAGCCTTCTTGAACATCAGGAAGGTAAGTACAGTGAATAAAGAGAAAAGTATAACTCTAGACGCGAGATAACCCCAGCCAAAGCCGGTTAGCCTATTCATGTCATTAATAAGAATATCAAGTATGCTTATTAAAAAGCTTACTGCAAGAAATAGAAAAATATAAAAGCCAAATTTTTTCAAGAGAGATAAATTGAGCGGGAAACCTTGATTTCCCGCTAATTATAATTATTTAGTTACAATAGTGGTTGTAGGAGAGTAAATACCAAATGTAATACCATTTAGAAGTCCGTTTACAAAACTATGTTTAACGGTTACATTGTAGTCTGAAGCTCCGCCTGCCATTTCTTTAGCATCTGAAACACCTACCGGAACAAGGCCATAAATTACATAATGGTTCCATTTTTTAACTTCTGTGCTTCCTTGTGCACCTTTACCTACCACAGTAGTGTATGTGTAGCAAGATGTTAGCATCATTCCCATTGCAAATGCCATAGCAGTAACTTTAATCGCTCTTTTCATTTTGTTGATTTGTTTTTTGGTTATTATTTGTTTTTTGTCGGTTTTACCAATCATTCTATAACATAGCCTGATTTGCAAGGCAAGAATATCGCTTTTTTTTTAAATTAAAAAATTTTAAATCATCAAAATTCCAATTAAAAATATGATAATCAATAAATAACCTAACATTAATCTAATTGCCACCGAATTTATGCTTACTTTTACATAAATACTTAAAAATGACGAAGTTTAGCATTAACGACGAGGTATACCAAGCCGGTAAATTCGGCCTGCGTGTGGCTCTTTTTGTATGGAAGATAAACCATAACAACGATGGTTCTGTTACTTACACCTGCTCTGCCAATAAAGGCCGCGATGAAAATATTTACACAGATAAAGAAGTTTACTACCTGGCCGATCTTTGGTAGAATTTCAAAAAAATTAGGCTATAGTTACCTCTTTTAGGGCTAATATTTCACTTTCGGACTTTGACATTGCACTATTTTTACCTAAAAATAATGCACCATCCAAGTCCGAAAGTAAGTAGCTTAATATGGCGGCAAAAATCTAACATTGGCCATCCAAAAATATTAATACCATACCCACGATATTAAAATTGAAACAAGCGCAATGAGCAATTGGTATTTCCGTTAACTTTACCATTCTATAATATAATTTACAATGAAAATAAGTTACCTGATTTTACCCCTATTGCTTTTGCTCATAGGCTGCAAGTCCACCTCTACTAACACTGCCCCTGCTGCTTTTAGCTCTTCATCACCTAAAGGATTGGCTATTGCAACAATAACCTTTGAAGGCGACGTACCCGTTAACGATATTTACCGCTTTTTTTATGAAGCACAAAGCGGTGACAATAAGTTTAAAAAGCAAAACTCAGGCAAAATTGTTATTAAAGGCCGCGAAAACGGCGAGAGTGCTTTTAACGGCGACTTTAACAACAAAAAATCATACCTTATTGTTTTAGAGCAGGATCCCGGAATGTATGCCTTTACACAATACAGCTTTTTGGATCATATTGGCCCAAATGGTATGGTAAGCGACAGTAACAAATTTTCCATCCCTTTTGAGGTTAAAAAAGGCGAAATCACCTATATTGGCGAGATGAGTTATGTAGACCGTGCGCAAAAAGGATCGCCAAGAATTTTTGTAGCTGACTATTTTAACCGCGACCTGCCGGAATTCAGAAAGAAATTTCCTAATATAAATTGGGATAACACTGTAAATAAAACAGTTAAGACAGGAGATAGTGGTAACGGCATTATAGATTTTAGAGAATAGCCCTACAATTTTTACGGACGCAAAAAATTTTGCGTCTTGTTTAAAATTTCCCAATAATACGTAAAACATAATACACAGTTGTTAAGCCTATTGATTTTACTATAATATTTTAGCAAAAAGTCAATTCGTATATCATTAAATTTTAACAGGATTTTATACAATATTAATGGTCGTTTAAGCAGATAAATGTTAAATTACGAATTTTTAACATTTTTAACATTTATTTATTCAGTCGTTTCTACTACTTTTATACCACCTAAATCTTTTAAAATTATGGAGAAAATTACCCTTGACGCAATGCGTAACTTTATTATCGAAAACGAATTAACCGACAGTGTGGCAATTTCACTGCATCCAGACAGTTTTGATGGCCTTGTTATGGAGTACCTGGACACAAACGGCAACCAGATTGAGCGCCCGTTCGAAATTTTAGGTATTGAGATCCTTCAGGATGAAACAGGTAACGTACCTGCTAACAAGTTTAATATTCTGGACACGGTAGAATAATTCGCACACCTTACAAAACATCACACAAAAATTAATCCCGTAAGTACTACCTTACGGGATTTTGTTTTTGGATATATGAGAAGCTATGTGTTATAAAGCCGTTATCTGTTCTATCAGCTCGTTATAGCTAACACTTTCCTGATTACCCGATAACAGGTTCTTTAAAGTAAACTTGTTGTTGGCAATTTCTTCATCACCTGTTAGTACAGCAAATGGTATTGCCCTTTTATCGGCATGCTGAAACTGCTTGCCTATCTTGGCGGCATCCGGGTACAGTTCGGCTTTAATGCCGGCCTCCCTAAGCTTTTTTATGGTTTTAAGGGCATACAATGCCTCTTTGTTGCCAAAGTTAATAAACAGCACCTTAATACCATCGGTAACTGTATCAGGGAACAAGCTTAACTCTTCCAGAACAAGGTAGATCCTGTCAAGCCCAAACGAGATACCCACCCCACTCATATTTTTAAGCCCAAAAATGCCGGTAAGGTCGTCATAACGGCCACCGCCACCTATAGATCCCATCGCTACGCCTGCCGGGGCGGCTACTTCAAATATAGCACCGGTGTAGTAATTAAGTCCGCGTGCAAGTGTAACATCAAGGTCAAGCACACTTTCGCCAAGGCCGAGTTCTGCCACATTCTCGCAGATAAAACGGAGTTCTTCCACTCCCTTTTTACCTTCATCCGATGATGCTAAAAGTTCATCCAGTTTATCCAGCTTTTCGGCAATAGTACCGGTAAAATTAAACAGCGGCTGTACTTTTTCAATCGCTTCAGGTGTAATGCCCTTAGCTTCCATTTCGCGTTTAACGCCGTCTTCGCCTATCTTATCCAGCTTATCTAAAGCTACGGTAAAGTCAATCAGTTTGTCTTTAGCGCCTATTACCTCAGCAATGCCGCTAAGCACCTTACGGTTGTTTATTTTTATGGTTACACCTTCTAACCCAAGGGTGCTGAATACTTTGTCATACAACTGCACCAGCTCTACTTCCTGCCAAAGCGACGTACTGCCCACCACATCGGCATCGCACTGGTAAAATTCGCGGAAACGCCCTTTCTGGGGGTTATCGGCACGCCATACAGGCTGTATCTGATAGCGTTTAAAAGGGAAGGTAATATCATTTTGGTGCTGTACTACATAGCGTGCAAAGGGCACTGTAAGATCGTAGCGCAGGGCTTTTTCTGATATTTGCGCTGTTAGCTTAAGGCTGTCTTTGTTGCTTAATAAGTCTTCGTTAGCTTTGCTAAGATAATCACCACTATTCAATATCTTAAATATAAGTCGGTCACCTTCTTCGCCATACTTCCCCATAAGGGTATCAGAGTTTTCAAAGCTTGGCGTTTCGATAGGCTGAAAACCAAACGACTCAAAATGATGCTTTATAGCCCCAATTATATATTGACGCTTAGCCACCTCTGTAGGTGAAAAATCTCTTGTGCCTCTTGGTATTCCCGGTTTTGCCATCGTAGTTTAATTTTAGACTGCAAATATAGGGAATGGTAATTTTAGAATTCAGATTTTAGAATTCAGATTTCAGATTGTTGGTGGCTGAATGAAATTTGAGATTGAATATTGTGTAACATAAAGCCCCAGTTTTAGACTAATTGCTTAATTTAGTTGCCATAAAACAACCTGCATGTTTAAACTATTTAAAGAGAACACCCGTATTGCCTTTGGCTCCATAAGCAGCCAAAAGCTCCGCACCACACTAACCGTACTTATTATAGGTCTTGGTATTTTTGCCCTTGTAGGCATATTAGCCGCCGTGGCTGTGCTGGAAGGTACCGTTACCAGTAGTTTTGCAGGTATGGGTGCTAATACTTTCTCTATAAGCCGTTATGATTTTTCAGATCAGGTGGGCCGCCAAAACATGCGTGATGCCCGTGAAAACCCTATTATATCATACCCTCAGGCGCAACAGTTTCAACAGAAATATAATTTCCCCGGTGCTAATACGTCGCTGTCATTTACTGCCGCCAGCAATGCTGAGGTTAAGTTTAACGACAAGAAAACCGACCCGGAGATTACGGTTATTGGTGCCGACCACTATTTTTTACCCAACAGTGGGCTTGAGGCTGTAAACGGACGCAATTTTACCGGGTTTGATATTGACAACAACAACTACGTTTGTATTATAGGAGCCGATTTTGAAAAAGGTATCTTTAAGGATATCGACCCTGTAGGGCAAACCATATCCATACGTGGGGCACGCTTTAAGGTAATTGGTGTGCTAAAGGCGCGGGGCTCTACCTTTGGTAACCGCCAGGACCTTAACATTATGGTGCCCATACAACTGGCGCGATCGTTATTTACTGCCCCCAACATAGATTACGGTATTAAAGTAAGTGTAGACAACAGCGACTTTTTAGATGGAGCGGTTAGCGAAGCTATACTTGCCATGCGTCGCGTTAGGAAACTAAGCCCCACCCAGGGCGAAAATTTTGGTATAGAACGCAGCGACGAACTTTTAGAGTCTTTAAAATCTGAAACCGAAACACTTAGCGTTGCAGCATGGGTTATTGGCATCATAACGGTTTTTGGCTCATCTATTGCGCTTATGAATATCATGCTGGTATCGGTAACCGAGCGTACCCGCGAAATAGGCGTACGTAAATCGCTTGGTGCAAAGAAAAGCACAATAGCCATGCAGTTTTTTACCGAGACGCTCATCATCAGCCTTTTAGGCGGAGCGCTTGGCATATTTTTAGGGATCATGGTAGGTGGCGTGGCGGTTTCTGCCATTGCCGGGGTAGATTTTCCTATACCGTGGGTAGCCATATTTGCTGCCCTGATTACCATTATTGTAGTAACCTTATTCTCCGGCTCGTACCCGGCAGTTAAAGCTGCAGCATTAGACCCTGTGGAGGCTTTAAGATATGAGTAATTTAAGGTTACGGGGTTAGAGTTACGTGTTGCGAGTTCACACCGAACCCTAAACTCGAAACCCTAAACAGCGCAGCTTACCATCCTGTCATTACCGTAAATATCCTGACGCAAAACCACATTTTTAAAGCCTAATTGCTCCAGCATTTCTACGGTTTCAGTGCCTAAATACTGGTTTATTTCAAAATAAAGCCTGCCTTCAGGTTTAAGGTTGCTTTTTGCAAGGATGGCAATTTTCCGGTAAAATAAAAGCGGGTCGGTGTCCTCTACAAACAGTGCAAGGTGCGGTTCGTAATCCAATACGTTTTGCTTAATTTCAGCTTTTTCTAACTCCCGTACATAGGGCGGATTAGACACTATTACATCATAATGTTGTAGCAGCGTTTCAGCCGACAAAATATCCTGTAAAATAAAATTTACCCCGGCATTATTGGTTTCTGAATTTCGCTTTGCAACCTCCAGTGCCTCAGTAGAAACATCAATAGCAGATACCTCCGCATCACTTAAATTCTTAGCAAGCGAAATTGCGATACAGCCGGAACCTATGCCAATGTCCAGCAGTTGAATGCTGCCTTTAAACTCATTTTCTTTAATGATCCATTCCACAAGTTCCTCAGTTTCCGGGCGGGGTATGAGCGTATTCTCGTTTACCTCAAACTCCAGTCCGTAAAAGTGTGCCTTATTAAAAATATACTGAATGGGCTTTTGCGTTTCCAACTGGTGCATTACCTCGTTCCACTTTTCAATTTCAGCAGAAGATAATTCGGCATCAGGATTCATAGCCAGGTCTACCCGTCGCCAGCCCTTAAGCTCTTCTAAGGCAATGTAAAAGAAACTCTCTGCCTCCATAGCATCGTACAATGGAGTAAGTTTTTCGAGAAAGTAAGTTCTATATTCTTTAAGCGTCATTGTTTCAGGTTTCGGGTTTCAGGTTATTTTAAAGTTCAGTATCCATAACAGTGGCAACCTGAAACTTTAAACCTGAAACAATTTATAACTTTTTCAGCATCCACACAGGGCACGAGCTGTGGCCGGTACAACCCAGCGGGCTGTCTAAATACTCAAAACCTGATTTAACATACAGCTTTTGGGCGGCTTCCATATCCGTTAAGGTTTCCAGGTAGCATTGGCTGTAGCCGAAATCTTTAGCAGCATCAAGGCATCGGACTATCATTTGCGATCCAATCCCTAAGCCACGTGCTTGTGGGGCAAAATACATTTTTTGCAGTTCGCAGGTTTGGGTATCGCCATTTTCTAACGGGCCTATACCACAACCCCCTATAATCTCGCCGTTCTTCTCAACCACATAATATACCGAGTTGGGTGCATTATAAACATCAAAAAGTGTGTCGAGAGTGGGGTCGGCATAAGCAGTACCTACTTTTGGCGCATCAAGCTCATCAAACACATTACGAATTATTGCCGCTATAGCCGCATCGTCTTTAGGTTCTATTTTTCTAATGGTAACGGTATTCATAGTGCAAAGCTACTACAATTGTTTATTTGTTGATGAGGTTATTTGGTTATTTGGAGAGCATAAAGCACTAAACTTTGTAACTTTGAGACTTGCAACTTTTAACTATGCACAACCAAATTTACATGCAGCGCTGCCTGGAACTGGCACAAAACGGGCAACGGGCTGCCATGCCTAACCCTTCTGTTGGGGCAGTGTTAGTACATAACGGCAGGATCATTGGCGAAGGCCATACCTCTCCCTACGGCGGCCCGCACGGAGAGGTTAATTGCATTAATTCGGTTAAACCGGAAGACATGCACCTTATACCCGATGCTACGCTGTACGTTAGCCTGGAGCCCTGTAGCCATTACGGTAAAACGCCGCCCTGCTGCGACCTTATCATTCAGCACCAGATAAAAAATATTGTTGTAGGTACTACCGACCCGCACGAAAAAGTAGCCGGCAATGGTATTAAAAAACTACGCGAAGCCGGTAAAAACGTTACCGTAGGCATGCTGGAAGCAGAATGCCGCGATAGCAACAAGCGCTTTTTTACCTTTCATGAAAAAAAGCGCCCCTACATTATTTTAAAGTGGGCGGAGAGTATGGACGGATTCCTAAGTCCGGAAAAGATTGTTGCCTTTCGACAAGCTCAGGATGACAATATCGAAGATAAAAAACCAGTGTGGATCACTAATCAGTATTCACGCCAGCTGGTGCATAAATGGCGTAGCGAAGAGGCTGCCATACTCGTGGGCACGCAAACAGTTTTAGATGATAATCCCCAACTTGATGTGCGCTCCTGGACGGGCCCCGACCCCGTGCGTATTATTTTAGACCGAACGGGTAAAATATCTGATGCTTATCATGTTAAAAATCTAAAAATTAAAACAATTGTTTTGACGGAGCAGCATGATTTGCATAACTTAGAGAACCTTATTTATGAAACCGTACCTTTTACTGAGGTTTTGCCTCATGCTATTGCTGCGGTGCTTTACAAACACAATCTGCTTTCGGTTATTATTGAGGGCGGCAGGCAAACGCTGCAAACCTTTATTGACGCAAACCTTTGGGACGAAGCCCGTGTGTTTAAAGGACCGGTTACTTTTGGCAATGGTACAAAAGCCCCCCGGTTTAGTGGCAGGCTGGTAGAAAAGCACGCTATACAGGACAACGAACTCTTAATTTTTGAAAATTATGATCAACACGATAATATTTGACATGGGCGATGTCTTTTTAAACAAAGACAAACAGGCAAAGGTTGAAGCCCTTGCAAAAATTGGGATAACCGATTGGAATGATGATCTTGAAAAACTGGAAAAAAAACTGGAAACCGGTAAAATAGGCGAAGAAGAATATCTCGCGGGGATTCAACAGCATACCAACGGCGCATCGTTAGAGGCAATTAAAGATGCCTGGAATGCCGGTATTACCGATTTTCCTTTATACCGACTGGAATTTTTACAAAAGCTATCAGCTAACTACCGCCTGTTCCTGCTTAGTAATACCGACCCGATACATATTGAAAAGTTTGAGCAGGAAGCCGGAGCCTCTTTTTACAGTGACTTTTACCAATGCTTTGAAAAGATCTATTTTTCGCACGAAATTGGCGTTCGCAAGCCCGATGCCGAAGCGTTTAACCATGTAATGAACAAGCATGACATTCAGCCAAAGCGTACGCTTGTGGTAGATGATAAAAAATTTAATACCGATGCTGCTGCCGAATTAGGTTTCCAGGTTTGGAACCTGCAAAAAGGGCAGGAAGATGTGGTAGACCTTTTTGAGAAAAAAATAATTACCCCTGAAGAATAGCAAAGTTTATTGCTTATTGAATATGCTACAAGTTAGGATTTGGCATCTCAAACCAGCGGCATTCTTCGCCATTATAATTAAAGGTTTCAGTAAATATAAGTCCTGTCTTTTCCAATATATAGCAGGAAGCTTTGTTAGCCGTTAATGCCGTTGCATTTAACATCGGCACATTAAGATGATTGAAAGCATAATCCCTGAAAAACAAATTAGCCTCCGTAGCATAACCCTTACCCCAATGTCTTTCAATCAGGCGGTAGCCGATATCATAATAACGGTCGCGGCCGTTTACATTTTCCTGTAACTTAAGCCCCACCCAACCAATAAACTCATTGGTATCTTTAAGGATGGCTGCCATACGGCCAACGCCATTATCAATGTACTGCTGCCTTATGTTTTGTATCATAGCCCTGCTTTCTTCAATATTGGTAACAGGTTTATTACCTAGATAACGATGAACATTAGGGTTAGAGTCAAGTTCGAACATAGCCTCATCATCTGATGGTAACAGTTCGCGGAAGTGAAGGCGGGATGTTTCTAGCATTGGCTGCATTTAATCAAATATATCGGCTACATCTAATTCAAATTCAGGAAAGAGAGGGCTTTTAATTTTATCGTCTTCAGTAAGGGGCCTAAGTCCTGATAATTTTCCATCTGTAAGCGTGTATACAAATACCGACTTTTCTGCGGGCTCCACAATCCAGTACTCCTTTACACCAGCTTCTTCATAAAGATCAAATTTGATACCCAATTCTTTTTTAGAATTTCCCGGAGAAAGTATTTCTATGACAAGATCAGGTGCACCATTACAGCCCCTATCGTCAAGTTTTTCGTCATCGCAAACCACACATAAATCCGGCTGTACAACAGTAAACACCTCTTTGTCAGGGGTACTTAATTTTTTATTTAGCAAACGTACATCGAAAGGTGCTGAATATACATTACAGCTTTTATGTTCAAAATATTTATACAGGTTAAAGAATAATTTACCCGAAATATTTTGATGCACCCGTCCCGGAGCCGGACTCATTTTGAATATCCTGCCCTTAAGCAACTCAAGCCTGTCCTGAAATTTCCAGGTAAGGTAATCAGCGTAAGAATAGGTTTTATTTAAATCAAGTTGACTAATGTTGGTGATTGCTGACATAATGTATAAAATTTTTGTAAAAATACAATTTTTACTTTATATCTAATTATAATGGCATTACTCACCCATTTTAAAAGCCTCTATAATGGGTTCAGCTTTAGCCATATCATATTCTTCTACAAATACCTCAACCGCTGCGGCAAAAGTGCCAAAGCCTGCAAGCGTACCACTTTGCACATTATTTTTAATTGCAGGGTTTATACCCGCAGCTTTAAGCTTTGCCTCTAATGAAAGTGCAAGTATCTCGCTGCCTGAAAATATCTTTTTACGTGCCATATTATTTTTGTTTTTGTTTATCCTTCGTTTTGTTCTTCAGTTTCCTCATCATCATATTCCTCCTCATCTTCTTCTTCGTCAAAATCAAAAAATAAAGGCTCAATCATTATCCTGTCGGCGAGCGACTCAACACGTTCGGTAATTTCCTCGGTAAAAAATAAGCGTTGTGTTTTTGCAATACCATCGCTCATTCGCATAATGCGGGTATCATGCCTAAGTTTCAGTATAGGAGACGCCTCATCCAGTATAAACATTTTAAGCTGGTTAACATCAAAACCTGCCGAAGAGAACATTTCGCCCAGCCTGCCCGGTGTACCTACAAGCACATCGATACCCAACGATATTTGGTTTTTATCATAATCTATATCGCCTTTTTCGTGCACGCCGTAAACACGAAGGTTAGTGTGGTTGCCGTATTTTTTAAACAGCTCTAAAACCTCCAGTACTTTTACTTTTTCAGATACTATTATAAGTGCACGCGGCGACTCCTGAAACTCTTTTTCAAGGCGCTGTATCACGTTTATAACAATTGCAGTGGTTTTTCCTTCAGACGATGGTGCCGAAATAACACAGTCGGCCCCACTTTTTATGGTGCTGAAGGTTTCTTTTTGCAGCGAAGTTGGTTTGGTAAGGCCGGCATCTGCAAGCGATTCTGAAAGGCCGGGATTTATTTTCTTTAAAAACATTACTTAAATTTTAGACACGAATTACACTAATTTCACAAATTAGCACGCTGCAAAATTAGTGTAATTCGCGGCAACTTCCTATTTACTGGCAAAAAGCCTTACGTCGGTTTCAGATATTTCGCTGCCGCCAAGAATTATAAGGCGCTCAACCACGTTACGTAATTCGCGTATGTTGCCCGTCCAGTCGTATTCCTGCAAAAGCTGCGTAGCCTCAGGGGTAAAGCGTTTTTGGGCATTGCCCTGCTCACCAGCGATTTTCTCGGCAAAGTGCGCTATAAGCAACGGTATATCATCTCGCCTGTCATTTAGTGCGGGCACCTTAACTAAAATCACGGCAAGGCGGTGGTACAAATCCTCACGAAAACGGCCTTCGGCAATTTCCTTTTTCAGGTCTTTATTAGTAGCGGCAACCACGCGCACATCTACCCTTATATCTTTTTCGGCACCCACGCGCTGTATCATATTTTCCTGAAGCGCACGCAGCACCTTAGCCTGCGCAGGCAGGCTCATATCGCCAATTTCGTCCAAAAAGATAGTACCCTTATCGGCCGCTTCAAACTTACCTGCACGGTCTTTAACAGCGCTGGTAAAAGCGCCTTTAACATGGCCAAAAAGCTCGCTTTCTATAAGTTCAGACGGTATAGCCGCACAATTAACCTCTATAAAAGGTGCGGCAGCACGCTCACTTTTTTCGTGCAGCCAGTGGGCCACCAGTTCTTTACCCGTTCCGTTAGGGCCGGTTATGAGCACGCGGGCATCGGTAGGGGCTACCTTTTCTATAATTTGTTTTATATGGTTAATAGGTTCGCTGTCGCCTATCATCTCGTAGTTTTTGCCTACCTTCTTTTTAAGCATTTTGTTCTCAACGACCAATACTTTACGGTCGAGCGCATTGCGAACTGTGTTAAGCAAACGGTTAAGGTCGGGTGGCTTAGAAATGTAATCAAAGGCGCCAAGGCGCATAGTATTGATTGCCGTTTCCAAGTCGCCATGGCCGGAAATCATTACAAACGGAATCTCGGGTTTTATCTTCTTTACAGCTTCCAGTACCTCTACCCCATCCATTTTGGGCATTTTTATATCGCACAGCACGAGATCGTAATCATCATTTTTTATTTTTTCGAGCCCTATCTGGCCGTCTTCGGCTTCTTCAACCTTGTAGGTATCATTTTCTTCCGAAAGTATTTTACCCAATACGCGGCGTATAGCAGCTTCGTCTTCTATAATTAATATTTTAGGCATCTTTTAGATTCTTAGATTTTGGATTGTTAGAGCATCCGAATTAGACTACATTCAAAAATAGTGATTTCCTCATTAACATGCAGCTTCATTAAAGATTGTTTATGAATGATAGTATATAAGATATCGAAAAACCTTAAACACACTTTAACACCCAAAGTCATTGCCTCTATACCCATTTCTAAAAATATTTATCTATATTTATAATTATCAAATTGTTAAATGAAAAAACAGCTCTATCTTATTTTGTTCTTGCTTACCGCGGCGGGCGTTTGTGCACAATCCGGCTATCCGGAGCCTAAAGCCGAAGCTAACAGGCTGTTTTACATTCAGCATAGCAACAACCACAACACCTTTGTGTATGATGCTAATTTTGCAAAGCCAAAAGAACTACACACTACCGAACCCATTAAAATATACCGCATTACCTACACTAAAGGCGGCATAAGGGAAGAGCTGAGCAACATTCAGCGCAAAATGGCTTATGGTATTGACATTATAAAAAAGAATACTGTATCGGCCGAGTTTAAGTTGGTTTCCTACGCAGCTAAATCACTAAACCTTAAGCTAAACCACGACGGCAAACCGTATGTTACAGTAAATGTTAATGGCAAGGAACTGGTACTGCGCAAAATGTTTTTATCATGCAACAAAATGGGCACATCGGTTAAAACCATCGATTTTTACGGCAAAAACACCGCAACCGGCAAAGAAGTTTGCGAGCGGCTGGTGGTTAAGGAGTAGTCTCAGTTTTCAGTGAGCGGGTATTTTTTTGGCCATCATTGTGGTATTGCCTTTAAAACAACCACTTATTATCCCTCGAAAACAATCAAGACAGCCCATACTTGAAACAAAAAACCTATTTTTGCAAAAAATTATAGCGTGAATTACCTTTCAGTAGAAAATATATCCAAGTCTTTTGGCGAGCGGACCCTTTTCGAGAACATTTCTTTCGGCATTAACAAAGACCAGAAAATTGCTTTTGTGGCAAAAAACGGCAGCGGTAAAACCAGCATCCTTAAAATTATTAATGGTGATGATACCCCCGATACCGGACAGGTGGTTATTCGTAAAGAAATTAAAATGGAGTTCCTTTCTCAGGAGCCTCATCTTGACCCGGAGTTAACCATTGAGGAAAGCATCTTCGCATCGGATAGTGAAATATTACACGTTATTGAGGCGTATGAGAAAGCGCTTGAAAACCCCGAAGACGAGTCTGCCTACCAAAAAGCGTTTGAACGTATGGAACTGCACAATGCGTGGGATTTTGAAACCCAGTATAAGCAGATACTGAGCAAGCTTAAAATGGAAGACCTGAAACTTAAGGTTAAAAGTTTGAGCGGTGGTCAGAGAAAACGCCTTGCATTGGCTATTATACTTATCAATAAGCCCGATTTACTTATTCTGGATGAGCCTACCAACCACCTTGACCTTGAAATGATTGAGTGGCTGGAGAATTATTTTGCTAAAGAAAACATTACACTATTTATGGTTACCCACGACCGCTTTTTCTTAGAGCGCGTTTGTAACGAAATTATAGAGCTTGATAACGGCAAACTGTACCAATACAAAGGTAATTACAGCTACTACCTTCAAAAGAAAGAAGAACGCATTGCCGCTGAAAACGCGAGTATAGATAAAGCTCAGAATCTGTTTGTGAAAGAGTTATCATGGATGCGCCGCCAGCCAAAGGCACGTACTACCAAGAGTAAATCGCGCCAGGACGACTTTTATGTTATTAAAGAAAAAGCACAAAGCCGCCGTAAGGAGCATGTGGTTGAGCTTGAAATTAACATGGAGCGTATGGGCAGTAAGATTATTGAGCTGCACAACATTAGCAAGAAATTTGGCGATAAGGCTATATTAGATAACTTTAGCTTTAACTTTAAGCGTGGCGAGCGCATTGGTATTATAGGTAAGAACGGTACAGGAAAGTCCACTTTCCTGAATATGATAACAGAAACCATACCTGTTGATTCCGGTAAAGTGGTTGTAGGCGATACTATTAAGGTAGGTTACTACACGCAAAGCGGTATTAACCCTAAAGAAGGCCAAAAGGTTATAGATGTCATTAAAGAATACGGCGAGTATATTCCGCTTTCTAAAGGCAGGACAATCTCGGCTGCACAGCTTTTAGAGCGCTTTTTGTTCGACCGTAAAAAGCAATACGATTTTGTGGACCGCCTTAGCGGTGGCGAGCTTAAAAGGCTGTATTTATGTACGGTTTTGATTCAGAACCCTAACTTCTTAATTCTGGATGAGCCTACTAACGACCTGGACATTGTTACCCTTAATGTACTTGAAAGCTTCCTTTTAGATTATCCCGGCTGCCTGCTTGTAGTAAGCCATGACAGGTATTTTATGGATAAGATTGTAGACCACCTTTTTGTTTTCCGTGGCCAGGGAGTTGTTGAAGATTTCCCTGGTAACTATAGCGATTTCCGCAGCTATGAAGACAGCTCTGAACCTACTAAAGCTGAACTGAATACCGTTGGCGGCGACAACAAAAAAGACTGGAAAAAAAACAACGTTAAACCCGGACTTACTTTTAACGAGCAAAAAGAATTTTCTAAATTAGAGAAAGATATTAAAGACCTGGAACGCGAAAAAGCAACTATTGAAAAGCAGTTTGCCGATGGCACCATTGCCGATGCCGATATTGCAAAGAAAGCAACCGACCTTGAAAAAATACTAAAACAGCTTGATGAAACCACCGAGCGTTGGTTTGAGTTAAGTGCAAAATTGGAGTAAGACCCTTTACACACAAAAAGGGAGTTATGCTCACAATATGGCCGTTAAATTGTATTGCCTCCACAGATGGCAATTGCAATTTAACGGTTTACTTTTTTTAGTATATTAGCTTCCTCTATTTACAATTATGCCGCTAACCGTTACGTATTTCAAATTTTTATTTCAGTCAGTAAACTCGCATGGGGTGCACTCTCCTTTTGTATATAATCTAGTTACAAAAGGTTTTTACAGACAGCGATACGTGGAGTCCGATCACAAATATGACACCATTATTACAGGTTTAAACAAGGAGGCGTTGAATATCTTGTTTAAAACCATATCACATTTTAAATCCTACAAACTACTTGCTTTAGGAGAAAATGCAGAAGTTGTAGCCGAAATAATACGCTCCGAAGCTGAGCAAACAAATACCAAAGTGTGGTTTTACTCTACCATGATACCCGTACCCAACAGTGTAGACCTTGCCTATCTTTCGGGCAGTGACGTAGATACTTTACTACCCGCTTTTAAACAGGCATTGCAGGACATTAATAATAACAGCATTGTGGCTATAGGCAATATCCACAGGTCGGCAGCTATGGAAACAGTTTGGGAAACCATAAAAAAAGACCCAAATGTTACGCTCACAGTAGATACGTATCATTTAGGCCTGGTGTTTTTTAGGCGCGAGCAAAATAAGCAGCCTTTTATTATCCGCCCTTTTAAATCTGTTTTGTTAGATGCTTTTTTAGGCATCAAAAACCTATGGGGCCTGCTGCATTAATTAGACCGTAGAGCTTTCATAAGCTCGGCTTTGGTCATCTTAGAGCGCCCTTCTATCCCAACTTTTTTAGCCTCATCATAAAGCTGTTGCTTGGTTTGGTCTTCATACGCTTTGGCTTTGCCTCCCCTGTGTTCGGCACCTTTGCTGTTGGCTATCCTTGCAGATTTTTCTTTGCTATAGCCTTTATCTCTAAGGGCCTCATACTGGTCTTTATCCTTAACCTGTGGCCCAGGTGATTTCTTTCCCGGCATAACTTTAAATTTAAGTGGTTTATTACTATAAAGTTACCACATCTAATAAACCGTGGCCGTTAACCCCCAGTTAAAAGCACCTTAACCAAAAGCTAAAAAGGGCATACCTTTCGGTATACCCTTTCTCGCAAATTATAAAAAACCTTATCTAATTCAATAATTAGTTTGCAGCGTCTTTAGCTTCTTTGTTCTCGTCGCTTTTAGCTGTCATACGCTCCCATTTAAATTTAGGAGCAAATTTAAGTTTCAGGCTTGCAATTTTACCGTTGTCATCGCTTGATAAACCTTCTTTCTCAACTGTATTTTTTCTTGCGTCAAGTGCTTCGTAATACGCTTTTATCTTATCAAAATCCTGTCTTGAATATGAGTCTTTGTTAGCCTCAAAAGTGTCAACAAATTTTTGGTATACGCTAAGGATGTTATCTTTGTTAACCCATGCAAATTTCATGTCGTTACCAACAACTACGCCCGGGCCAAAAAATGCATCGGCAAGAGAGTTGCCAGATCCTGCAGCCGGAGCAGCTTCAGCTTCCATTTTTTGTTTAGCTTCAGTTTCTGCCTGAGTTTTTACGCCATCATATTTAGATTTGCTTTCAGTAATACGCTCCTGAGCTTTTGCATCATTTTCTAAAGTTGCAAGAGCAGCTTCAGCTTCAGCAGTCCTCATTTCATATTCCGCCTGTATTGCAGCCCAGTTAGCAGCACGCTCCTGCGCATCAAGGTTATTTACAGAGTCAACAAATACTACATAATGATCTACGTGTTTTTCGGCAGTCATCTTTGCTTCATCTTTACAAGATGCAAACCCTGCTGCAATTATCGCAGCCCCTAATGCTAATTTGAAATTTTTCATGTTGTTATATTTTATGTTACTTTTTAAGATTAACCAAAATTAGCTTACATTTTACCATATATCAAAATTTTAAATTATTTATTAAGAATACTTTAATATGTTTGTGATGTTTTTAAGAATTTTAATAAATAGTTAACAACCTGAGTCGCCTGTTTGGTAGATAGAAAGAGTAGGTTTTAATCAAAAAAAACAAACACACAATTTTTAAACTTTACGTAAAATCCTTAACGACTTCATAATTACATAATAAATTCACCAATAAATAATAGCTTTGCCACTAACTTAAGAAAAAGTATGACAAAAGAAATTCCCTTTTACACAAAGCTGGCACATATAACAATTTGTATATTGGGCATTGGGTATTTAGTAATTATAGGCAAAACAGTGCTTGCCCCACTTATCTTAGCGTTATTGTTTGCAATGCTCCTTATTCCTTTTGCCAATTTGCTTGAACGTAAATTCCGTTTTTCCAGGGGCCTTGCCTGCTTTATTGTATTGTTAGTTCTTGTGGTTGCAATAAGTGGTATCATGGTACTTTTAGGGAGTCAGCTCACGGCATTTGCCCAGGATATACCGGCATTTGAAAACCAAGTTATGGAAGCGCTTGAAAGCCTGCAGTCATGGATAGCAGAATCTTTTAATATTGATAACCGCAAGCAGGCAGAGTATATTAATAATACTACTGCCGACGCATTAGGTACAGGTACAGCAATTATAGGAGTAACAATTATGTCGCTATCATCATCGCTCTTGTTTACGGTTTTTATATTTCTTTATACTTTTTTCCTTTTAATGCACCGTAGCCTGCTGTTGCGTTTTGTACTCTCACTTTTTAAAGAAAATCACAGCACGGCTGTGTTAGAAACCGTTGCACACATACAATACATTATAAGAAAATATATTCTGGGTCTGCTGTTGCAAATGGGTATTGTTGCTGCGTTAAGCTGCATTGTATTTACCGTATTAGGTATTAAGTACGCCTTTTTACTTGGCATGCTAACAGGCATACTAAACGTAATACCTTATGTGGGTATTTTTATATCAATGCTACTATCGGTTCTGGTAACTTTTGCTACGGCCACCCCTAATGATATCCTATTTGTTGCGATAGCACTAAGCTGCATCCATTTAATTGACAGTAATTACATAATGCCTAAGATTGTTGGCTCTAAAGTAAAGTTGAACACCCTCGTAGCCGTTATAGGACTGGTGGTAGGAGAACTGGTTTGGGGCATTACGGGCATGTTCTTATCGATACCTATAATTGCCATTGCCAAAGTAATTTTTGACCGTGTAGATGGCCTTAAACCCTGGGGAATGGTGTTGGGTGAAGATACAGTGGCTCAAACACAGAAAAATATTCCGGCAGAGGAAGAACTGCCACCCTTGGAATAACAGGTCATAATTTTAAAGCACAAAAAAACCGGGAAAAAGTCCCGGTTTTTTTATAGCGGCTAATACCTAAGCCACTTAAATATTTCTTTATAGGTTGGTTTTTTGCCATACATAAGTATTCCTATCCTGTAAATTTTAGATGCGAACCATACCACACCAAAAAAGGTAGCAAAAAGTATTGCCATAGATAAGGCAACTTCCCAAAGTGGTACGCCAAAAGGCAGGCGCATCATCATAACAATGGGCGATGTTAGCGGTATCATACTAAATACCGTGGCTACGGTGCCATGCGGATCGTTTATAACAGTAAAAAAGCCTACATATACCCCAAGCATGAGCGGAAGGATTATAGGCAGTAAGAACTGCTGAGAATCGGTTTCACTGTCTACCGCCGCACCAATTGATGCGTAGATTGAACTATACAGGAAGAAACCGCCTGTAAAGAATATAAGGAAAGACAACAGCATAGTGCCCCACGGCAGGTTTAATATCTCCGGAAGGTAAGCCTGCATACCTGTTGTGGCTGCCTGGGTTGCTTCCGGGCTTGCCGCTGACGTTGCCCCTACATCTAAACCAAATACATTACCGGCCACAAAAAGCAGGATACCGCCCAGTACTGCCCATATTAAAAACTGCAGCAGGCCGGCCATTGATGTGCCGATGATCTTGCCCATCATTAACTGGAACGGCTTAACCGATGATATAATGATCTCTATTATACGATTGGTTTTTTCTTCGATTACGCTGCGCATTACCATGTTGCCGTAAATGATGATGAACATCATGATAAGGTAGCCAAAGGCAAAGCCAATACCTATCTTAATTTCGTTTAGCCACCTAAGGCTTTCTTCGCCGCTAAATTTACTCAGACGGATATCGGCATCGGTTTTAGCTTCGTCGATTTTTTTATAGTCAATGCCTGCTTTTTCAAGGTTAAACCTGGTAAGCTTATCGTTTACAACATCTTCTATATTGCTGATAAATTCCATCGACGGACTCTCGTTGCTTATATACTCTACTTTGTGCAGCAGGTCTTTAGCATCTGTTACGGCAGGTACATAAATTAGCCCTTCGTAGCCTTCTGCTGCCTTTTCTTTGGCTAAGGCAAGTGGCAGTGCAGAAAGATCTGTATAATGCGTTTTCTTATCGTTTTTAAAGTCTTTTACAAGTGTACCCACCTGATCGTGCACGGCTATTTTTACAACCTCATCGCCATTAACGCTGGCAAGGTAGCCAACCAGTAAAGCCATTGCCGTAAACAATAGCGGGCTTAAAAATGTCATTACTATAAACGACTTGTTACGCACCTTGGCGTTAAATTCTCTTTTTATAATTAAAGACAGGCTCATGTTATTTTTGTTGGCTAACGGTTTGTATAAATATGTCGTTTACGCTGGGTATTTTTTCCATAAAGTAGGTAACATCCCCTTTATCGGTAAGGTAGCGCAGCAAGTCGCGCGATGGCGTACCCTTAGGCAGCTCCACCTCAAGTTTAAGCTCGTCGTCCAGTGTTTTAAAGCTGGCTTGCCTTGTGGTGTAGCGCGTGCTGATATCAGCCAGCAGGTGCTGAAAATTCTCCGGCGCAATGCCCACCTCAAACGTATTGGTACGATAGCGGCGTTTTACATCCTGCAATTCGCCCTCTATAAGTTTGTTAGATTGATGGATGAGGGCAATATGGTCGCACATATCCTCCACACTCTCCATACGGTGGGTAGAAAATATTACGGTAGTGCCTTTATCCCTAAGCTCCAGTATCTCGTCTTTTATAAGGTTGGCATTTACAGGGTCGAAACCGCTAAAAGGCTCATCTAATATAAGCAGCTTGGGGCGGTGCAGCACGGTAACCACAAACTGAATTTTCTGCGCCATACCCTTACTAAGTTCCTGTATCTTTTTGTTCCACCAGCCTTTTATCTCCAGTTTATCAAACCAGTAGTCCAGTTGCTCTTTCGCTTCCTTTTTAGTCAACCCTTTAAGCTGCGCCAGGTACAATGCCTGTTCGCCCACTTTCATGGATTTGTAAAGGCCGCGCTCCTCCGGCATGTACCCAATGTGCGAAACATGGTGCGGGGCGAGTTTTTCTCCATCCAGTAATATCTCGCCGCTATCGGGCATAGTGATTTGGTTAATGATGCGTATAAGCGATGTCTTACCAGCGCCGTTTGGACCTAACAGGCCGTAAATACTGCCCTGCGGCACACTAAGCGAAACGCTGTTAAGAGCGGTATAATCGCCATACTGCTTTACAACGTTTTTAACTTCCAGTATTGGTTTCATCAAGTAGTTTAATTGTGGTGGTAAAAATACAGATTATATGGCGCGCATCTTAGTAAAATGTTACATTATACCACTAAGAAAATTCCGTAAATAAAAAAACCCATCCTTATTTGCATAAAGATGGGAAAAATTGCTATGAAAAAGAAAAATTCACTATTTGCATAGTGAATTTCAAATGTATAAAATTTTCTTAAATTATGAAAACATATCCTTAACTTTTTCAAAAAAAGATTTCTCGCTCTTTTCAGGGCTCGGGATAAAGTTTTCATCATTAAGGTATTTCTCAAAAAACTGGCGCTGGTCTTTGTTTAAAGTCTTTGGAGTCCAAACATTTACATGTACTAGAAGGTCGCCGCTGCCATAGCTGTTAAGGCTCGGTATACCCTTGCCTTTAAGCCTTAAAATCTTGCCGCTTTGTATACCTTCTTCCAGTTTTATTCTTACTTTACCATTAACCGTATCAATATCTTTAGATGTGCCCAGTGCAGCCTCGGCTACACTAATGTAAAGGTCAAGGTGCAGGTTTTCGCCCTCGCGCTTAAGCGTTTCGTGCTCAACCTCTTCAATAGCCACTATAAGGTCGCCCGGTATACTATTGGTACCCGGAGCATCGTTACCTTTGCCGCTCACTTTAAGCTGCATACCATCAGCAACACCTGCAGGTATTTTTATTGATACTGTTTCATCTTCCATAACCATACCCTGCGCGTCGGCCTGGTTAGGTTTAGAGTCTATTATCTGGCCTGTACCACCACAGCTATGGCAGGTAGATGCAGTCTGCATCCTGCCCAGTATGGTGTTGGTTACCTTCATAACCTGGCCCGCACCATTACAGGTAGGGCAGGTTTTGTAGCTAACACCCTTAGCCTGAATTTTACGTTTTACCTTAACTTTTTTCTCTACGCCATTTGCAATTTCATCCAGCGTAAGCTTTACTTTAATCCTAAGGTTGCTCCCTTTCATCCTGCGCTGGCCGCCACCGCCGCCAAAACCACCAAATCCGCCGCCACCACCAAAGGCACTGCCAAAGATGTCGCCAAACTGGCTGAATATGTCATCCATATTCATGTGGCCACCGCCATTAAAGCCTCCGTTGCCACCATCAAAAGCAGCATGGCCGTACTGGTCGTAGCGCGCTTTCTTATCGGCATCGCTAAGAACCTCATAGGCTTCGGCAGCAACTTTAAATTTTTCTTCGGCTTCTTTGTCACCCGGGTTTTTATCAGGGTGAAATTCAATAGCCTTTTTACGGTAAGCTTTTTTAATTTGCTCTGCCGTAGCGCCTTTTTCTATACCCAGTATTTCGTAATAATCTTTTTTCATCTCACCTTAGTTTTACTGCACCAGCCTTTAATTAATTACCCAATACTACTTTAGGGAAACGTATAATTTTGTCGCCCAGCTTATAACCTTTCTCTACCACATCAACAATTTTACCTTTAAGATCGGCGCTTGGTGCCGGTATCTGCGTAATAGCCTCGGCAAAATCAGCGTTAAATACATCACCAGCTTTAATTTCTACCTGCTCAAGCCCTTTAGAGGCAAGCGTATCTTTAAGTTTGTTGTGTATAAGCTCTACACCTTTAAGCAGTACATCGTCTTCGCTTTTGGCAATTTGCGCCAAAGCCCTGTCAAAATCGTCCATAACAGGCAACAAAGCCTGAAGCACTTCCTGATTGGCAGTTTTAAACAAATCAAGCCTTTCTTTAGATGTCCTCTTCTTATAATTGTCAAATTCGGCAAACAGGCGTAAAAATTTATCCTTTTCTTTAGCCAGATCCTCGCTTAGCTTTTCTGTTTCAGATAAACCTTCAGCTGTAGGTATCCCTTCAACATGCTCCGCCTCTTGTGCAGTAGTTTCGGTATCATTTACTAATTCGTCCTGTGTTAGCTCGTTTTCGGCATTTGCAGAATCTTTCTGGCTCATATTTTTAAAAATTTTCTTAAACATCATATATAAATGGTCGCTAAAGCGATGTGCAAAAGTATTGCCAAATGTTGTAAAATGTCAAATTGTCACACTCTATTTTTAAAGTGGACATATAGGATCATACATAACAGATGTAAAGACCCTTATGTTAAAAGCATAAAAAAACCACCAGGAGGCGGTTATGATTGCAATTCGTTTTGGAGTGCCTTTTCGAGCGATAGGAACTTAAACTGGTATCCTTCACCTATTATCTTCTTAGCGCTTACATTTTGGCTGTCATACAAAAGTGTATGCATTTCCCCCAATGCAAGCTGCATTGCAAATTTAGGAATATTAGGCATAAAGTAAGGCTTATCTAACACCTGGCATATAGTTTTTACCAGTACTTTCTGCGTTACCGGATAAGGCGCCACCGCATTGTAAATGCCCCCTAATTCATTACTTAGCACATAATTGTAAATGCCTGCAAGGTCGCATAAGTGTATCCATGATTGCAATTGTTCACCACAACCAAAGGCGGCACCAATGCCAAGTTTTGCGGGCGCAGCCATTTCTTTTAACACGCCACCCTTGCCCGATAACACCAAACCTGTTCGTATAAGTGTTACTTTTATATCAAGGCGCTCTATCTGCAATGCACTTTCTTCCCATTTTTGTACTACCGTGCCAAGGAAAGAATTATCGCGCTCTGTACTTTCTTCGGAATATACAGCATCTAAACTATCCGGATAGATGCCTATTGCCGATGAACAGATGAATTGGCTAACGCTGTGGTCTTTATTTTTTAATAAGGTATAAAGCAACTTAGTACTTAAAATACGGCTTTCGAGTATTTCTTGCTTATACGATTGTGTCCACCGTTTAGATATAGAGGCTCCCGCAAGATGAAAAATTGCATCTACACCATCGATACAACGATCATCTATTTCGCCTTTTTCAGGATTCCACAAAAAGCCATTGTATTTTTCTTCATTCTGAATTTTATCTTTACTCGTTGTGAGGTAATTGACATGCAGGCCGTTTTTTAACAGCAGCGATACCAACTCTGTACCTACTAACCCCGTCGCGCCGGTTATTAAAACTTTCATAGCAATCTATTTACGGCAAAGGTATTGCCAACGCCTTAAACAAGAGTGGTTAATTATCGCTTTAACTAATCTTTAGCAATATATATTACAACTTCTTTCAAAGTCCTTACATCATTTTGCGCGAACACTCCATTCAAAGTCCATTTCAGATACCTGGTCGCCACTCTCATCTACCCCAATAGATTTCATCCAGAAGGTCTGGCCCTCGCCTGTTGCCACTGTTTTTGCGATGGCATCGGCTATAAGATGCCCGTCTTGACATGTAAAAGTTATCATGCCGCGTGCCTTTTTAGTAAAGTTCCCTTTGTTGTTAGCAACGAGCATAGATACCTTCTTATTGCTATTTTTTATATGGTACATAACCAGGGCACCGGTACTAAGCTCTGCCGCCATAGCCTGCACTGCAAAATACATACTGTTAAACGGATTTTGGTTTATCCAGCGGTGCTTAACGCTAACGGTACATTTATCAGTTGATATTTGCTTAACCCTTACCCCACTAAAGTAGGCCGATGGCAGTTTAAACAGCAGGAATGTATTGAGTTTGGATGGTGTAAATTCCATTTAGTTTTTGATTTTACGCTAATATACGCCAACTCTAATCCATTTCAAAATGTTAATATTTTGTTAAATAATAGTACTATGCGTTACACACTACCTTTCTTTAGCCATATATTTGCATAGGATATTAATATACATAAACCTCTACTATGGAAACTACAGCACATAAAACCACAGCAACACTATTGCAGCTTAGCGCATTAACGCAGTACTTTATACCGTTTGGCAACTTTATATTTCCTGTAATTATATGGAGTAGCAAAAAACATGAGTCGGAATTTATAGATTATAACGGTAAGCAGGCCATTAATTTTCAGTTGAGCCTGTTCATGTATACTATATTACTTGTAATAATTGCAGTGCCAATATTCATCTACACCTTTTTCAAAAATGTAGATTTTACCCAGGTAAACGATTGCGAATGGATTTTTGACGAGTTTAGCGAAGGCAAAGTTATTAGCCTCGCGACGATAGGGTTCATAGCGGCTTTTATCCTTGGGGTAATGAAAGTAGCAGAGTTCTTTCTTATAATATATGCTGCGGTAAAAAATAGCAATGGTATTAAGAGCAACTATCCGTTAACCATAAATTTTATAAAATAGTAAAAGTGCCTCATCAGCATTTATAATACTGCCGCCGGCAGCAGCCTGAGTTCAGTTATCAATCAATCATCAAATATAATCCGTTTGCCGGCAACGGGTTTTTATCATCATCATCAATCAAAAACGAAAACAGTTATGAAACAATTAATCATTGCAGCAGCTGCAGGCTTAATCACCCTGGCAGCAAACGCACAGGTAAACGAGGACCGAAAAGCCTACGATGTTACAAAAATTGACATTAAGGACGGCATTGAAGTAGTATTTACCCAAAGCGACACTCTGGCTCTTAAAGTAGAGGCTGGTACTGCCCAAAACCTAAACAGCATTGCTACAGAGTATGATGGCCATACCCTTAGGATTTATATTAAAGGGCAGGAAAACAACAGCACGGCCACCTACACACAAGCAAGGGTATATGTAGCACAAAAAAATGTTACGGTATTTAAAGCCGCCGGAGCCGCAGTTATAAAGCTGCCAAAAGACACAAAATTTGATCAGATAAGCATTAATTTGGCATCGGGT
>Ga0265798_10002873_pt1 | contig 24996 bp, 23 predicted proteins | sample P3T30metagenome_FD_192430 | JGI IMG/M metagenome (GOLD analysis project Ga0265798, IMG submission 192430) | Plant litter microbial communities from East Loma Ridge, Irvine, California - P3 T30 | ecosystem: Environmental > Terrestrial > Plant litter > Unclassified | place: USA: California...
GAAATCTGGCGTGACGAAAATTTTTGATTCTTTCTTACCCATATCAGGCGAGTCGGCATTTGGTCCGCGATCGGTGACGGTCACGAAGGTCAGCGCATCCCCCTGCTTGCCGGTAAATAGCAAACCTGAGCCGATCCCCACCGGCAAACCATGGGGGAATGCGCTGGCGAACGCGCCGTTGTAGCTCACATGCGTCCCTTCGGGAAAACTGACGATATAGTGTTCGACCTTTGGCTGTGCCGCTAACGTTGATGAAGAGAGCGCACAACCGATAACCAGAGAAATAGCTTTTATTTTCATATTTTTATATCCATGAAGGGAAGCTACGAGCGTAAAGAATAAAAATGACAGAAAAATGAAATCTCCGGGAAACATGAGCTGTTAACAGATCGCTTATTACCCCGTTATGAAAGTGGGATGAACCTGTCTGTTCAGAGACAATGGTCCGGTTTCTTACATCAGTAAACGCAGATGTTTCTGGTCAGCGATACTCATGATCATAAGAATGCGGCGGACCGCGCAGAGTTCACCCCACGCCTTTGATTTACGCTGTTATATCCCGGAAAAGATATTTACATTTGTTCTGCAAAACTATCTGCCGCTCAGCAGAGCTGATACAGGGATTGATCGCAGGGAAAAGCAGTGGTTAACGTCATCATCAAAGTCACACCGCAAACAGAGACAGGGAAAGTATGAGGGAGATTGCACCTGATGGCATAACCGGGATGCCGTCACGGACGGCAGCGTATCTGTGCCGTCAGATCGCTGGTCTGATAAAAGGCGGGAGCCTGACGCCGGAGACCTGCCTGCGTATCTATACTTTTTGTGGTATCAGACCGTCAGATACTCAGTGGCGCCAGTTTCTTATCCCGGTTCTGTGCTGTGTGGGATTACTGTCACTATTGTTTTGCACCACCGTGCCTCTTGATCTCCCGGCTAGTCGTTGAGGGTGATCTCGATAGTTTGTTTGCGATCGCCCTGATGCTGATTTTTGCTACCAGCGCTCTGAATATTTCCTCTCTTTCATCAAGCGAAAGCGCTAACTGATGACGCTTTCGGACAGGAGGGCGGTATCCACCCGTCTGGTGGATAGTGAGCATAATAGAAGAATGATGCCTGTCGAACATTCTGGCGATATCATGCAGGGAATCACCTTGCTTATATCTGTCCCGGATAATCGCTTTCTGTTCCGGCGTGTAGTTAATACGCGTTCTTCGTTTCATGGCAACGTCCCCCTTCGATTAAGGATAGCGTTGCATCGACCCATTGAACTCACAGCTCATAGCAGACCGCACTATGCTGACATGTTCGCCCTGTACCTGATAAGTAACTTGATGAGAGCCTTATAAGGTCAACTACCACGTTGTTTCTCTAATCGAATATAAGCGCTATCTAATGCTGTCTTATTTCCCCAGCCAAGTTGCATGTAGAATTTAGCCGCACGGCTGTTTTTATCTGTTTCCAGCCAGGCAATTTCGTGATGTTTGAACAACTCCTGTTCCGCAATCTCTGTAAGTCTGCGACCAATGCCTCTGCCTTCATAGGCAGGAAGGACAAAAAGACCATAAAGAGAGCCTTTCTCCCTTAAAATCATTGAAAAACCCACTACTTCGTCATCATCTGTCGCAACCCATGCGCAGTGACCCTCTTCGATCATATTGCTCACGGTACTTTCGGTGATACCCATCTCTTGCATCTCTTCACGACTCAGGTGATTTTCGGCAACAGAGGTTCTGACAGTAAAAATACTCTCAACATCAGACAATTGAGCTGGTCTTATGTGGATATCCATTAGTATTACTCCATGCATAGCAAAGTTAAATTTTGAGAGTGATACAATCTTATCCTTTACAGAAGCATAGAACCTTGAGCAAACTCGCTACTGCACATCATGTCCGCTTTTCGCTCAGAGCGGACATCAGCCCGATGATAGTCCGCTTTGTGCCAGGAGCGGACCTTACAAACATCATTGTTTTAATAAGCAGATAACGGGTTAGACCATGTGGACTTCATTGACCGCGCTCCATCAACTCTAGCGTCTGTCCATCGGGGCTTTGTAAATATATTACTCTGGTTCCCTGCATGGGGCCTGATAAGACTGTCTGAGGTTTACCTGGTGTTTTCCAGCCATACTCCGATACTTTGCTCAAGAGCGTATCAAGGTCTTCAACTATAAACGCAAGGTGAGCATAGCCAGGGATGTAGGGTGCTGAAGGTTCTTCTGGCTGTTTAATGTTATCGTATTGCAGTAATTCAATTTTGATACCAGCCAGTTCAAGTAACGCCATTCGTACATCAGCCCCCCTTGCGCCTGTGACTTCATCGATGATAGGCCCAGACATTTTCCCTTCGCGTAATAACTCCCCTCCAAGAATATGAGTCCAGAAGAGTAATGACTCTTCAATGTTTTTAACTGAAAAACCGACGTGATCCACCCTTTTTATCATGAAATTACCTGCTGAGTTTCAAAAAATGAGCACCAAACTATCTGAAATCTGTACTTTAGTAGTTCACGATAAGTGCGGAGGTAATTTACTTATCAAAACATATAGTTAAGCTTGGCCTGAATGATATATTTATGATTATCCACCGTGAGAGCTATGCACGTTAACTAATTCCTGTAGAAAAATACGCGACTGTGTCGCAAGCCTATATCAATTATAGAAAACCTGCGCTCGTCCGCTTTTCGCTCATAGCGGACTGTGCCCCGCAAGCATGTCTGCTTTGTGCCAGAAGCGGACATTTTGAGTGACTCAACAACTTCATGCTCCCTGAGATACGCTGGATAACAAGTGGTCGGCAAGTTATCCATACATGCTGCCCGTCGCCGGAATCAGTATCGCACTGGCATGGAGTTTTACAGCATTGCTGATGCCGGATACTGCGAGCCGTGTTTTGAACCCGGAAATGGTCAGGTTTACATTTCCCGCTGAAAGCAGCCAATAAGACGCTTCACCCATCCAGGTAAACCATGACATAAGTGCTACTAAGTTAGTAAATGCTTTTTTTTTGATGCGGGAGTGAATATGTTAACTGTTCATCCATTTTCTTAAGAGAAATTAATATGCCGGTTTTACATACACGTGATGGTGATATTGATTATCAGGATATTGGCACGGGTGACACAACTCTGTTCCTCATGCCTGGATGGTGCCAACCAAAAACCGTTTTTAAAAAATTCTCTGAACTGGCCGCCGTTTATTTCCGCGTTGTCACTATAGACTGGCGTGGTCATGGAGAGTCATCGACCAACGGTCAGGATTTTGACGGTGCGGCGTTATTATCGGATGCTCTAACATTAATTGAACATCTGGGCTTGACCCGGATAGTGCCTGTTTCCGTTGCTCATGCCAGCTGGATATCTATAGATTTGGTGGAAAGTTTAAAAAAACGCATACCTGCAGTAATATTTCTTGATTGGATCATGAATCAGCCGGAGCCTGAATTTTTTGCTTCGATCAGAGACATGCAGAATGAGGACAGTTGGCAAAATGCGCGGGATGACCTTTACGAATATTGGTTGGCACAAAGCGACTCTCCAGTCATGATCCATCATTTAAAAACTGAGATGGCTGAATCCAGCTATCAGCTCTGGCGACTTGCTGGTCAGGCCATTGCTGATGCCTACTATAAATATAGTTCGCCACTCCTGCGTCTCGAAAAACTCAGAAATCCCCCCCAGGCTATCCACATCTATTCCCTGGACAGAAGTGACAAGTACCTTGCTATACAACAATGTTTCTCCAGGAAACATAACTTCTTTGAAGTGAAACGGTTAGAGACAGCCAGAACTCATCTGGCCGTGCTTGAAAGACCGGAAGATGTTCTGGAAGAGATCCTCAAATTGCTTTGAACGTTTTGTAGTTTTTCTCCATTGGCAGTAAAGATGCTATCAGGCTACTTACCGAGCAAATGACTAGCGTCTTATGCTCATAGCAAACCCTGTATCTCCTTATGGCTGCTTTGCGTCATAAGAGGACATCAAAGAAAGGGGCCTTGATTTAAACGCAGCATGCGGAGCGTATACCCACTATGAAGCCGGGAAACTACAGGGAACACAGGTATTCTGCATCATCAATCTGGGCCCCATGAAGATGGGATCGGAAAAGTCAGAGGTACTGGTATCTGGCGTGTCTGACGATTCAGGCGGGACGATCCCGATGACCACAGAAAAGCGCGTCGGCAACGGTGAGTGCGTTTTCTAAAAAACTGCTGCTGTATCTGGCGGTGAGCTGGAGGGATATGACACTGGTATTCGTAACGCTCACCGCCAGATAAAGCCATGCAGGGGCAAGAAAAGGCTTCCGATAGCTTTCAGTGAATATGTCCGCTTTTCGCTTATAGCGGACATCGACCTGCAAGTCAGTCCGCTTTGTGCCAGAAGCGTACTGCATCAAAATTTGACTCAGTTCATCTTTCAACTTGTTAATAGGCCATTTTTATGATTTTATATGCAAAATAAATGAATATAAAATCACATGGGTCTTATTATGTCTTCCGATTCACCTGTTAAAGCTCAGTTTGAAGCCTATAATGCCCACGATATTGAAGCTTTCATGTCTTGCTTTTCAGAGGATTTCAAAGGTTATCGGATGCCAAGTGAGCTTCCTTCAACAGTTGGGAAAGAATCATTACGTGAGTTTTACATGAATAATCGATTTAATAATCCATTACTTAGAGCAGAGCTTATTTCCAGAATCGTAATGGGCAATAAAGTTTTCGATCACGAATTAATATATGGTTTATCTGATCAGCCTCTGGAGAGCGTTGCTGTTTTTGAAATTAAAAACGACCTCATTTCTACAGCATGGTTCTACTTCCCATGATTGTGCGTTTAATGACTGGTTAAGAGTTACCGTATCCCAGTTTTCCCAATGAGTGAGAAGCGCTGTCAAAGGTCCGCTTCTCGCTCATAGCGGACTGCGCATTTGCAGGCCTGCTTTGTGCGAGTCGCATGATTGCCCGTATGCTGTTAGCGCAATAAAAGACCTGCCTGAAACCAGGATTTTTCACGGTCAATCGAAAGAGGTTATACGCGTTTTCGACACGGCGAAGGAAAACATAAAATGCTGGCATATGAAAGGGTTATCCAGTACCCGCTATTCGTTCTTAGCGGACATTAGCCCGACGCCAGTCCGCGTTATGCCAAAAGCGGACACAGGCTGATATAAATAACCGTTGAGATGTCCGCCTGTATTGATTTATGAAGGAACTGCATGAAGCGATGCCTCAGAATGCAGTCCCGCCATAACGATATTTATAAGCCACTCAAGACGTTGCCGCCACTCGCCATTAAAATCAAGCTGCCATATGCCCGCAATTGCCAGAAAGAAATCATCAGTTGTTACTCCGGGATGGATGGTTCCCGCTTTCTCATTTGCATCAAGCAGCATTTGTGCAGCGTTAATCACCGGGGCATAACCAGCCTTCTCCGGACAACTTGTGCTTAGCGACACTATCCGCATTGCATCGGCCAGACCAGCTTTGGTCATTGCATACTCAGCAAGGCGAACTATCCATTCACGCAATGCCTGATCGGGCGTGCGCGAATGAAGCAGTTGTTCTGCATATTTAGTGACCTGCAACATCTCATAGCGATAAACCTCCATCACCAGTATTTCACGCGACGGGAAGTGGCGATAGAACGTTGCCTGACCCACGCCGGCCTTCTTCGCAATCGTTGTGAGCGCAACGTCTGCAGAAATCGTCAGCTCCTCAAGTGCAACCGACAGAATACGTTCGCGATTTTTCTGTGCATCAGCGCGCGCCGGACGCTCCACATTGTTCTTCTTTGTCACCACTTTTCCTCGATGAAATATTAAAAGCTTGCTAAGCGGACAGTTGTCCGTTAATTTCTAAGCGGACGATTGTCCGATTACGCTTTTATCTTTTATCATACCGGAGAAACATATGAAAACTTCAGGCAATACGATTCTTATCACCGGCTCAACCTCGGGTATTGGACTGGGCCTTGCGGTGCGTTTTCATGAGGCTGGCAATAAAGTGATTGTTGCTGGTCGCCGCAGGGATTTACTTGACCAAATTACGAGTGACTATCCGGGCATAGAGGCCATTGAGCTTGATATTGCTGACGCTGAATCAGTCAAAAGAGCAAGTAAACTCGCAACAGAACGTTATCCTGACCTGAACATTGTCATCAATAACGCTGGTATCATGCTTAGCGAAAATGTACTGGATTCGGATTCATTTAATATTGCGCAACAGACCGTTGAGATTAATCTTCTGGGCACCATCCGTATGATTTATGCCTTCTTACCTCAACTGATTCAAAAGAAAGACAGCTTCATCATCAATGTCAGTTCCGCTCTGGCGTTTGTTCCGTTTCCAGTAGCGATGACCTATAGTGCCACAAAGGCCGCCTTACATTCGTTCACGCAGAGTTTACGCGTGCAGCTTAGTGACACTCCGGTACGCGTGATAGAATTAGCTCCACCGGGGGTGCGTACAACCTTATTCGGACAGCAAAACAAGGAACACGCTATGCCTCTGAATGAATTTCTTGATGAAACCTTCACCCTGCTGCATGCCAATTCCACACCTGATGAAATCATTGTTGAACGCGCAAAGTTCTTACGGACAGCTGAGGCGGCTGGTAACTACGAAAGCGCGCTTAAAATGCTTTCAGCCTGGAATGTTCAGGAGTGAGGATTGCATCAATACTCGTTTTTATGCCATTTCGTGCGCAACAACGCACGAAATGTTCATAGCTTCGGTATGCATGAAAGGGTTCGTAAATTTTCTGAACGACTAACGTATTCCCATATTTATTGTCGCTACCGGTATCATAGAGACAGGGTCCTGGGTAAAGCGATGAGTATCTGTATAAGTTTATGAACAGATTGCTATTAAGTTGACGTTGTTCGCCATACTCCCGCTGAATCTGTAATATATTAAAAACGCATGGAATACCGTTCGTCCTTCTTCCAGTCTCATGTAAAGCATTAAGTATAAATGCCAGCCTGTTATCCTTACCGCAGACAAGCTGGCATTCGTTATGCTCCGGCGGAAATAGGTCGGCGTGACGAAACACAGAACGCCTGACCTGCCCCAACTGATAAACAGCTACGTTTGCAATTGATTCATCTGCTTAGAGCAACTGCGAACGTCCGCTTCTCGCTCATAGCGGGCATTATCCAATGTCAGATCGCTCTATGCCAGGAGCTGCCCCTCACAAAGCTGATTCTTTTCGCGGGACGAACTCAGCTAAAATTATCCCTGAGGTACCGGTTAAACACGTAATGATTAAGAGGCAGTTCTTTGCTCAACGGGTTATTGAGAATAATGTAGTGTGTCGTACAAAATATTTCCTCAAATGACTATTTTGAGGCACTGCACGGCATGGGCTTTAAAAAAGATATTCTCTTCGGCCATTGGTAAGTACGCTTCCTGAACCACCCAAACTTATTCAGTTTAAATTCTGAGACATATTGATGCCGGTAATATGAAAGCCATTCCTCTGATACAGTGCTTTTGCTGAGGCATTATTCGGAGCTACCCTGAGTCCCACTTCATTGATGTCCATTATTTTTAATAACCTTTTCATTTCGCATAAGGCCATACCACCGAATCCACGACCGCGCCAGTCAGGATAAATGTAGAAATCACTTATCCATGCTGATGACCTGGTGATCGATAACCAGAGGGTGCCAATAACCTCATCTGTTTCAGAGGGCTGTTGAATACACCATAGCTGATTAGCCGGGGTCGCAACGCCTTTAGTTAACACTGTATCAATAGATTCTATAGCTTTGATTACTGCTGTTTCAGAGAGATATCCCCGATTTTTTTGCAGATCCTGCGCATATTCATTGATGAAAAGAGAACGATAATTTTTGAATTCTTTTTCATTCATATTTCTGAGAGTAATCACACTATCTTCCTGATTAGGTAGTTATGTGTTGAAGATATCACCTGGAAACTGTTTTTCAAGCGTCTCTGTTAAGGAATATTCTCTCTGCAGGTATGAAACACCACTGAGAATGGTGATATTTCAGCATAGCGAGTAAAACGGCACTTCCTGATTATTGCTAAGCTCCGCTTTTTGCTCAAAGCGCATTTTAGGCCAGCTAAAGAAGTTAACCAGCCCCTTTGCCATCTGACGCAGTCAGCAGGCCCGGAACGCTGCACGGCCCGGGGGATCTTAAGCTGTTCGATTGAGGTATCCCGACATCTAAAAATGTCACTGAAATTATATGTTTTGCGTTCCTTCAGCTGATGACGAGACTCTGACCCGGAATGCAATAACCAGCGCGGCAGTTAGCATGATACAGGCTGCAGTAATGAATACCCCTGTCACCCCGCTGATACCATATATCAGGCCACCTATTGCTGCACCCGCGGCAATGGAGGATTGGACGGCGGCGACCACCATACCCCCTGCGCTCTCGGCTTCATCGGGAAGAGTCCGGGCGACCCAACCTGACCACGCCACCGGTATGCCACCGAATGCCAGCCCCCACAGCATGACCAGCGCAGTAAGCCCGGCTATTGATAACGGCAGAGTGATCATACCCAGTGCCGCTGCTCCCACCAGAGCAGGCATTATAATCAGCGTAAAACGCAGGCTGCGTTCCATCAGCCACCCTGCCGACAATGTCCCGATAAAGTTAGCCACGCCAAACACCAGAAGTATCAACGCCAACCCTTTGGCGTCTATGTGTGCGAGTCCTTCCAGCGCAGGCCGTATATAGGTAAACAGCGCATACTGGCCGGTGTGTGCAAGCACGCACCCCAGCATGCCTACACTCACGCCCGGCCTCTGCAGCAGAGAAAATACGGATGCCGTCCTGGTCCTGACTACCGGCGGCATGCCGGGTAGCGTCAGCCACTGAAAAATGAAAGAGATTGCGCCAACCGCAGCAGCGGCAATAAACGCGCTACGCCAGCCAGAGATCTCGCCCAGATAACTTCCCAGCGGTACGGCAACAACAGTACCTACCGCGATTCCACTAAAAATGATCGACAGCGCGCGCGGTACCAGCCTCTCCGGCACAAGCCTCATCGCTACCGCCGCTGCCATACTCCAGAATCCACCCAAAGCGATACCCAGCAGGATGCGCATTACCAGCAGCATGACAATGCCTGAAGAGAGCGCCACGAGCAGATTTGAGATGATCATCAGGGCGGTAAAGCTTAACAACACGATGCGCCGGTCAAGCGCACGCGTTAATCGCGGTATCAGTAATCCGGCAAATAACGCAATCACCGCCGTCACTGTTACAGCCTGTCCTGCAAGAGACTCTGATACACCCAAATCCCGGGCGACAGGCGTTAATAAACTGGCAGGCAGGTACTCTGCGGTGAGCAGGCCAAAAACACCCATGGTTAACGAAAAGACCGCCAGCCAGGCGGGCTGAATTTTCTCATCTCTTAGCAATCCTTCTTTGTGAACCCTGATAGAAGTTTCATCCGTCATTTCTAAGTCTCCTGGAAAGTAGTTTCAGGAGACGAAGTCTATTCAGGCGCAGCTGGATGATCTATGCTCTAAAACCCTCACTTTTTTACCCAAAACCCGAATAGGCCTATGACCTCATCCTTCGCTCTATCATCAGAACTCATCAGCGAGCTGCTTTCCGGCCTGCGGCTATACGGCGTGAGATATCAGCGTATCCAGACGGGTAATACGTTTGGTCTGAACTTCGCAAGCAGGCCCGGTCATGCTTATCTGCACTACGTCGCTGTGGGAGAGATGGTGCTTCATAGTGCAAACGGAGAAATTCTAACGCTTTCAGCCGGAGAGGCCGTATTTCTTCCCCACGGCGAGCGGCATCAGCTTTTGTCGGCTACAGCTGCTGACGTGCTGGATATTGATGCTATTGAAACGGCACCACTGGATGAAAAAGTGAGTGGGATTGATACCTGCCCGAGTACCCAGGAAACGCCAGGCGCTGTGCTGTTTTTTGGTTGCATGAAAATTGATCTGGGAAGCATGCAACGGCTGGCTGATGTGCTGCCTGAAATTATGCATGCCGATGCAAAGGGGACTCAGTGGCCGGGACTCATGCATATACTTGATGCGATGAAGCGTGAGATATGCTCCGGACGCGTGGGTTATGCGGGTATTCTCGCCAGGCTTGCCGATGTGGCTGGAGCGATGTTTATCCGGGGATGGGTGGAAGATGGTTGCGGCAATAGCCCTGGCCTGGCTGCAGCACTGCGCGATCCGCGTCTGGCTCAGGCCATCCTGGCGATTCATCGCGAACCGGGCCGGGACTGGAGCGTGGCAGAACTCGCCGCCGAATCGCATATATCCCGATCTGCATTCGCCGAAAGGTTTCAGACCACCATCGGTGTTCCACCGCTACGTTATGCAACGGAAGTAAAGATGCATCTCGCTGTCCGCTGGCTGTCGTCAGAAAACATAACCGTCGATATAGCATCGCAACGGTTGGGATACTCCTCTCAGGCGGCTTTCAGCCGGGCTTTTAAGCGTGTAACGGGCAAGTCTCCAGGCGCGGTACGTTTGCTTAGCTAATGGCGTTTTATCCCTGGCTGGGTGAGTGCATCAAATTATCTAAACTCATTTAAGGAATGTTGACAGAATTACGGCTTCAGCACCCGCTGCGTGAAAAAATCGACCAGTGCACGGATCTTTGGTGAGACGTGTTTACTGGCAGGCCACAGGATGTGAAAAGTACCCTGCCACTCAATAAATTCATTGAGTATTGGCACAAGAGTGCCATTTGCAACCAAATCACGGACAGCAAAATCCGGCAGGCTGGCAATTCCCAACCCTCGCAGGGCAAAGCAGACGCGCGTTTCTATGTTATTGCACACCATCGTGACGGGAAGATTCAGATTATCAGCATCGCGCAATGGCCATTTCTCAAGCTTCCCGGTGTGTGAGAATCGGTAGTGCAGGCAGCGGTGTTCCATCAGGTCGGCAGGATGCTGAGGCGTTCCTTTTTCTGCAAGGTAAGAGGGAGAAGCAACCAGCATCGTACTGAAATAGCCCAGCCGTCTGGCCGACAGGCGTGAATCGGCAGGTTCACCGGTGCGGATAACAGCATCAAATCCCTCTTCGATGACATCCACCAGATTGTCAGTAAAATCCAGGTCAAGACGGATTTCCGGGTATTGACGCATGAAGTCGCCCAGCACCGGTAACATTAGCGAACTCACCAGCGGCAGACTGATACGCAGACGACCGGAAGGTTTTTCTCTGGACTGCGAAAGCTCCATCTGAGCCGCTTCAATTTCGGCAAGAATACGCCGGCAACGTTCAAGAAATAACGTTCCTTCAGCGGTCAGGGTAATGCTGCGCGTGCTTCGGTGAAACAGCCGGACACCCAGTTTTTCCTCAAGACGGGCAACATTTTTCCCTACTGCCGAGGGCGAAAGCCCTGACAGGCGCCCGGCACTGACAAAACTGCGTGTTTCTGCAACCTGCACAAATACGGTGAATCCACTCAGACTATCCATATTGCGTCCCATTAGAGAAATTTATTCCGCAGTAAAAGGAACCTCACCCTGGTTTTTCTTTAATTCGTGCCTGGCTAAGGTTACCACTCTTACAACTATTCACGGAAATAGCCGATGCACACCCTTTCAACACCTGCGAAAGTCTCCTCTGCGCTGGAAAAGGTCATTGATGATGCGATTAATCATCAGCAACTGACAGGAGCCGTGGTGCTGGTTGCCCTGCACGGAGAAGTCATACACTGCATTGCAGCAGGTATGGCTGATCGCGAGACTGACCGGCCGATGTCTGTCGACACCCTTTTCCGCCTCGCCTCTGTGAGTAAACCCATTGTCTCCAGTGCTGCGATGGTTCTGGTGGCTCAGGGTAAGCTGGGGCTGGATACCAACATCCGCCAGTGGCTGCCAGATTTTTCACCCAAACTCGCCGACGGAACCGCGCCTGTTATTACCGTACGTCAGCTGCTGAGCCATACTGCCGGACTCGGCTACCGTTTTTTTGAGCGTGACGAGGATGGGGCTTATGCACGTGCAGGCGTTTCAGATGGAATGGATAATTCTGCCGTAAGCCTGGCGGAGAATCTGCACCGTATCAGCCAGGTTCCTCTGCTTTATTCGCCGGGAACCGCCTGGGGTTACTCGCTGGCTACCGACGTGCTCGGCGCAGTGGTTGCCAGCGCATCTGGTACAACGCTCAGCATCGCCGTTCGTGAGCTGGTTACTGATCCGCTGGCTATGTTCGATACCGGTTTTGTCGCCAGGGATGCTACACGCGTCGCCACCGCTTACGTCACCGATTCGCCCTCACCACATCGACTACAGGAAGGGGAAATTATACCGGTCTTTCCTGAAACCAGCGGGATAGTCTTTAGCCCGGCACGTATCTTTAACCCGCACGCTTTTCCTTCAGCGGGCGCTGGTATGGTGGGAAGCGCAGGTGATTTTCTACGCCTCCTTGAAGCGCTGCGTAACGGCAACGAAAAGCTGTTGCCACACGCAATGGTGGCTGAAATGGAGCGGGATCAGACTGCAGGGATGGCGTTGCCGGACATGCCGGGCGTGGGCTTTGGGCTGGGATTTTCAGTGCTTCGTGACCCGGCCCAGGCTGCTTCACCAGAGTCAACCGGCACCTGGCGATGGGGCGGGGCTTACGGTCACTCCTGGTTTGTTGACAGGCCGCGCGGCCTGAGCGTGGTCGCTTTTACCAACACGCTTTATGAAGGGATGTCGGGTAAGTTTGTAAACGATCTGCGCGACGCGGTATATGCCCAATGAGAATCCAGACGATGGCGAATCCCGCCAGTAACCGGTTACCGTTATCACCTCTGCTCGCGCTGGCGCTGGCCGGATTTATTACCATTCTGACCGAAGCGTTACCGGCCGGAATGTTAACGCAGATTGGCTACAGTCTTGCGATTTCAGATGCGCTCGTCGGCCAGCTGGTCACCGTCTATGCGCTGGGCTCGCTGCTGGCCGCCATTCCGGTCACCCTCTGCACGCAACATTTGCGGCGGCGTCCCCTGCTGCTGTTTGCCATCGCAGGCTTTGCTCTGGCCAACACCGTGACCGCCTTTTCTACCAGTTATGGATTAACACTGATAGCACGTTTAACGGGCTGCGTGTCAGCAGGGCTGCTGTGGGCGATGATTGCCGGTTATGCCGCGCGCATGGTTCAGGATTCGCTTAAGGGGCGGGCTATCGCAATCGCGATGGTTGGCACACCACTGGCTCTGTCACTGGGAATCCCGCTGGGAAGCTGGCTGAGTGAAGTTATCGGCTGGCGTAACTGCTTTTATATCATCAGCGCTATGACTGCAGGCCTTATCGGTTGGGTCATTATTAGTGTTCCCGACTTTCCTGGTCAGACCTCCGTAAAGCGGGTGTCTCTGGGACAGACGCTGAGGCTGCCCGGTATTCGCCCGGTTCTTGCCGCCACACTGATATTCGTACTCGCACACAATACCCTTTACACCTATATAATGCCGCTGTTACAGGCAGTAAACATGGCTGACCGCATTACTACGGTATTACTGGTATTTGGTGTCACTTCGCTAATCGGGATCTGGGCTACAGGCGCAATGATTGATCGCTGGCTGGGCGAATTAACCCTTGCTGCCACCCTGCTATTTGCCATAGCGATGCTGGTCATGGCATTGGGTACGCCCTTAATGACCTATCTTGCCTGCGCCATATGGGGGCTGGCATTTGGCGGAGCAGCGACGCTTTTTCAGACCGCACTGGCAAAAACCGCCGGTGCCGCAGCCGACGTGGCGCAATCAGTTCTGGTCACGGCCTGGAACCTGGCAATTGCCGGTGGTGGACTCGCAGGCGCCGCCCTGCTTAAAGGGGCAGGTATCACATGGTTCCCGCCGGTCTTATTAATTTTGTTGGTGCTGACGGGGCTGATTGTCTGGTCAGCGCGAAACTCAGGCTTTTCCTCACGCCCTCCTGACTAAACAGTCAGTATCGCTTCTCTGTCCTGCCTGATTCTTAAGCGCGGGCAGTAAGAAAGATGAGTGGGACAAATTTAGTGAAAACGTAAGAACTGAAGCCACATCAATAAAGACTGCGGGTGAAAAGGAGGAATTATTCCGTCATGGCTATAGTTAAGTCCATGTAATTATATGTCTTTCCAACACAGGGATCGATCGCCGCAAGGCACTTTCCCATACCACTCACTGAGAAGTGGTGAACGCCAGGCCCTTATTGATTAGTGCATACTTCTTCAAAACTAAGGATCAAAAAATAAAACGCAGAATTATGCTCCTGGATGTCCTTCCTGGTGAGTTATCAACAAAAGAAATAGCAGGTTACCTTTCTCCGGAAATCGAGCTTATCGTCAACCTGCCGCAAAACGGTTGTCACGCATACCAGGCGCAGCGGCATTTTGAAAGCGTGAGTATCAACATCCACGATGATGGAGAGATTCTGGCGGTTGCACGGTAATTTGGGGGAATCGATGCGATTAAACTCAGGAAAAACGTCCCTTTTAGAAAAGAGTTACTATACGCACTAACATATTGATACCGGCGCTGCCAAAGAACCTGGAATCGATGTTTTTAATACGCCCGGCGCAAACGCAACAGCTGTTGCTGAGTTTACCCTGCTGCAGATGCTTGCCCTGCTGCGCCAGACTAACTGGCATCAGGATCAGATGTGAAGAGGCTACTGGAGTAAGTCAGCACGGCCTCCTGCGCGCTCGTTAAGTGATATCTCTGTTGGGCTGACAGGCAGTGGTGCTATATCCAGGGCGCTGACTGAACTGCTGAAACCTTTTCAATCCCGGTTACCGTTCTGGGTAGTTCGTGCTTCACAGATAAAGATGCGGATGAACCTGGCGTCATGAAGGCTGATGACCTGCTGGCTTTGCTCAGCGGGAATGACATGATCTCTCTTCAGCTGCCTTTGAACTCTGATACTCATTATATGCTCAATGCATCGGTCCTTCCCTGTATCAGAAAAGGGGCGTATTTACTCAATATGTCCCGAGGCGGACTGATTGATGAGACGCCCCTTGCCGCTTTTATGCAGCAGCATCCAGGATGGATTTCAGGGGTCGCCCTGGAAACCTTCGAAACGGAGCGCGAACCCTTTTATTCTCCATCACAGGAATCAGAATATGCGCTTCTCACTCCCCATATCGCGGGCACAACGGAAACTGCCCTACTGACTTCTGCTCTCAGAGTTCATCAAGGCATTCTGTCCAGACTGGCAGCGGGTGCAGAAAAATAGTCAAACATGCTTAAGAGCCGGTTGGTATTACTGAAAGTCACGATTAAGAATTCTCTGCTCTGCAAAGCGTTAACCTGGTGGATTTGGTCAGAAAGTTATTCGTTACACAGCCTGTACAGGGCAAAGTGCATCCAGCAGACGGATAAATCTATAACAGGCTTATCACCATTAAGATATTCACCCCCTGAATGATGTCATGCTGTCCCTCAGATATTCACCTGAACGCATGCAGATATCTTTCAGAGGTAATACAGCCAGTGGAGATGATGAGGTGTCCTGATTCATTTTCAGGGCGGCTTATTTTCTTTTATCATCGATAAAACCGTATCAGAGGCGTTATGCCACGGTTCAAGAACCTGCATCTGCGCAAGAACTTCAAGTCCCTCTAGTTTATAAAGGCCGGATAGTGCAATTTCTTTACCCAGCTCATCCAGACCCGCAGAATTCTTATAGTCTGCATATTCCACGAAGTCCCTGAAGCCGTTGAGGACCAGCCGTCGGGCTATATCCTCTGTCAGCCCTTTCTGCACAAACCAGCTTTGTAAACCTTCTGCGAGGAAGTAGAACCAGCTGTTCATACCCATGCTGGCCGTTGCCAAATCAAATTCTGCTTCATCGGTAAACACAGTTAGCTGGCCTAGCCGGTTAAACAGGGCCTGAATATCATTATCGGCAGCCGTAAGGAGCACACTCGATTGGTTAATTTCAGCGGCGAAGGCGAGCATCAGCCTGACACAGTCAGTATGTCTGAATAAATCACGCAGCTTCTGAGTGGAAATAGCCGGTACAAGAGAAATCAGGGTTTGCGGGCAGCGTAACTGTATCTGAGGCGCTATTCTCTTCAGATAATGATCTTCCCCGCCGAGAATAATGATATCAGCTTCATCGACGACATCCTGGTAACTATCCAGCGTCCAGCAGGGCAGATCTACTGAAAGTTTTCGCGCACGTTCGTTGTTTCCACAAAAAAGAAATATCTGTGAATCCGGAACAGCACGAAACAGCCCCCGTACCAGTTTTTCAGTTAACGCATCCACATCCAGAATACCGATCCTTTTCATCCGTCCCCCGCCATCAGTTCCATTTCGTCATGTTTTCAACGGTGCAGGATCAGCGATGCCTTTGACCCCTGTGTAGTGAGACACATCGAAGTGTGCTGCTCTTAAAGCGCCTTCTTATCGGTTTCTGAAGGCTGCCAGCCTCCTCCCAGCGCCCTGAATGCTGCGACAGCGGCGCGGGCAGACTCTGTCTGCGCCTGTGCTCTGGCATCAGAAGTCTGCAAAAGTGTTTCATCATTGTGAAGGACGTCTATCAGGCTTGCCGTTCCCTGCCTGAAGGCGATAAAAGACGACTGGCGGGCGCTGGCAAGGGCTGATTCACCTTTGACCAGGGTTGCGGTCTGATTTTCACGGTTGACCAGCGCGGAGAAGGCATTTTCGACATCTTCAGTGGCACGCAATACAGACAGACGATAGGCGGCAAGCGCTTCAGCTTCCTGCCCCTTAGCCTGATCGATCTGAGCATTGATGCGGCCAAAATCAAAGAGCCGCCAGCGGAGTCCCAGCACGCCTGCCGACTGGCTGGCACCGCTGGAGAAGAGGTTATCGCCCGACACAGCTGTTGCGCTGCCCAGCAGGGCACTGAGTGAGAACTTCGGATAATACTCGCTGATGGCGACACCGATACGCGCATTTGAGGCAGCAAGATGCCGTTCGGCCACGATAATATCGGGTCTCCGGCGCAGCAGGTCGGCAGGCGTACCCGTTGATGTGATCAGCGGTGCCTGCGGAAGGGTTCCGGCTGAAGTCAGCTCAGAGCGATGCGTGCCGGCAGGCGTACCGAGCATGACGTCAAGCGCATTCATAGCAGCATCTATCCCGTTACGGAGTGCCGGCAATGTTGCCTGAACCTGCGCCAGTTCGCCTTCAGACTGCCGGACCTGATATTCGGGAGCCACTCCTTTGCTATGCAAAAGCTGGACTTTTTCCAGCAGTTCCTGCCGGGTTCTGACCTGAGCGTCAGCAATTGCCAGACGGGCCTGTAATCCGCGTAAGGTGATATAGATATCAGCAGTCTGGGCAGCAACTGCAAGACGGGTGGCGACTACACCCGCCTCTGACGCCTGATAATCAGCCAGGGCTGACTCGCGGCCGCGCCTCAGGCCACCGAAGACATCAATCTCCCAGCCTGCATTAAGGTTGGTTTCATAAGCATTGCCGTAGCGATTGTAATCCGGCGTCGAACTGAGAACCTGCCCCTGCGGGGTTTCAACCGACTGATAAGCCCGTGAAGCCTGTCCGCTGACGTTACCCGATGGCAGCAGCGCAGCTGTCGCGGCGCCGAGACCTGCACGTGCCTGCGCCATGCGGGCAGATGCCTGGGCAAGTTCGAGATTCCGGGCCAGCGTATCCGAAACCAGCCGACTCAGCAGAGGATCATTGAACCCTTCCCACCAGGTGGCAAAGCTTGCCGGGCGGGTTGCGCTTCTCTGCTGCATGGCAGACTGATACCGATCCGGCAGGGGCACGTCAGGGCGGTGATAATCTGGCCCGACAGCGCAACCGGCCAGCAGCCCGGAGCTGACCATCAATGAGAGGGTACGTAAGGAGAACATTAAGAGTCCTTGAGACAATCCAGAATTGTGACTACATTACCAAATAGTCACTAGTTGTCAATCTGGCTACCTCCCGGTACGGTTGCAGGAGTAATCAGATACATAAGTCTCTGCTTCATTGCTGCTGTAATCAACCTGAGGCAGAAATGTATCTGTCGCTGAAATTGTGACTATTGACATTAATAGTCACTGGTCTGAGAATGCGGGTAATGTCATGCTTAACGAATAAGGTAACCTATGCTCAGGCTAAAACCTGTCACCCTTGCTGTCTGCCTGTTGCCGCTGGTCCTGGTGGCCTGTGACGACCCATCCGGTGCCGACGATCCGCGTACTCAGCCTCCCCTGGTCAGGGCTGCGACCGTTGTGAGTGCTGCGGATGCCTCCCGCGCATTCACCGGCGTTGTTGTTGCACGAACACAAAGCGACCTCGGCTTCCGGGTACAGGGTAAAATTCTTGAGCGTCTGGTCGATACCGGCCAGACCGTTAAGCGTGGTCAGCCCTTAATGCGTCTCGATCCGGTTGACCTGAGTCTCCAGGCTCAGGCGCAGGCGCAGGCCGTTGCGGCTGCGCGGGCTCGCGCCAGACAGGCTACGGATGATGAGGCTCGTTATCGCGGGCTGGTCGCGGCAGGAGCTGTTTCTGCATCGGCCTACGATCAGATAAAAGCCGCCGCAGATTCGGCCAGGGCTGAACTCAGCGCTGCTCAGGCACAGGCCGATGTCGCCCGGAATGCGACAGGTTACGCCGTACTGCTGGCGGATGCGGACGGCGTTGTCATGGAAACGCTGGCCGAACCCGGACAGGTCGTTGCGGCAGGCCAGCCAGTCGTCAGACTGGCGAGAGCAGGCCAGCGTGAAGCCATCGTGCAGCTGCCCGAGATGCTGCGACCGGCAATCGGCAGCGAGGCGCAGGCCATGCTGTACGGCTCAGCAAAGCAGCCAGTTTCCGCCAGGCTGCGTCTTCTTTCCGATGCGGCTGATCCTGTAACGCGGACGTTCGAAGCAAGGTATGTGCTTGAAGGCGCGCTGGCCAGCGCGCCGCTCGGCTCCACCGTTACGCTGCATATAGCAGAAGATAAAACGCCCGGTCAGGTATTGCAGGTGCCGCTGGCGGCAATTTATGACCCGGGCAAAGGTCCTGGCGTCTGGGCTATTTCAGGGAAGCCGGCAAAGGTTTCCTGGCGGTCCGTCCAGGTGCTCGGTCTGGGGGATGATGCAGCCAGCGTAACCGGTGGCCTCCGGCCAGGTGATCAGGTGATCGCGCTGGGGGCACATCTGTTGCATGACGGTGAAGCGGTGCGAATAGCATCACAGGACAGCGCTACGGCTGCCGGGAGTCAGCCATGAGCAGCGGGCGCTTCAATCTTTCCGCGCTTGCGGTTCGCGAGCGTTCAATCACCCTGTTCCTCATTATTCTGATTACTGTCGCCGGTATTCTGTCATTCTTCGAACTCGGTCGGGCTGAAGACCCGCCTTTTACCGTCAAGCAGATGACCATTATCTCTGCCTGGCCGGGTGCAACCGCCCGGGAAATGCAGGATCAGGTTGCCGAGCCACTTGAAAAGCGTCTGCAGGAGCTCAAGTGGTATGACCGCAGTGAAACCTACACCCGTCCCGGTCTGGCTTTTACCATGCTGTCACTGCAGGACAGTACGCCGCCTTCAGAAGTGCAGGAAGAATTCTACCAGGCGCGTAAAAAGCTCGGTGATGAAGCTAAAAGCCTGCCGGCGGGTGTGATCGGACCGATGATTAACGATGAGTTCTCTGATGTCACTTTTGCGCTCTTTGCGCTTAAGGCAAAGGGGGAGCCACAGCGCGTGCTGGCCCGGGATGCGGAATCGTTGCGCCAGCAGCTTCTGCATGTGCCCGGCGTAAAAAAGGTCAACATTATTGGTGAGCAGAGTGAGCGGATTTTTGTCTCGTTCTCTCATGACAGGCTGGCCACGCTCGGTATCTCTCCGCAGGATATCTTCTCCGCACTGAACAGCCAGAACGTTCTGACCCCTGCCGGTTCGATTGATACCAGCGGACCCCAGGTCTTTATTCGTCTTGATGGAGCCTTCGATAAACTGGAGAAAATCCGCGAAACACCTGTTGTGGCCCAGGGCAGAACGCTGCGTCTTTCGGACGTGGCAACGGTTGAACGAGGCTACGAAGATCCGGCGACCTTTATGGTGCGTAACCAGGGAGAACCCGCTCTTTTGCTGGGCATCATCATGCGTGATGGCTGGAACGGTCTGGATCTCGGTAAGGCGCTGGATGAGGAAACGGCCAGAATCAATCAGGGTATGCCACTTGGCATGACGCTGACCAAGGTGACCGATCAGTCCGTTAACATCAGTTCAGCCGTTGATGAGTTCATGATCAAGTTCTTCGTCGCCCTGCTGGTGGTAATGGTGGTCTGCTTCGTCAGTATGGGCTGGCGGGTGGGCGTCGTGGTTGCCGCCGCCGTGCCACTGACGCTGGCTGTCGTTTTTGTCGTGATGGAGGCTTCTGGTAAGAACTTTGACCGCATCACGCTGGGTTCTCTGATCCTGGCGCTGGGTTTGCTGGTGGATGACGCCATTATCGCCATAGAAATGATGGTGGTGAAAATGGAGGAAGGCTACGACCGTATCAAAGCGTCGGCCTATGCCTGGAGCCATACGGCTGCGCCGATGCTGGCGGGAACCCTGGTTACGGCCGTGGGATTTATGCCCAACGGGTTTGCACAGTCTACCGCCGGCGAATATACCAGCAACATGTTCTGGATAGTGGGCATCGCCCTGATCGCCTCATGGGTGGTGGCGGTGGTCTTTACGCCTTACCTGGGCGTGAAAATGCTGCCGGAAATCAAAACGGTGGAGGGTGGGCATGCTGCCATCTACAACACCCGTCATTACAATCGCTTCCGGCGTGTCCTGACCCGCGTTATCGCGAAAAAATGGCTGGTAGCAGGATCGGTTATTGCCATATTTACTGTTGCTGTTATTGGTATGGGGCTGGTTAAAAAACAGTTTTTCCCTACCTCAGACCGTCCGGAAGTGCTGGTAGAAGTCCAGTTGCCTTATGGCACTTCAATTGAGGAGACCAGCGCCACGACTGCAAAAATCGAAGCATGGCTTCAGAAGCAAAAAGAGGCAAAAATCGTCACGTCCTATATCGGCCAGGGATCACCGCGTTTTTATCTGGCCATGGCACCCGAACTCCCTGATCCCTCGTTTGCAAAAATTGTGGTGCTGACGGACAGCCAGGAGGCGCGTGAGGCGCTGAAGTTCCGGCTGCGCGAAGCGGCAGCTCAGGGACTGGCACCAGAAGCGCGCGTCCGCGTGACACAGCTGGTGTTTGGTCCCTACTCGCCCTACCCGGTGGCCTATCGCGTTATGGGTCCGGATCAGAAGACGCTGCGCGCTATTGCAGACAAGGTGGAGGCGGTGATGCAGGCCAGTCCGATGATGAGAACCGTCAATACGGACTGGGGCCCGCGGGTGCCGACGCTGCATTTCACGCTCAATCAGGATCGTCTGCAGGCCGTAGGTCTGACCTCAAATGCTGTTGCACAGCAGCTTCAGTTCCTGCTTTCAGGCGTTCCGATCACATCGGTGCGTGAAGACATCCGCTCTGTGCAGGTTATGGGACGCGCGGCGGGCGACATCCGGCTTGATCCGGCCAAAATAGCGGGCTTTACCTTAGTCGGCTCCGCCGGTCAGCGTGTTCCGCTCTCACAGATAGGGGAAGTCGGCGTCCGCATGGAAGATCCGATTCTGCGTCGTCGCGATCGCACCCCGACAATTACGGTACGTGGCGATATCGCTGAGCACCTGCAGCCACCGGATGTCTCCACCGCCATGCTTAAAGAACTGCAGCCGGTAATCGACAAACTTCCGGCTGGATACCGTATTGAGCAGGCGGGCTCTATCGAGGAATCAGTTAAAGCGACGAAAGCGATGGCGCCGCTGTTCCCGATAATGATTGCCGTGACGCTGCTGATTATCATTCTGCAGGTACGGTCGATGTCAGCGATGGTGATGGTTTTCCTTACCGCTCCACTGGGGCTGATTGGTGTGGTGCCCACGTTACTGCTGTTTAACCAGCCGTTTGGCATTAATGCCCTGGTTGGCCTGATTGCGCTGTCGGGTATCCTGATGCGTAACACCCTGATCCTGATAGGCCAGATTCACCATAACGAACAGGAAGGCCTCGCGCCTTTTGATGCGGTGGTGGAGGCAACGGTACAACGTGCCCGCCCGGTTTTACTGACGGCAATGGCCGCCATACTGGCATTTATACCGCTTACGCACTCAGTCTTCTGGGGAACCCTGGCTTATACCCTGATTGGAGGCACGTTAGGCGGTACCATCATTACGCTGGTGTTCCTGCCCGCGATGTACGCGATCTGGTTCAGAATTCGCCCTGAGACACCGACGCCTGCTGACAAACAAGCCCTGACCTGAAGCTGACCCAGCAAAGGGCGTGAATGCCTGAATAAGGGATTCACGCCCTTTAACTCATAGCATTGAATGAAGTGGTTTTAACGCAGGGTTTTTGCAAGTCAAAAACGAATAGTTATAACCGGTTGCACCATTGTCACTCCTTTCGGGTGCGGTTCCGGGAAGACCTGGCGCCGGCTTATGGAGTGACGTTCGGGTAATGGCATACTCTCTGTTAACACTATCCTTCACACATTTCCGGATATCGGGGAACAGTAAGGTGTGTCATCACGCGAGTCTGGCATCCGCTTTGCTCGGGTTTCTGCCTATAGGCTCTGACGTCGTAACGACATGGCTGGCATCTTGTGCTGGCTTTTTATGCAGTCACCTCATCAGGAGGGATAGAGGCGATAGCCTGCTTTATCGCGTTTCTTCTTTTTATACTGCGCTGCCAGTTAAGGCATCAGCATAGATAAAGTTAGTTAACCCCACTACCTGATGCTGCTATTTAACGGGCCGACTATCTCCTGGATAACAGACGTGCCCGGGCCTGATTTAACTTAACGCGTAATATTTCACTAAAACATAGAAAAATCCTAAAACTAATCAAAATAGTGAAAGCGTCCGGTTTGCAACAGGGTTACTTCCGGGGTTCTTCCTTCGCGCACTGATGTCTGTAGTAACCGGCTCCGGAAGGCTAAAAAAAGCGGAACGGAATATGTAAATCCCCTGACTTCTTACAACGTTATCACTACAGGCGAAATCTCTTCCTGCAAGAAAAAGTGTCAGCCTGCTTCCTGATGAATAATGTTGTCCTGTCAGCCCGTGATTAATATGCTGCAGCGCCGGTTCTTTCTCTTAAATACTTGCACATCATTGCATGAATCCTATGCTTTACTGTTTCAGGTATACAGGTCAAGTTTAATGCTTAATTTCGATCCTCAGATGTTGCTGCTGCTTTACTTTGTCCTTCCCGTATGGCTTATTGCCGGTTTCTCCGACTGGCTTTGTCACCGGGCTACGGATATTGAAAAGACAACCGGACTCAAGGAAACCTATATTCATATCCTGATGTTTCTTGAGATGGGGCTCCCATTGCTTTCTGCACTGTTTCTGGATGTGAATGCGCTGGTTATTGGATTTATGATTGTGCTGTTTTTCTGTCATGAAGCTACTGCGCTGTGGGATGTCAGCTATGCCGTTACGGCAAGACGGGTCTCCCCGATTGAACAGCATGTGCACAGCTTTCTGGAATTGGTTCCTCTTATGGCGCTGCTGCTGGTGATTTCACGACACTGGCCACAGTTTCTGGCGCTGTTTGGTTTCGGAGACGAGCCAGCACGTTTTGAACTGAAACAAAGGAGAGATCCGTTGCCAACAGCCTACATTGTGGCTGTGCTTACGGGTATTTTTGTGCTGGAAGTCCTGCCATACCTTGAAGAGTACCGTCGTTCAAAAAAAGCAGCAAAACACCCACGCTAAATTTTTAAAACAGTCAATTAAAATGCCGCATGCTGAGCTGCATATGTTGCCCGCGATGAGATAACCGGCACCACTCCAGTCTGGCTTAATAGGCGACCGGCTCTTTTAGCATTAGATAACCCAGTACCCGGATGACTCATGGAAATACTTGTTATGCGCCGGACCTGAGTGTATGTAGCGCAGCTGTCCATAGCGCCCTATGCATTACGGTTACCGCAGGCATTCCCGCTGCGTCAACCCGCCGTGATTGCAGGTCTATGCCTCTTTTGCTGGGACGCAGATAACCTCTTCACGGGCGCTGGCGGTAAAGCGGACAAACCGGCCCGGACGTCCTCACGGTCAGGAAATAAACCCCTATGCCGCCTTCAGTCTCAGAGATGCAAGACACCTTTCTGGCGTATCAACTCATCTTCGCAATTCTTACGCCTGCCGAGCGCTCAGCTTCATACAACTCTTCTACTGAGAAGCGTACGACGTCTCCTTTAATCTAACGGGAAAGGCGGGCATAGCGAGACATCCGTAAAGCAGCAGAACGGTTGAGTAAAAGCAGAACAATAAATCGCATCGTGACAGGAAGAACCGGCGCATCCTCGTAAAATGTCACGTCGCCCGATGCTGATGCTCGTGCCAGAATAAAAGCCCCCGCAAAAAGCTAAAACTGACTTATGCCACGACGGCCTGCCGTTCTCAGAAGGATGAAAATAATGGGACGGGCAAATATCCCCTGGGGGGGTAACTTCACACAGAAACAGCAGATGGAGGTTGTGAGGAAAAGGGTATCAGGCGAATGAAAATAATAAGCGGAGAAAGGCGGAATCTGTAGAGCGGATATATTGTATTGAGATAATGTAATAATAACCTATGGCGGCCAGTTGCCATAAAAACATAAGTAACAGGCCGGGCAGTGTCTGATACTGCCCGGCCTGCGACGCCGGTATTAACGGCTGGATAAATGCTGATCCGGAAACCAGGGGGGTTGATTCCGCAGGTGCAGGTATCCGTCAACCGTTATACTGCGTCAATCGTTCTTACGTCCGCCGCCATGGCTGTTTTCGCCACCTTTTTTACCGGCTTCAGACGCCTTTTCACGATCGTTAGCGAAGTTTCCGCCGCTGTTTTGTCCACCTTTTTTGCCCGCTTCAGAGGCTTTTTCAGGATTTTCTGCAAAGTTACCAGAACCACCGCGATGTTCAGTCATAAATACCTCTCTTTAATCAGTAAGTAATTTTAACTTCGTCGAAAATGGCAGACGACAATATAACCCAGCCGTCAGTCACCCTTCAGTAAATAAGCATAGACACTCTAAAAAATAACGCAAAA
>Ga0265798_10002875_pt1 | contig 24971 bp, 25 predicted proteins | sample P3T30metagenome_FD_192430 | JGI IMG/M metagenome (GOLD analysis project Ga0265798, IMG submission 192430) | Plant litter microbial communities from East Loma Ridge, Irvine, California - P3 T30 | ecosystem: Environmental > Terrestrial > Plant litter > Unclassified | place: USA: California...
CTGGAGCAGCAAATATCTCAAGGAATGCTATGAATTGGGGATGAATAAGATCGGATGGAAAAACCGGTCGAAAACACCTCGTGCCAAAAACGAAGACGGATGGTTCGTCGGATACGGAATGGGCACTGGAACGTTTGGGGCATTCAGATCTCCGGCGGCCGTACGTGCGACCTTGCGGGCAGACGGTACATTAGTCCTGCAATGTTCGGTGAACGATATGGGCCCGGGAACGGCCACGATGATGACGGCCGTCGCCTCGGAAATATCCGGTTTTCCATCCGACAGGATTGAAGTCGATATGGGAAGCACCGGTCTTCCAAAAGGCCCGACTCAGGGTGGTTCTACGGTCACTTCTTCCGTCGGATCGGCTGTTTTTGCGGCCTGTAACCTGCTAAAGGATAAACTGGTCCCGCTTGCTTTGAAAGAGAAAAAACTGAAAGGAGCGACTGCTCAGGATCTCGTTTTTGAAGACGGGAAAGTATCGTCCGCCAAAAAACCGAAAGTGAAGGTTTCCTTTACGGACCTTCTCGAAAACAACCATCTGAACGAACTCGTTGCAGAAACCGAGGTAAAAGGCGGGGACGAAGGCAAAAAGTATTCGATGTATTCGTTTTCGGTACACTTTGCAAAAGTGCTTGTGAATCCGGTAACGGGCAAGATCAAAGTGGCGCATGCCGTTTCATGTGCCGATGCCGGAACGATCGTCAACGAAAGGACGGCCGCCGCTCAAATGGCCGGTGGTGCGGTCGGTGGAATCGGGATGGCGTTGATGGAAGACATGGTCATCGATCATCGCTTCGGACGCCCGATCAACAACAACCTCGCCGATTATCACGTTCCGGTCAATGCCGACATTCCCAAAATCGATGTTTGTTTCGTCAATAAAAAAGATCCGTATACGAATCCCATGGGCACCAAAGGCCTTGGCGAAATCGCGCTTGTAGGAATGGCGCCGGCCATTGCCAATGCGGTCTTCAATGCCACGGGTCAACGTGTACGCGATTTGCCGATCACGCTCGAAAAAATTTTTGTTTGAGTTTTGTTTTAAACTTATACGCTCAAATGTCATCCACGAAATGACGACCGGAATTACCTGTAAATCGATATTAGCTTTCGGACACTCCTCCCTGTTTCATAAAAATACAAGGGAACGGAGTGTTTCCGCGTACGCTTATTTTTCGGACTAGTCAGTCCATTTGCAAATCGTGCCTAAAGCGCCCGAAATTTTGTAAACCACTCGTTTAAGCTTCTTCTACCTTTAACAAACGTAAAACTAATCCGACAGATGCTGTGGACCGGACTATCGAAACCGAACAAAAAGCAGCGTTGGTTACAGGAGGCAGCAACGGAATCGGCTATGCCATTTCGCTGAAACTCGCCACAAACGGAATTTACGTGTTTATTGCAGATGTGGTGCCGCCGGAGCGCACTCATCCGAATATAAAGTTCATAGCGTGCGATGTCACCGGCAAAACCGACATCGACAACCTTTACGCCACTCTGGCCGCCCATTCCCGATTGCCCGATATCTTGGTGCTCAACGCGGGAAAAGGGATACATGAAAAACTTACCGAAGGGGATCCTGAAAAATGGACGTCGGTGATCAGCCTGAATATAATGGGTGCCTTGCGCTGCATCAGGGCTTTTGTGCCTGCGATGGAGAAAAAACCGCATGCCGACATTGTATTCGTCTCCTCGATATCGGCTTTCCAACCGTACGCTTACGGCGGAATTTACGGCCCGTCGAAGGCAGCGTTGGAGATGATCGCCCAAACGCTCAGGCTCGAGATTTCCCCGGATGTAAGAATTACGATCGTCAGCGCAGGCCTTACCCTCAGCTCTATGACAAAGGGGAGCGCCTCTTATGATCATGCCGCCCTTTCGGCGGATGATATTGCCGACGACGTATGGTATGCCTTGGGAAAACACCGCAAAAGCGTCATCAATAAGATCGTGACGCGTCCGTTCGACCAGGATTTCTGAGTGGAATTTTAAACAGCACAAATATGATTAAGCATGTATTGATTACAGGCGGGGCCGGATTCATCGGTTCCCATCTGGCCGATGAGCTTCTCTCGAAGGGATACAAGGTCCGCGCACTGGACAACCTGTCTGAACAGGTTCACGGCCCGGAAGCCAACCGCCCCGATTACCTGCATCCGGAAGTGGAGCTTATTACTGGCGATGTCCGCGATCGAAACGCCGTGAGGCAGGCTCTTGAGGGAATCGACGCGGTATTCCATTTCGCTGCAATGGTAGGCGTTGGCCAGAGTATGTATCAGATAGCGGACTATACAGAGGTGAATAACCTGGGAACGGCCGTCCTTTTGGAAGCGCTTATCGAAAATCCGGTACAAAAACTCATCGTCGCCTCGAGCATGAGTGTCTATGGCGAAGGACTTTATAAAGATGCCACAGGGGCGTTGGTCCAGGAGTGCACCCGCAAAATAGAGAACCTGCGCAACCACGAATGGGAACTTTACGGCAAAGATCACAAAGCATTGATCCCGCTCCCGACGCCGGAATACAAAAAAACCACGCTGTCATCGGTGTACGCACTTTCAAAATATGACCAGGAGCGGCTGTGCCTGATTGTGGGCCAGGCCTACGACATTCCCACTACGGCCCTGCGATTCTTCAACGTTTACGGCACGCGCCAGTCGCTTTCCAATCCATATACCGGCGTTCTGGCCATCTTCGCATCGCGCCTGCTCAACGACAATGCGCCGATGATCTTTGAGGACGGAAAGCAAAAACGCGATTTCGTGCACGTTAAGGACGTGGCGCGCGCATGCCGTTTGGCTATGGAAACGTCGGCTGCGGACAATGAGGTGATCAACATCGGAAGCGGCAACCAATATTCGATCAACGAAATCGCCGATAAACTTTCCTCGGTAATGGGCAAGGAAATAAAAGCCGAATGCAACGGGAAATACAGGGTGGGCGACATCCGGCATTGTTTCGCCGATCTCACCAAAGCCCGGATCACGCTTGGCTATTCGCCCGAAGTCGATTTTGACGAAGGCTTGGCCGAACTTGCCGCGTGGCTCGAAGGCAGGATTGCCGTCGACAGCGTGCATAAAGCCACAGAAGAACTTGCCCTAAGAGGCCTAACCGTCTAAATTCCTTCCTATGAAAATATCGAAAACTACTTCAGATTCCTTAAATATCGGGATTGTCGAATGGTTCCGCCCCGGCGATTACGACAAAGTCAGGCAAACTATATCAGATCTTCAGAAAATGGGCATCTGCCGGCTTCGCACCGGAGTTTCCTGGGCAGAATGGCATGTCGAGGGTAGCAACGAATGGTTCGATTGGCTTTTTCCCGAGTTGTCCCGCCACTTCGAGATACTGCCTTGTTTTTTATATACGCCTCCTTCCTATGGTGAGGCCGGGCGCGTGTCTTCACCTCCAAAGAATCTTAAAGCCTTCGCAGATTTTATCGACGTTATGATCACCAGGTATGGCGACCATTTCGAATGGATGGAACTTTGGAACGAGCCCAACAATATCGTAGAATATGATTTTACGCTGGACTATTCCTGGCAAAAATTCGCCGAAATGATCGGAATGGCCGCCTACTGGGCGCAACACCGGGGCAAAAAGACACTTTTGGGCGGCATGAGTCCGATCGATCCTAATTGGCTGCGGACCATGGCCGAATGCGGCGCCCTGGATTGTATCGACGCGATCGGTATCCACGGATTTCCAGGCGTTTTCGATCAGCAATGGACGAACTGGGAAGACAAGATCGCGGCCATCCGGACGGTACTGTCGGATGCAAATCTTTCCAAGGAAATCTGGATTTCGGAAGCCGGATACTCGACCTGGCAATGCGATGAGGTCCGTCAGGTGGAAGAATTCAGAGCCGCCGTCAGCGCAGGTGCCGACCGGATGTATTGGTACGGGCTCAACGATCTGGATCCGAAATATCCTACTGTCGCCGGTTTCCATCTCGATGACCGCGAGTACCACTTCGGGATGAAAAAACACCAGGGTACGCCAAAATTGCTTTACAAACTACTCACCAGGAAAGGAGTTGCCGAAATCCACAATCATCCGTATATCAGCAAAAAATATATCGTAAAAGAAAATGAACCTTATACCCTGATAACGGGAGGCGCAGGATTTATCGGGACGAATCTTGCCGCGCGTTTGCTGGGCCAGGGTGAAAGAGTCATGATATACGACAATCTTTTCCGCGACGGAGCCGAGCAAAATCTGCAGTGGCTTCAGAAGGAATTCGGCGACCGCCTGCTTATACAAGTGGCCGATGTCAGGGAACGCCATATTCTCGACCAATGTGTGGCGGGTGCCAGCCAGGTATTCCATTTTTCTGCCCAGGTGGCGGTGACGTCGTCGCTGACCGATCCCGCTCACGATTTCGACGTGAACATCGTCGGGACGTTCAACATTCTGGAAGCCATCCGGAAATCGGGAAACCAGCCGCCGCTTGTCTTCACTTCCACCAATAAAGTCTACGGCGATCTTGCCGACCTCAACCTCAGGACGGACGAAAAGCGCTATTATCCGCGAAACGAATTTGTTCGCAACCACGGCATAGGCGAAAGCCGCTCCCTGGATTTTCACAGTCCTTACGGATGCTCTAAAGGTGCCGCCGATCAGTACGTGCTGGATTATTCGAGGACGTATGGCCTCAAATCGGTTGTTTTCCGGATGAGTTGTATCTACGGACCGCACCAGTTCGGGAACGAAGACCAGGGATGGGTTGCCCATTTCCTGATCCGGGCCCTGGAAAACGAGCCGATCGTCATCTACGGAAACGGCAAGCAGGTGCGGGACATTCTTTTCGTAGAGGATCTCGTCGATGCGTTTTTGCTCGCCCAGAAAAACATGCACAAGATCGCGGGTGAAGTTTTCAACATCGGCGGAGGCCCGAAGAATACCGTCAGCCTTGTCGAAATCCTGGAAATCATTAAGGAAAAAACCGGAAAAGCCGTCGACATTTCGTTTGAAGAGTGGCGAACCGGTGACCAGCAATATTACGTATCCGACACATCTAAATTCGAAACGGCCACGGGTTGGAAACGCAAATTTCCGGTAACCGACGGCGTGCAATCCTTGCTCGACTGGTTGTGCCAAAGCCGGAACATCTCACTTTCCACTGCTGTCGGAAGCAAAGCACTGGCCTTATAATGGAAGCTCTTTTAAAGAATACGACCGTAGCCCATACGGCAAAGGCCACGATGACGGCCGCGGTCATAGCATTGCCCGGCCAGGTACGACTCGAGAACGTGGCCATTCCGGAGCCCGGACCCGGTGAAATCCGGATCAAAGTCGAAGGATGCGGACTCTGTGCCTCCAGCATTCCCGTCTGGAAGGGACGCGAATGGTTCCGATATCCGGCAGATCCCGGGAATCCCGGCCATGAAAGTTGGGGTACCGTGGACGCTATCGGGCCTGATGAAAGCCGTTTTCGCAAAGGCGACCGCGTGGCCTGCCTTTCGTACAACGCCTATGCCGATTACGATCTGGCCAAAGCCGACCAGGCCATACTGTTGCCGGAGTTCCTCAATGGAAAGCCTTTTCCGGGAGAGCCGTTAGGCTGTGCGATGAACATCTTCAATCGCAGTGATATCCGCAAAGGCCAAACGGTAGCCGTCGTCGGATCAGGATTCTTGGGACTTTTGCTGATTCAGCTCGCCAAATCACAAGGAGCAAAAGTGATCGCGATCTCTCAAAGGGAATTTTCATTGTCGATGGCAGAAAAGGCCGGAGCCGATTTCCTCGTTCCGATGGACGACCATTATGCCATAATCGAGAATGTCAAAGCAATTACGGGTGGCACATTCTGCGAACGCGTTATCGAAGCCACCGGAAAAGAATGGCCGCTGAACCTTTCGATCGAGCTGACCGCCGAGCGTGGTAAACTGATCGTGGCAGGCTTTCATCAGGACGGGATGCGCCAGGTGAATATGCAGTTGCTCAATTGGCGCGGTATCGACCTGATCAGTGCTCATGAGCGGGATCCGCAGGTTTATATCAAGGGAATGACCGAGGCGGTGACCGCAATAGAGCAGGGCAGGATGGACCCGTTTCCTTACTTCACGCACCGTTTCGGGCTTGAAGAGCTTGAATTCGCATTCGATTGTTTAACCAACCGGCCCGATGGGTTCGTAAAAGCCTTGATCATAAATGAGAACCGATGAACTTGAAACTTTGCATCCGACCAAAAAACTGGCGTTAGGATTTATTGGTGTCGGATGGATAGGCCGCAACCGTATGGACGTGCTGCTCGACAGCCGCAAGGCCGATGCCGCGATGATTTTCGAGCCCAATGGCGACAATCTCGATGCCGCTCTCGAATCGGCGACCGATGCGGTTATAGCTCATACCGAGCACGAACTTTTTGCCGATCCGGAAATAGACGGCGTCGTAATTGCCACGCCCAGTGCGCTTCACGCCTCACAATGCCTCGAAGCTTTAAAAGCGGGAAAGTCTGTGTTTTGCCAGAAACCTCTTGCCCGCACGGCGGGTGAAGTATCGCGTATTATCGAAGCTTCAAAAGCATCCGATAAATTGCTTGCCGTCGATTTCTCGTATCGTTTTACCAAGGCGTTCCAGTCGGTTTACGAGGTATTGCGCAACGGCTCGATCGGAACTGTTTTCTCAGTCAACCTGGTTTTTCACAATGCCTACGGACCGGACAAGGAGTGGTTTTACGATATTTCCCGATCCGGCGGCGGATGCGTCATGGATTTGGGGATTCACCTTGTGGACCTTGCCCTGTACGGCCTTGGCTTTCCCGATGTGGACCGCGTCGAAAGCAATTTGTTCAGCAAAGGACGCCGCCTGTTTCCGGGTGAAGCGGTCGTCGAAGACTTCGGAAAAGCTGCGATTGAAACGCAGGATGGCACTTCGATCACCCTTGAATGTTCCTGGAATGCGTCCGTAGGAAAGGATGCCGTCATCGAAGCCACGTTTTATGGTACAGATGGCGGTGTGTCGTTCCGGAACGTCAATGGATCTTTCTATGATTTCGTCTCTGAACGCTACATCGGCACCAAAACGGAAACCCTTTTCGAAGGACAGGACAACTGGAGCGGACAAGCCGGAGTGGACTGGGCGCGACGTGTCCTCGGCTCCCAGGGCTTCGATGCTGCCTCGGCAAATGAATTACTTGAAACGGCAAGGATCATCGACCGCATTTATGGACGCTAAAACCACCATTTTAATGACTGCCGATACCGTCGGCGGAGTCTGGAGCTACGCGATAAACCTTTGCGCGGCATTGTCGCCTTATGGAATCAAGGTGCATCTGCTCACGCTTGGCAAACTCCCGGATCTGCAGCAGCGTCGGCAAGTAGCGGCGCTACAGAACGTGACGCTTCATGAAAGCGGCTTTAAGCTGGAATGGATGGAGAATCCGTGGAAGGACGTCTTCCTGGCGCGCGAATGGATTCATTCCGTGTATGAGGCCGTGCAGCCGGACCTGATCCACTTCAACAACTACGTTTTTCCGCATGCCGCATGGAACTGCCCGGTCGTTACCGTATTTCATTCATGCGTTTTGAGCTGGTGGCAATCGGTCAGGCATGAAAGTGCGCCATCCGACTGGAACTGTTACCGTGACCTTGTCCAAAGCGCAATAGCCGGATCCAACGCCGTAATCTTCCCGACGCAGGCCATGCTGCAACAGGCGATGTCGGTCTATGGCCGGATTAAGAACTCTTATGTGTTGTACAACGGCAATGAACCGGATCGGCGCGAATCGGTAAAACAGCCGTTTATATTGACCGCCGGACGTCTTTGGGACGAAGCCAAAAACTGTCGGCTGCTTGTTGAAATAGCCGACGATCTCGAATGGGAAATCGTAATGGCAGGCGCTTTGGCACAATCGCAATCGCAGATGAAATTGCCACGAAACGTTTCCTGTCCAGGATCATTATCTCCCGATAAAATGAAAGAGGCGATGGCATCTGCGGCCATATTTGCGATGCCGGCCAAATACGAACCGTTCGGCCTTGCCGTGCTTGAGGCAGCCGCTTCAGGATGCGCCCTGGCACTCGGAGACATCCCGACGCTGAGGGAAATTTGGGGAGACGCCGCCTTGTATTTCGATCCGTTTTCTGAACATGAGGCGCTTCTCACACTTAAAACCCTTATGGAAGACGGGAAGCTGCGCGAAGCAATGGGTGTCAGGGCAGTTCAAAGATCACGACGATACACCGTCGGCATCATGGCCGGAAAATACGTCTCGCTTTATAGATCGCTTTTAAAACAAACCGTCCAACTTAATAACTACCAACTATGAAAATCGCATTGTTCTATCACTCGCTCGCCTCAGACTGGAATCACGGGAACGCCCATTTCCTGAGAGGCATGGTGCGTGAACTGTCCCGGCGAGGGCATGATGTCGTGGTTTACGAGCCCGAAAACGGCTGGAGCCTATCCAATCTGAAAAAAGACCATGGTGCCGGAAAAGCATCGGAATTCACGACATATTATTCGCGGATGAAACCACGATTTTACGATCAGGACAATCCGGATTATAAAGCCATGCTCAAGGATGTCGACCTGGTAATCGTCCATGAATGGAATCCGCACGAGCTTATCGCGGCTCTTGGGAAACTGAAGCCTGCCTTCGGGTATAAACTGCTGTTCCACGACACGCATCACAGGGCGGTATCGGATACGGAAAGCATGTCGCGCTACGATTTCTCGAATTACGACGGGGCATTGGTCTTCGGCGACGTACTGAAACGGATTTATCTCCAAAAAGGCTGGGTAAATAAGGTTTGTACCTGGCACGAGGCAGCCGATACGGAGCTTTTCCATCCGATTTTGGAAACCGAAAAGGAAGGTGACCTGGTCTGGATCGGAAACTGGGGCGACGACGAACGAGCGGCGGAATTGGAGGAATTTCTCATCCGACCCGTCAAAAATCTGGGAATCAAAGCCAAAGTTTACGGGGTCCGATATCCGGAAACGGCATTAAAAGCGCTTAAAGAGGCCGGCATCGAATACGGCGGCTACCTTCCGAATTACAACGCGCCTGAAATTTTTGCCAGGTACCGTGTTACCGTGCATATTCCACGACGGCCTTATGTGGAATTGCTGCAAGGCATTCCGACGATCCGTCCGTTCGAAGCGCTTGCATGCGGCATACCGCTCATCTCCGCTCCCTGGGACGACGCGGAACATCTCTTTGTTTCCGGACGCGATTTCCTTACGGCGGATAACGGCAGCCAGATGCAGGCGGCCATACTCCGGGTGCTGAGCGACGATTCCCTGGCAAGAAATCTTTCCCAAACCGGACGCAATACGATCCTGGCCCGTCATACCTGTGTACATCGGGCAGACGAACTTGAAGCGGTCTTTGCCGAAATAGGATTGCCGCAATCAGCCATTCATCCCAAACCAAAAACTCTGAACACATGAAAACTGAAAATCTGAACATCGCTTTTTTCGGCTCGAGCATCGTCTCGGCTTACTGGAACGGAGCCGCCACGTATTACCGTGGCATCGTTAAAGCCTTGTCGGCGATGGGTCATAACGTGACCTTTTATGAGCCGGATATCTACGAGCGGCAGCAGCATCGCGACATAGACGATCCCGATTACTGCAACGTCGTGATTTACGACAGCAACGAGACCGAACTGATGCACCTGCTCAAACAAGCCTCGACCGCCGACGTCATCATCAAAGCAAGCGGGGTAGGCGCCTACGACGGTTTACTGGAACGGGAAGTAGCGCAACTGAGCAACGCCGGCAACCTTGTTATTTTTTGGGATGTGGATGCCCCGGCAACGCTCGACCGCATTGAAAATGATCCGTCGGATGAATTTATCGCACTGATTCCCCGCTACGACTATATCCTGACCTACGGAGGCGGACAGCCCGTAATAGACGCTTATGAAGCCAAAGGTGCGCGTCAATGCATACCGGTTTACAATGCCCTCGATACCCAGACGCATTTTCCGGTGGAAAAAGAGCAGCGGTTTGAAGGGCTGCTTGCGTTTTTGGGAAACAGGCTTCCGGACCGCGAGGCGCGGGTGGACGAATTTTTCCTGAAAGCCGCTATGGCGATTCCGGATGGCAGATTCGTGCTCGGAGGCAGCGGATGGGGCGACCGCGTGCTTCCGGTAAACGTCGGTTACGTCGGACATGTGTATACCAAGGGACACAATGCGTTCAACTGTTCGGCTACAGCCGTGCTCAACATCAGCCGGGACAGCATGGCCCGCTACGGATTTTCACCTGCGACCAGAGTGTTCGAGGCCGCCGGGGCCGGGGCGTGCATCATCACCGACTATTGGGAAGGCATCGAGATGTTTTTTGATCCCGGGACTGAAATTCTGGTAGCCCGGAACGGTGACGAGGTTGCCGATATCCTTAATAGCCTGACGCCCGAAAAAGCCCGCTCGATAGGCGAGGCGGCCTACCGCAAAGTGTTGTCGACGCATACCTATGGCCACAGAGCCTCGCTTTTACAGTCGATCTTCGCCACATCCCTGAAATCATCGCCAACCTTAACTGAAGTGTCATGAAGTTTACCGTTATCGGATTATCGTTGACCTCGTCATGGGGAAACGGCCATGCCACGACGTATAGGGCATTGTTAAAAGAACTTTCGCGTTTGGGGCACGACATTCTTTTCCTCGAGAAGGATGTGCCGTATTATGCGTCGAATCGGGATTTGCCCGATCCGTCTTTCTGCCGCGTGGCGCTATACCGGAACAACGGCGAGCTGTTCGAAAGTCACCGTCAGGACCTGGCTGAAGCCGATGTGGTCATCGTCGGATCCTACGTACAGGACGGCGTTGATGTAGGTGACTGGGTGATCCGGAACGCTACCGGCATCAAAGCGTTTTACGACATAGACACGCCGGTTACGCTGGCCAAACTGGAACGTGGCGACTACGAATACATTACGCCGCGCCTTATCGAGAAGTACGATCTCTATTTGTCGTTTTCCGGAGGCCCGATATTGGAATACCTCGAAGCGTATTACGGATCTCCGGCAGCCCGGGCGCTCTATTGCTCGGTAGATCCGGAATATTATTATCCGGAAAAGACAGAAATGCTTTGGGAAATGGGCTACCTGGGCACGTACAGCATCGACCGTCAGCCGACGCTCAGCAAGCTGTTGTGCCAGACCGCCGCGCTTATGCCGAGAAAGCGTTTCGTGGTAGCAGGGCCTCAGTATCCTTCCGGAATACATTGGCCGATGAACGTCAACCGCATCGAGCACCTGCCGCCGGAACGGCACCGCAGCTTCTACAACTCCCAGCGCTATACGCTCAACGTGACCCGCGCCGACATGATACGTGCCGGATATTCGCCAAGCGTTCGCCTGTTTGAGGCAGCGGCATGCGGTGTTCCGATCATTTCCGATTACTGGGACGGGCTGACCTCTATTTTTGATGAAGACAGCGAAATCCTGATCGCCCGCAATTCAAGCGACGTTCAGGACATCCTCAAAGATCCGGAAGAGGAGCGACGCAATACAATCGGCAGGAATGCGCGCGAAAAAGTCATGCGTTACCATACGGCCAAATCACGCGCTATGGAACTTGTATCTTATATAAAACAACTGCGTCCGGCGACGATGGTTGACGATTCTGATTATGGACAAAGAAAATGAGATCAAAGACCTGGGGCCCTGGTTCCACAATATACATTTGCCGGACGGCCTTCAAACCAAACCCGATCATTATTACGGGGATTTTCCTGGGTTCAAATGGGAGCGCATCAGGCATTCCATTCCGGAAGACCTGAGTAATTGGCAGGTACTCGACATTGGATGCAACGCCGGTTTTTATTCGATCGAACTGGCCAAACGCGGCGCATCGGTACTGGCCATCGACCTGGACGACCATTATCTGAAACAGGCAAAATGGGTGGCGGATCAGTTCGGGCTCAGCGATCGCATAGAATTCAGGAAAATGCAGGTGTATGACCTGGCCAGCCTCGACCGGACTTTCGACCTTGTTTGGTTTATGGGCGTGTTTTACCATTTGCGGTATCCTGTACTTGCCCTGGACATCGTCGCCAGCAAAGCGCATAACCTGATGGTTTTCCAGACGCTGTCGATGCCAGGCTCGCAGGAATTTCCGCAACAGCAGGACATTCCGCTGGCAGACCGATCTGTGATGCTGCAGCCGGGTTATCCGGTAATGGCATTTATCGAGAAAAGCCTTGGCGGCGACTATTCGAACTGGTGGGCACCCAATCATTCCGGGATTCTCGCATTGTTGCGCAGCTGCGGATTCCGCGTGACGGATATTCCGGAGCACGAAACGTATCTGGCAGTCAAGGATAAGGCAATCTTCACAGATTTCAACACCTGGAATTATTCCGAATTCCTGTCGGCGACCGGCCGGAAATGGGAGCAGAACGGGCATCTCAAGACAAATAACAAGCACTGATCCTCCATTCGCTGTTGCAACATCGGATACGAAAATGCACATTTATGACATCAGATCAGCAGGAAGAGCCAGAGAAGCGAATGTCGCGCGTGGTGCAGCGGAACCTCGAGGCGTTGCTCAAAAGGCGCAAAGAGGAAGAGGCCCGCAAAAGCAGGCAGGATAGTTGGGCCGATGCCGTCACCCGATTTACCGGAAGCATGACGTTTGTGTATTTGCACCTGTTGCTGTTCGGGACGTGGATCGTTTGGAATTCAGGCCTGTTCGGCGTCTGGCAGTTCGATCCTTCCTATGTCGTGCTGGCGATGTTCGCTTCGGTCGAGGCGATTTTTCTATCGACCTTCGTGCTCATCAGCCAGAACCGGATGAACGTCGAGGCCGATAAGCGCGCCGAACTCGACCTCCAGATCTCGCTTTTGGCCGAACATGAGATCTCGCGCCTGGCCGCTATGATTCATGCCATCGCGAAAAAGACAGGTGCCGAATTGCCCGACGAGGAGGAAATTGACGAGATCTCAAGCGAAGTCCGTCCCGAACACGTCATGGACGAGATGGAGAAATACAAACGGAAAATGGATGGGGAATCGGGTAAAATCTGACCTTTGATTGGCAAGCCTAATCAGTTATTTTGCCACGCCCGTATTGAGCCAGTAGGCACAAAGTCAGCAAATAAACAGCACCCGGTCAAATAAAACGGTAGATAACGTACCATCGGTTTCCATAGTGTTTGGCTTAGCATTTTCTCAATCCGGCTACTTAGGACAATAGCGTTCTTAAGAACTTTGTACCGGTCATTAAAAATGAGAAGATGAAAAACGTATTTATTACAGGAGCCAATAAAAGCATTGGTTATGAAACCGCACGACAACTCCTTCAGGAAGGCTATTATGTTTATTTGGGTTGCCGTAGCCTCGAGAACGGGCAGGAGGCAGTAAAGAAATTACTGGGAGAAGGCCTGACCCGGGCAGAAGCGATACAAATAGACATCACGAGCCAGGAATCAGTTGATGCGGCAAGAAAAGTTGTAGGGGAGAAAACAGCCGTATTGGACGTACTTATCAATAATGCCGGCATGAGCGGTGGTATGCCCCAGGCACCGACTACCGCAAGCCTCGATGTTTTACAGGATGTGTTCAATGTCAATCTTTATGGGGCCGTGAGAACAACACAGGCTTTCATAGACCTGTTGCGAAAATCCCCTCAGCCGCGTATCGTCAATGTTTCGTCAGGTATGGCATCATTGACGGTGTGCAGTGACCCCACATTTCAGTACCGTGATTATGTCGGGGGTATTTACAGCCCTTCAAAAGCAGCTCTTAATATGTATACCATCGCATTAGCCCTTGAGTTACGCGACACGCCATTTAAAGTCAATGCTGTCGATCCCGGATTTACGGCAACCGATTTCAATAACCATCGTGGAACGGGCAGCGTTGAAGCAGCCGGGAAACGTATCGCAAAATACGCCATGCTTGGGGCTGATGGCGTTACCGGGAAATTTATATCTGAAGAGCTTAACCCGCAAACCGGCATAGTGCCATGGTAAAAAATAACAAGGATTAAGGTAAATTTACAGGATGGAAAAGAGAGACGGCTTACCACGAAAATTCAAAACACTGTCCGATTTTCATCGGGTGTTTGGTCAGATTATGCCCTTTCATCCGATGATTGGCCTGATGGATCTCAGTGTCAATAAAATACTGAGGGATGAATCCTTCAGTTCATTTGCGACAGATTTCTATCAGGTCATTTACAAACCTGACATGCACGGTAAAGCCAGGTATGGACAAAATCATTACGACTTTGCTGAAGGCGGCTTGATTTTCTCGGCGCCAAATCAGATATTCGAAGCACCACCAAAGACTAAAGTATCGGGATGTGTTCTGTCCATACATCCTGATTTTCTATTATCCTATCCGCTGGCCAAAAAAATAAAAGAATATGGTTTCTTTTCCTACGCTACTAATGAAGCATTGCATTTATCCGATAAGGAAAAGGAAACGATCATATCCATTTTCAAAATAATTGACGAGGAATTGAAAAGCAGGATTGATAGTTTAAGCCATGACGTCATCATTTCGCAGCTTGAATTGTTACTGAGTTATTGCAATCGTTTTTACAAACGGCAGTTTATAACACGTCAGGCGGTTAATAACGATTTGCTGGCTAAGATGGAGGCGACTTTGGATGCGTACTTCAACACTGACGAATCGTTACGGAAAGCCCTTCCGACGGTACAATACCTTGCAGATAAATTAAAAACATCCCCGAGCTACTTAAGCGATATGCTTCGGTCTTTTACCGGTCAGAATGCACAGCAGCACATCCACAACAAATTGATTGAAAAGGCTAAGGAAAAATTATCAACCACGGAAAACTCCATTAGTGAAATAGCCTACCTGTTAGGTTTTGAGCATCCACAATCTTTCAGCAAACTATTTAAAGCGAAAACCAATGTTTCGCCTTCAGAATTCCGGCGGTCCTTTAATTAATCTGTCGCCATTTTATTTTCATCAGTTGTCAATTAATTTCACAGGTTAAGTATGTCATTGAATACTTTTAGTTGTGTGCATTGTATATGATTTTTCTTTTACAACAAAATGTCCCCAATCAACCAGAGATTCCAGTAGTGGTATAAGTGTTTTGCCAAAATCCGTTAACGAATATTCTACTTTTAAAGGCGGTTTTGTATTGAAAACTTCTTTTTTAATAATTCCGTCTTCCTCCAAACTTTTTAGTTGGATTGAAAGCATTTTTTCGGTGATATTCGGGATACGTTTCTTTATTTCATTAAATCTTTTCTTGCCATCGATTAAGTAATAGAGCACTACTGTTTTCCATTTACCACCCAGATGATGCATGGCTACATCCATCCCACAATGAAATTTCAGTCCCTCAATAGCATGATCAGATAATCTTACACTGTCGTTCATCTTAAATTATTTTAACCTGTCAAGTTTGACAGTCATTGCCTGTGTACAAATTTAGAGATAGTTTTGCAACTGTAATTAGTATAGTATAAAAATATGCACGAAAATCTGGTGCGTATGAACTCCCTAAATCTTTAAATATGAAAACTCTGGTCTTATTATCACATCCCAATTTGGAAAGTTCAATAGCAAATAAAACAATAATTGAACACCTAAAAAAAATGATTCCAAATTCAAAAATAGAAGTGCGCCATCTTGAAGCGTTGTACCCTGACTCTGAAATAGATGTTGAATCGGAACAGTCTGCTTTACTCAAAGCGGATCTTTTAATTTTTCAACATCCTTTTTATTGGTACAGTACACCAGCAATTTTAAAAAAATATTTAGATGATGTGATGACTTGGGGATTTGCCCATGGTACCGGGGGAGACAAACTAAAAGGCAAACAATTTTTGCAAAGTATTACATTAGGTGGTCCACAAGAGTCATACACCCCGCTTGGCTATAATCGCTTCAGTGTAGAAGATCTTCTAAAACCAATGCAGCAAACTGTTTATCACACACAAATGGTTTACAATCTTCCTTTGTACTCTTACCGCAATGTTTATGTGCCTGGAAAATATAATTCTATATCGGAAGTAAAAGAAAATGCCATTGTTCATGCTGAAAAACTCCTGGCAAAAATTGAGGATTTTTCAAATAGCAATAAAGAAAAGGTGGAAACCTTTATCTATAAATGGTTCAGGCACTTCGATATGTTAGATGAGAACGGCTATTTTATACAGTACCTTCATAAAGACATAGAATTTACATTTCCAGGTAATGGCAGCATGAAAGGGCATACTGAATTCAATAACTGGTACTACGCAATAAAAGAAAAATTACAAGGTCCGATCAGACACGAAGTTAAAAACTTAAACATCGAGGAAACGGAAAAAAATCAATTTGATATTCGCTTTGAAGTGCGATTCCGGGCTAAAGAAAAGAAAAGTCAAAACGATATTGATATTCTTGAAACGGAAAATTGGACCTTATTCTGGGATGAGACGAGTAACAGACCAATTATTAAAAAATATATAGTAAGTAACTAAAAAAATCAACAATCCTTAATATCCATCGGGAACGCCGCTTCTTTAGCAGTTCTTTTGCTAAAGAAATCAATATCTTTGATGACACTCTTTATTAATAATCCCACCTATCAGAAGCATGCTGGACCAATTGATAGCATATATTGCCAGTTATTCAGGACAATCACTTTTACCATCTGAAATTGACCTTGTCAATTCGATGTTCCGTGTAAAAAAATTGCGAAAAAAACAGTATTTGCTACAGGCTGGGGATGTGGGTGTCCATTATGCCTTTATTGTAAAGGGGGCGATGCGACAATATGCGGTATGCGATAATGGCACGGACAGCATTATACAGTTAGGAATAGAAAACTGGTGGATAGGGGACCGTGAGAGCTTCGTGTCATCAAAGCCATCGCTGTACAACATTGATGCTTGGGAAGATTGTGAGCTTAATGTTATTACAAGGGCTCAGACATTAGAGTTAATCGACCAGTCGCCGGCGTTTTGTAAAATGGTTCGAATCATGGATGAACGCAATGCCATCGCGGCCCAAAAGCGTATAACTGCCTTGATCAATTTTACTGCCGAGCAGCGATATTCTTTTTTCTTAGAAAATCATCCCTTTTTTTTGCAACGCTTTCCGTTACATATGGTTGCTTCGTATCTGGGCGTTACCAAAGAGACACTTAGTCGTGTACGTACATCAGCTGCAGGCAAGGAATCATGATATAAATCAACAACTCTTCTATTTCGGAAGTTGCAGTGTTCCGGAAGCAAACTCAGAAGGGCAAAGCACCACTTGTTTGGAATTGTCCATAAAAGTCGCAATAGAGTTGTCCCGAATCCCCTGGAATTGTACCTGAAGCACCCTTGGATGCATCCATTCACCATTCTTTCCAAATTGCACTGAACCTACCACGGTATCAAAGGTGGCGTTTTGGCAATAATTTGAAATTTCGAGATCATCCAGCGACCCGGTTGCTTCGATAGCCTGGGCCAGAACCTGTAGCTGAGCGTAGGCTAGGGGAGCGACATAGTATCCCAGTGCATCGGCTTGAACTGATACAGCCTTTTGCTGGTACCGCTTCAAAAAATCGGTTACGCCGGGAAATAACATGCCTTTGACGGGCATCCAGTATTCATAATTTACTATACCGTTGAGCAGGGGTCCTAACGCTGTCTTTACAGAGGCTGCCTGGGGACCGATCATCGCTCCGCCCACTAACTTAGGGCTAAAATCAGCCGCATGAAGTGCCTGGATGAGTCCAATGGAATCGGTTAGGTAGGAACAAAGAAAAAGAATCTCCGCACCGGTGTTCTGAATATCCTGTAGATATACCGCGAAATCTTCGGTATTCAAGGGATAGGTTTGCTCGTAGACGATGTCCAAGCCATACTTTCGGACGTTTTTCTTTGCGCCCAGGATTGGGTTTTTTGAAAACTCCGCCTCGGCACTCAGCAGTGCTACCGTTTTCATGTTTTTGGTTGCCCCCACTTCAAAAAATCCTTCTGTAAGTGCTGCATTAGGATCCGGACCCGTCGGAATCATGGCATAATAGTGAGGATATTCCATTTTGTCGTTTACGCCAAGTCCCATTAAGCCGATCATCAGCCGGTTGTGCTCCAATACCACCGGAAGTGCCGCCGCAAGTGTGTTGGTCCCATAGCCGCCCAGTAAAAGATCCACTTTGTCCTTGGCCAGCAAATCCCGGTAAAGTTGAGCCACTGTTTCAGGCTTGCTCTGGTCATCATAACAGAGCAGCTCAACGGGCCGTCCCAGCAACCCTCCTTTACTGTTGATATCTTCCAGCCATATCTGGTGCGCCAATTGTGCAGTTCTGGTATTTTCAGCGACCGGTCCGGTTAGCGACAACGTGTATCCGATGCGGATTGGGGTCTTCATATTATCTGAGGAAGCATTCATATGTTGCGAATAAATTGATATTTCGCAGCGCATAATTTCTGAAGCGCCGCTGCAACCAAATTAGCAAGGAACAGTAGATAGAGAGATTGATATTTGGTAAATAATGCTGTTGATGTAAATCAACATGTTTCATCTTCGCTTAGCGCCGGTTTTCTGCCGGCGGATTCTGCTAAGCGTTTCCTTGGTAATGCCCAAAAATGAGGCGATAACGTGCAATGGAAAGCGCTGTGCGAGCTGGGGCTGGTTTTGGAGAAAATCCTCGTATCGTTTATCGGCTGAATGGCTGATATGGCTGAGCAGCCGCTTTTGTGAGGCGATACTGTTGTTTTCATCCAATTTGGTTCGCATCTCAGTAAAGGCAGTGATGGTGTTTAAGCGATTGAGGTCATCCTTATGAACAAAAAGAATCTCGCAATTCTCCCATGCCTGAATGTTGTAGATCGAAGGTTGCTCCCGGAAATAGCTGTCCCGATCGCCGGTAAACCAGTTTTCGATCTGTAATCCGATGATGTTCTCTGTGCCTTTGTCGTCGACAGCAAATTGGCGTACAGCTCCTTTTACAATAAATCCCAGTGCTTTGCACACCTCTCCTTCCCGTAATAAAAGTTGACCTTTACGGAATTTCCTCAGGGTAAAAATCTCAATGATCACGGCAATCTCCTGCTCTGACAATGGAGTTGTCCCATGCCCCTGAATGAATGAAATAAGCTTTTTGTGCATTTGCCATAAAGGTAGGAAATTTTAAAATACCTGCATTTGGCACTGTACAAGTCTTAAAAAACATCGATAATCCATCCATCGCCTTACAATAAAAAAAGCAGCCCCAGACTTTCGTTACGGAAAGCATGGGCCGCTTTAAATGAATAATTCTCGCACGTGAAGCGAGAGATTTCGGGAACGTCACATAGGAGTCAGGGTACCTTTCATGCGGTAGAAACTCCCGTCGGGAAGTGTCGCGTTGCTGTAGACTATCCCATTTTCGTGATCTTCTACATGCGTTACCGTGGCACCAGTGGCCTCCTTCCACGAAACCAGGTAGAGGTTGGGACGGATTTCGACAATTGTTGGTTCCACTCTTTCAGTATGTCCGGCAGCTGTCAGGCCACCACCTTCAAGTACGGTAAATTCAAGTGAATTTTCAGATTCGAAAAAAAGCGTTGATTTTACGAACTCGGTCTCCATTTTATAGGTATTGCCTATCAAGTTATTTTTCACAGTGCTACGTCTTGCTTGAATGAGGTCATGGCATTTCCGCTGGCTGATCTGGAAGCTGGAACTTCTTCTTGGACAACATCCCAGTGTTCTGCTATTTTTCCATCTTCCAACCGGAAAATATCGACCACAATAACTGGAGCGGGACCCCATCCGTGTACCAAACTGTGGGTAATAACGATGTTATTCTGCTCCACGATGATACCGGGTTGCCACTTGAAATCGATATCCAGCATCCTCAGGATATCTTTTAGTCCGGCATGTCCGTTAGTCATGGTGGGATTGTGCTGCTGATAGTCTTTTTGCCAATAGCGTTCAATTGCGCCATTGTCCCTATTATGAAAAAATTCATTCATTGCTTTCAGGACTATTTCTTTATTTGTCATAAGAATATTTAAGTGAAATTATACTTTAATCAGATAGTGATAAGGCTATTATATCCAGGTTTTACTTCTGAAGAAAGGTCAATATGGAAGAATTAAATTTTTCCATTTCCTCAATAAAAAGCGCATGCCCACTTTGCTCAAATTTTACGACATACGAATCCGCAATGCCATGATGCATCTGCTCGGCCAGAGCGAATTCGCAAATTTGATCTTTAGCTCCGTGAAAAATGGCAGTCGGGATCTTTATATTCGGAAGTTCTGCTCGCAGATCGCTATCGCGCAAAGCAATCAGGCTCTGGGTAGTTGCATAGGGAGAGGCCTCCCAATTAATTGCCCCCAGCCAATTGGCCATTCCCATTGATACCGATGTTTGGCTAGCGGCGAAGATTTTGCCGAAGTTTTCTAAAAGTTGAGGACGATCGACCTTGCTCAGGGCGATAAGGGCATCGACATCACCGGTTGCAAATCCAAATTCGTAGTCGGTGCGCTTTGTCCACGATGGTGCTGCTGCGCCAAACAGCATTAGTTTAGCCACGTGTGCGCTATTATATTTTGTGACATAGTGTAGTGCAATGGCTCCACCCATAGAAAACCCACCAAGCGCCGCACCTTGAATGTCCAGTGTTTCAAATACCTTTTTGATATCGTCAGCGTTGACATCGTAATTATAATCACCGTAGGGTTTGTCGGATTTCCCTAAACCTCGAAGGGTAATTCCGATTACCCGGTAACCTTTGTCTACCAGGAATTGATACTGGTATTCATACATAGCATCGCTCAGCGGCCATCCATGGATCAATACTACCGGGTTTCCATCCCCAAGGTCGGTTACATGCAACCGAACATTTTTTTCTACCTCAATGTATTCCGCTCTTTTAAATGTTGTCATTTTTTCTAGTCTAGAAATACGTAAAGCGATTCTATTTTGCCCCCGGCAATCAACACGACGTCCATCCCGGTTGCTGCGATGGATTGCAAATTAGGACCTACTCCCCAATGGGCTGTTGCCATGTTGTTATTCACTACAATAGGCTTGAGCAGGAAAAAAGAAAATTCGGTGGGAAACGATGAAAGCACCCCGGTTACCGAATAATTAATGGCTTCATGGCCTTTTGTCTCATGGCCCACGTGATAAAGGCCCGCTTCCGGGGCATAAAGCAGCTCAATGGTTTCAAGCCTCTTTGCCGCGTCCCGCTCGCCCCATACCTGGCTAAGGTTCTTCTGTAAAAGTGAGGATATTTCGTTTTGCATACCTATTATGATTTTGTGCGTTTAAAATGTGAAGCAACATTTCGACAGGATCAAAATGTTGCTTCTGATTTTTATTTAAAAAGTCAGACCGTCCCCGGCTGGGTTGCCAATAATTGCGCTTCCCATATGGCGGCAATTCCGGTTGCCCCACCGTGATCCGTCAAGACCTGCGTCACATCACCCGCTGTAGCCGATCGCGCCCAGTCACGTTGCCATTCGGAGCCCACGGCCAACCAGGTAATTGGAACAACTCCGGCCTGCACCATGCGGCGTACGGCCATATCGTGGCTTTCTACGCTGGCCCCGCCACATGCATCCGTAACCACGAATACATCATATCCTTCTGCAAGAGCCTGTATTGCCGGCATAGCCACACACACTTCGGTCCAAAGACCAGCAATGATCAACTGTTTGCGTCCGCTATCCCTGACAATGTCAGTAACCTTTGGATCTTCCCACGTGTTGATGAATGTTCTGTTTATGGGTTTTTGCTCAGGAAATACTTCCTGAAGTTGTTTGATGATCAGGCCACCCCGTTCTTCCAGTACGGTCGTAAGGATTGTCGGTACGCCGAACACTTTGGCCATTTTGGCTAATCCCGTTACATTGTTGACAATCATCATGGGTTCGTGACTGTTGAGGTTCGTGAACTGAAACGGTTGATGATCAATCAGTACCAAAATACTGTCTTTGGGGCGAAGCAATGCTTCAAGGCCTGTTTTTGAATTCGTTGACATGTTGTTAAATGTTTAATTTTATTCATCACAAAATTGCTGGAAATACAGGCAATGGGAAGATGATAAATGGTAAAAAAAAACGTTGATATTTGTCAATATCCTCGTGTTGCAGGCAGATGCAGCTCCTGCCTCCCCTACGAGGACCCAATCGATTTAAGCCGAAAAGCCATTCCGTTTAAAAGGGAATGGCTTTCAGGTATGCAGGCTACTTTTGTCGGTTACATCAAAGGCTCTCCTTAACAACCGGAATAAGTCTCGAGCCAATCAATTCGATGGACCGCAGGAGCTGTTCGTGCGAGAGTCCGGCATTGTCCATTTGAAAAGTAAAGCGATCAATCCCTCCGAGAGATTTGCTGTGCCGGAGCAATTTTTCGCCAATCTCAACAGGTTCACCTACCATGAGTGCCCCTGTAGGGCCGTTCTGCGCATCAAAACGACTTCGGGTCACAGGTGGCCACCCACGTTCCTTTCCGGCTTTTGTCCAAAGTTCCTGGTATCCCGGGTAATAATCGGCAATCGCCTTTTCAGTAGTTTCGGCGATGTATCCCGGAGAATGCAATCCGACCTTCAGATCTTCAGCTGCAAAGCCGGCCTCACGTCCTGCGTTTCTGTAAAGATCCACCAGTGGGGCAAAGCGTTCGGTTTCGCCACCGATTACCGCCACCATTAACGGCAGGCCCAAACGCCCTGCGCGCACGAAGGATTCAGGCGTTCCGCCAACACCCAGCCACACTGGCATTTTTTCCTGGGCAGACCTGGGATATACAGGCTGATTGTATAAAGGTGGCCTGAATTCTCCCGACCAGGTTACAAATTCCTGATCCCTTATTTGAAGAAACAGGTCGAGCTTCTCTTTAAACAATGCGTCATATTCACTTAATTCGAACCCAAAAAGAGGATACGACTCGATAGCCGAGCCTCTGCCGAGAACCACCTCGGCACGTCCTTTCGCTATAAGATCGACCGTAGCAAAACTCTGATACACTCGTACTGGGTCCGACGTACTCAATACCGTCACTGCGCTTGTAAGCCTGATCTTGTTTGTCATTGCCGCTGCCGCTGCGAGAATTACGGCAGGGGCGGAGTCCAAGAACTCTTTTTTATGATGTTCGCCAATACCGAATACGTCCAGACCAGATCGGTCAGCCTGAACAATCCGATCCAACAATTGCTCCATCGCGTCGATGCTGTTCAGGGTGGTACTACCATACATTGCCGAGGCAAAACTGTCAATTCCTATTTCCATTTTTAAATTCTATTTTGTTTCATCTGATTATATCGTTCGTAATATGCTTTAATAAAAGCATTTACTGAGTATCTTTAACGTTTACCGCATCCCATAGGCGACACCACATATGCTGTCAATTACAAGGCAAATAGCAGGCAAGAGAGTATGTAAAAGTATTGAAAGCAGCTTCGGGAGCTGTTGATCTATATTAATTACTTACGTTGATATTTATCAATGGTTTTTTTTACCAAATGTCATCGCTGCCAACCTCTCGAATTTTACAATTTTGACAAAAATCGGAAGCCTTGCCAGAGCATAGGCAGTTATCTCACGGTATGGGAAAAACGAACCCGATTTGATTTTAATTCTGAATACAACTATGCGGTATAAATTAGAAAAACCTGTGGTCAGCACCATTGGACGTGAAAAATATAAGTGTCATGTAGAGTGGCGAAATGGCTCTTTCATCGCCGATGAGCCTCTTGGTGTTGGGGGAGGCGACAGCGGTCCGGATCCTTACAGCCTTTTGCTGGCATCTTTAGCCTCTTGCAAGATCGTTACTCTGCGCATGTTTATTGACAAGGAAGGGTGGGATGTGCCCGCCATCCATGCAGCGGCCAATCTCTTTCAAACTCGTAAAAAGGGAATCGTCAAGACGACGATTGATTGCGACATAACCTTTCCCGAGGCCGTTTTAGAGGCATCGCAGCGTGTACAACTTTTAACTATAGCTGAAAATTGCCCTGTCTCCAAAATCATCAAAGGAGAGTGCGAGGTGCGCACGTTTCTATACGCAGATGACGAGAATGTTCATGGTAAGGTTTACCATAACGATGAGATCGCCGTAGAATGGAAGGCGGGTCTATGTAAACATGCCGGCAGATGTGTCGGACAGCTTCCAAGCGTTTTCAAACTGGGTGCCTCCCCGTGGATTAATGTGGATGGTGCGACCGCAGAGCGTTTGGCCGAGCAGGTTAGCCGATGTCCCACCGGGGCTCTCACACTGGTTGGTCAAAAAAATATAATTTCGGATACCCTTTCATCGCGTCCTTAATTATCATCCAATAAAAGTCAAACCAATAGAGCCATTGCATTAAAAATCCATCACAACCAGCGATTTACAGCAGCATATTAATCTAATAGCCTGATAGCATATGAAAGCAATGATAATAAAAGAATTCGGTCCTGTAGAAAATTTCGAACTGGTCGAAATACCGATGCCAGAACCCGATTTCAAGCAGGTCTTGGTCAGGGTATTGGCAACTTCCATCAACCCGTTGGATTACCAGGTACGTCGCGGAGATTATAAGAATGAGCTGAAATTACCACTCATCACAGGTCACGACGTATCGGGTGAAATCGTAGCACTTGGCACGGGAGTAGAACATTTTAAAATTGGTGACCACGTGTATTACACCCCTGAAATTTTCAACGGGCCGGGAAGTTATGCCCAGTACCACTGTGCACATGAATCCATTATTGGCCTGAAACCGAAAAATATTAGCCATCTGGAGGCTGCAACACTTCCACTGGCGGCAGGCACAGCTTGGGAGATGCTGGTTACAAGGGCGCAGCTAAAAATTAACCAGACTATTTTAATTCACGGCGGCGCCGGAGGGGTAGGAATACCTACAATCCAGATTGCAAAGGCTATGGGAGCGGTTGTTTTTACGACCGCACGAAAAGTCCATCATCAGTTTTTAAAGGAACTGGGCGCCGACCATATAATTGACTATCGAAATGAAAACTACATCGAAACCATTCAGCGATTGACAGGTGGTAAAGGGGTCGACGTGATAATCGATACTCTTGGAGGTAATACACTGTCCGAAAGCGGAAAAATT
>Ga0265798_10002876_pt1 | contig 24967 bp, 27 predicted proteins | sample P3T30metagenome_FD_192430 | JGI IMG/M metagenome (GOLD analysis project Ga0265798, IMG submission 192430) | Plant litter microbial communities from East Loma Ridge, Irvine, California - P3 T30 | ecosystem: Environmental > Terrestrial > Plant litter > Unclassified | place: USA: California...
CGCAAGCGCCACGCCGGGGCGGGGGATCGATCGGCCAGACCGGAATTGCGGGATCGAGATGATGCAGCAGGCGCATCCCTGCGAAGCTTGCCTTGGCGACCTGTGCCGCACCGATCGCGTCGTAGACGGTCGACGCCTTGCCGCCGCCGTTCGCGTTGAAACGCTGTTCGCATCGACGATAGTGCATGAAGTGCGCCTTCACGCCGTCTGCCGCGCCCAGATAAAAATGCCGCCCCCGCCGCGTCTCCAGGAAGGATGCCGCGCCAAGATCGGCATCGCTGCTGTGCCGGTCGACATAGGCCCATAATGCGCGCGGATCGGTCGCGTCGGTTTCGCCCGGCAGATAAGCGCCGCGATCGAGGAACGGTGCTGAGAAGCTGAAGTCGAACCCGACCAGCAAGGAATCATCGGCGCGGTCGTGCAACCAGTGCAGGATGTCGGTGCGCGACCAGACCCCACGCGGCGGCTCTACCAGCAGTGGTGCTGTGCGCCCCTCGTCGCAGATCGCCAGTGCGATACCGGGATGCCGCGCACCCTTCGCGCCCGACCAATCTATCGCCGCGAAGCGGGTAAAGTGGTTCGGAACTTCGTTCGTCGGCGGGGTGCTTGTCGACGCGGCGCACTCCGCCGACGGGGCTGTGTTACCGTCCATTGCCGACCGCATATCCGTCCGCGATCAGCCGGCGATATTCCTGCTCCGGGTGGCCGTATGTGTCCCCGGCCAGTTGCAGCAGCTTGTCGCGGCTGCGCACGACGACCTTAGCCCGTAATCCGCGGATCGCCTGTTCCTCTTCCAACCGGTGCAGGGCATCGGTGATGCTGCTGCGACGCACCCCCAACATGAGGCGAAATTCTTCATGGGTCATACAGATTTCGTCGGACTGCACGCGGTCGTGATACAACAGAATCCAGCGCGCCATCCGCCGCTCGATCGGGTGGGCGAGCGACGATACGATGGTGCGGCTCATCTGCAGCATGAAGACGTGGACGAACCGCAGCAGTGTTCGGTGGAGGGTCGGGCTCGCCGCGATCGCGGACAGCATTGCCTCCGCCGGAATTCGCAACGCCCGGCCATGCTCGGCGCGCATCGTCACGTCATAGGGGGACCGCCCATCCCCCAGTAGCAAGGGCCAGCCGATGAAGCCCTCGGCACCGATCAGGCCGACCGCGTAGCGCCGATCGTCCTCGAGCGAATCGAGGATTCCCGCGATCCCCTGCTCGAAGAAGCACAGGCTGTCGATCGGGTCGCCTGCGCGCGTGATGAAGTCCCCCACCGCGAACGATACCGGGGTTAGATGCGGCACCAGCAACGCGAGGTCCTCGGCCGACAGACTGGCGAGCAGCAGGTTGCCGCCGACCGAAACGGTATCGGGCAGCGCGTGGGCGATGCTCGCGGAGATCGGGGTGACGTTGCTCATGAAGGCTGGGGACATGGAGGCTGGCCTGCTCGCTGGACAGGCCGCTTGGCCCGGAACCGTACAGAAACGTTCATGCGCTCGGGTTGTTCACCTTTTGATACAAACAGGAGCGACCATGACTGCCACCCCCACGCACTTCCCCGCCCGCGCGATCCTCGTCGCCGCGCTTCTGTCGGCGTCGTCCGGCGTTTACGCGCAATCAGCGCCGTCGGCCGATGCGCCGCCCCCGCCGCCGCCGCCCGCCACTGCAACCCAGCCGCCCAAAGCGGCGCCTGACATGCAGATGGTGCTCGATGCGCTGGCCGGTCTCGGCGGCAAGCCGATCGAGACGTTGACCCCGGCGCAGGCACGCCAGCAGCCGTCCGCCGCTGATGGCGCGAAGGCGGCCATGGCCAAGAAGGGCATGCCCACGACGCCCGGAGCGTCGGTCACGACGCAGGACGTGCCCTATGGCACCGACGCCCAGCAGTTCGCGCGCATCTACAAGCCAGCGGGCGCGTCGGCGGGCAAGCCAATGCCGATCGTCGTCTATTATCACGGCGGCGGCTGGGTGATCGCCGACGTCGCCACCTATGACGCCGCACCCCGCGCGATGGCTAAGGCGCTCAACGCGATCGTTGTATCGGTCGAATATCGCCACGCGCCCGAGTTCAAGTTCCCGGCGCAACATGACGATGCCGCGGCGGCCTATCGCTGGACGCTGCAGAATGCCGCAAGCTGGGGTGGTGATCCGGCCAAGATCGCGGTCGCAGGCGAAAGCGCGGGTGGCAATCTGGCGGTCGCCACCGCCATCTACGCTCGCGACAACCGCCTGACCGCGCCGCTCCACATTGTGTCGGTCTATCCGATTGCGAACAGCAGCATGACGCTGCCGTCGCGCAAGGATTCGGCGAATGCCAAGCCGCTCAATACCGCGATGCTCGGCTGGTTCGGCCATTATTACCAGACCAGCACGGCGGATGCGCAGGACCCGCGGCTGAACCTCGTCGCGGCCAACCTGCGTGGCTTGCCGCCGACGACGATCATCAACGCGCAGATCGATCCGCTGCGCTCGGACGGTGAAACGCTGGCGACCGCGATGCGGGGGGCAGGGGACAAGGTCGAACAGCGCACCTTCCCCGGCGTAACGCACGAGTTCTTCGGCATGGCCAAGGTCGTCCGCGGCGCGAAGGACGCCAACGATCTCGCGGTCGCGCGGCTGAAGGCAGCGTTCGCGGCGGCACCGCGTCCGCGCTAAACGGTACCAAAGGGGGCGGCACGGTAGCTGCCCCCGCTACTGGACGTGCCTGCTATCCCTTGAGGTGGCGGCATCCTTGGTTCCGGTCGGCCTATAGCGACGGCGCGCTATTTCTCGCCGGCGCGATCGCTCCGGCGGTTCGACCAGAAGTCGACGCGCTTTTTGATATCCCGCTCATAGCCGCGTTCGTTGGGCTGGTAGAAGACCGGCCGACCTTGCTGCATCAGTTCGTCCGGGAAGAAGTTCTGCCCCGAAAAGGCGTCGGCGTGATCGTGATCATACTGATAGCCCTCGTGATACCCCAACTCCTTCATCAGCTTGGTCGGCGCATTCAGGATCCGCTTCGGGGGCGCGACTGAGCCGGTTCCTTTCGCCAGTGCCCGCGCGCGGTCGAAGGCGAGATACGCCGCGTTAGATTTGGGGGCGGTAGCTACGTAGGCGATCGCTTGCGCCATGAAGAGCCTTCCCTCGGGAAGCCCGATGCGTTCGAACGCCTGCCATGCGGTCAACACTTGGACCAGAGCATTGGGGTCGGCCATCCCCACGTCTTCCGAAGCCGCGCAGCTGAGACGCCGGAAAATCACCGAGGCGTCTTCACCACCCTCCATCATCCGCGCCGCCCAATACATCGCGGCGTCGACGTCGCTCCCGCGCAGGCTCTTGTGGAAGCAACTGAGCAGGTTGAAATGTTCTTCCTGCCCCTTGTCGTAGAGCGGTGCGCGCGACTGGACGATCGTCGCGAGCTGTTCCACGGTGAGCGGCTCCGAGACGGCACCGGCGAAGATGTCCTCGCACAACCCGATCAGATAGCGCGCGTCGCCATCGGCCATGCCGATCAGCGCGCTGCGTGCACGCGGATCGAGCGGTAACGCGCGCTGCTGGTGTTCCTCGACGCGACCGATCACGCGACCGAGGTCTTCGCTATCGAGCCTGCTCAGCGTGTAGACCTTGGCGCGCGAGAGCAGCGCCGACACCAGACTGAAGCTCGGGTTTTCGGTCGTCGCCCCGATCAGCACGAATGTCCCATCCTCGATCGCGGGGAGCATCGCGTCCTGGACCGGACGCGAGAAGCGATGGAGTTCGTCGATGAACACCACGGTCGTGCGGCCTGCGCTTGCGCGCAGCGACGCCGCGGTGGCGATCGCCTTGCGCAGATCTACGATGCCTGTCGAAACGGCTGACAATTGGATGAACTCGTAATCGGTCGCCTGCGCCATCAACCGCGCGATGGTCGTCTTGCCGACACCGGGTGGTCCCCACAGGACGAACGATGAAAGGCGCTTGCGCTGGATCATGCGACTGAGGGGCGCGTCGGGGCCCAGCAACTGCCCCTGGCCGATGACGTCCGAAATTTTGCTCGGCCGCAACAGCTCGGCGAGCGGTTGCTTGGCAAGGGACGAGAAAAGCGAGTCGGTCATTGGGCTGCCTTATGCGCGCGGATTGCGTGGTCGGGTGGGAAAGCGTCGCCTGGCGCTCTGAAACGCGGCCAGGCTCCTGATGCATCGGGGAGGCTGACCATCGCGGGAAGATAAGGTCCCGGACGAAAATTTGCACGTCACCCTTGCGCGCACCTATCTAAGATATATCTTAGTGGCATCACAGATAGGAAAAGACAGTATGTTTGGATTTCATCAACACGGTAGTCGCGGCTGCGATCGGCATGGGCATCGCTTTGGCCATCGGCACGACGAAGGCGCGCCGCGGAGGGGCATGATGCGGGGCGGGGGCGGTCGCGGCTTTGGGGGTGGCGATCATCCCGAGGGACGTTCCGGGGGCAGGGGTGGCCCGCGCGGTCGTCGGATGTTCGACGGCGGCGAGTTGCGGCTCGTGCTGCTCAAGCTTATCGCGGACGAGCCCCGCCACGGCTATGACCTGATCCGCAGCATCGAGGACCTGACCGGCGGCGCCTATGCGCCGAGCCCCGGTGTGGTCTATCCGACGCTGACGTTGCTCGACGACATGGATCTGATCACAGCGCGACAGGCGGACGGTGCCAAGAAGCTGTTCGAGGCGACCCCGACGGGGACGCAGCATCTCGTCGACAATGCCGAGTTGGTCGAGGCGCTGTTCGCGCGGCTGGCCGGCGTGGGGGCGGAACGCGCGCGCACCGATGGCGCGTCGGTACGCCGTGCGATGGGCAATTTGCGCGAGGTGCTCATCAACAAGCTGCGCAGCGAGGACGTGGCGATCGAGACGATCCATGCCGCCGTCGCGCTGATCGACGATGCGGCGCAGAAGATCGAGCGTCTGTGATGGAGCATGTCGCAACCGCCCGCGTGCCCACTGCGCACGCCAGCAAATACCTGCAGCAGACGTGCAAGCATTGGGAGCACAATCTGACGGTCGCCTATACCGCGACGCACGGCACGATCGTGTTCCCGCGGGATGCCCGCGGCGCGGACTATCCGGGCGATGCGACCGTCACCTTCGATGCCGAACGGGACGCGCTTGTCGTGCGGATCGAGGCGACGTCGCCGGAGCAACTGGAGGGCCTGATGGGTGCGGTTGCCCGGCACGTCGACCGGTTCGCGTTCCGGGAGGCACCGCTTGCGTACGACTGGGGGTGAGAACGGCGCGGGCCGGACGCTGGTTTAGTAGGGATGGGCTCGTTCGGCGCCGCGTTTACGGTACGCGGTCCTCCATATTCAGCGTCACCCTGAACTCGTTTCAGGGTCCACCGCGCCACTAAGGCAGGCCTCGGTTGCACGGTGGATGCTGAAACAAGTTCAGCATGACGCCAGAAAAGTGGCTGTGGCCGCCTTACGCCGTCCGACCGCCAGAACGCCGCTCGATCACCCGAAGATACGTATCGAGCACCGCCTGATTGATCGTATCCCACTTGTACCCCGCCGCCTTGGCATGACCCGCCGCACCCGCCGCGCGGCGGAAGGCGTCGTCCTCGCAGAACCGCTGGAGCGCGTCGGCATACCCCTGGATATCCGTCGGCGGGACGATCAACCCGGTCACGCCATCGTCGATCAACCCGACCGCGCCCGAGGCGCGCGCCGCGACGACGGGGACGCCCGCCGCCATCGCCTCGAGCGTAACATTGCCAAAGGTCTCGGTGATGCTCGGGTTGAAGAACACGTCCATCGACGCGACCGCACGGCCAAGGTCATCGCCCGACTGGAACCCGGCGAACACCGCGTCGGGCACTTCCTTGGCGAACCAGTCGCGTGCGGGGCCTTCGCCGATCACGAGCGTCTTGTGGCGCACCCCGCGGCGGTCGAGCGCGTGCATCGCGTCGGCGAACACATCGAGGCCCTTTTCCTTGACCAGCCGGCCGAGGAACCCGACCGCGATCTCGTCATCCGCGATGCCGAGGTTGCGACGCCATGCAAGGTCCCGGCGCGCGGGGCTGAAGCGATCGTGGTTGACCCCGCGCGACCAGCGGCTGACGGGAGTCTGCACGCCCCATTCGCGCAGGATCTCCCCCATCATCTGGCTCGGTGCGAGGACTTCGTCGACCCGCGAGTAGAATTTGGCTTGGAGCCGGACCAGCGTGCGCACGAGAAAGCCGAGCCCGTAATAGCTCATGTAGGTCTCGAAGCGCGTATGGTAGGACGCGACGACGGGGATGCCGTGGTCTTCCCCGTACTTTACTGCGCTGTGCCCCAGAACGTCGGGGGCGGAGACGTGGATCAGGTTCGGCGCGAACGCAGCCAGATCAGCCCGCAATGACGCGTTGAGCCCGAGCGACACCTTGTACTCCGCGCGCCCCGGAAACTTGAATGACGGTGCGCTGACCAGGTCGCCGGTCGGAGCAAACGCGGGGCGTCGGCTCGTTGGGGCATAGACGCGCACCTGCGCGCCCTGTTGCAACAGATGACCGACGAGCAGGTTCAGAGCCTGGTTCGCACCATCGCGCGTGTAATTGTAGTTGCCGCTGAACAGGGCCACGCGGAGATCGGATGCATCCATCGCCGGGCCATAGCGAAGCGCAGGAGGGATGACTATCTCCCTCGATGCCGCCATCTTGTCAGGAGTCCCGCCATGGCCGATCTTTCGCGTTTTCCGATCACGCAGCGTTGGCCAGCGGCGCATCCTGAACGGCTGCAACTCTATTCGCTGCCGACGCCCAACGGCGTGAAAATCTCGATTATGCTCGAGGAGACCGGCCTCGCTTATGAGCCGCATCTGATCGACTTTGCGAACGACGACCAGAAGTCGCCCGCGTTCGTTTCGCTCAACCCGAATGGCAAGATCCCGGCGATCATCGATCCGGACGGTCCGGGTGGCGTTCCGCTTGGGCTTTTCGAGTCCGGTGCGATCCTGCTGTATCTCGCCGAGAAGACGGGCAAGTTCCTGCCGACGGATCCGGTCGAACGGCTGCAGGCGATCCAGTGGGTGATGTTCCAGATGGGCGGGGTCGGTCCGATGTTCGGGCAGCTCGGCTTCTTCGTGAAGTTTGCGGGCAAGGATTACGAGGACAAGCGTCCACGCGACCGGTACGTCGCGGAGGCGAAGCGGCTGCTCGGCGTGATGGATGCGGCGCTGGCGGGCAAACAGTGGTTCCTGGGGGACAGCTACACGATCGCCGACATTGCGATGATCGGCTGGGTTCGCGCGCTCGTCGATTTCTATGGCGCGGGCGATCTGGTCGAGTTCGACGCGTTCGGCAACGTGCGCGCATGGCTCGATCGGGGACTTGCCCGTCCGGCGGTCCAACGCGGATTGGCTATTCCGGCGCGCGGTTGACCGCTTCGGATGCTTCCAGGATCGCGGCGATCTCCCTGGCAAAGCCACGGATCGTTGCGATCAGTTCGGGCATGTCGATCTTGGCGGGGGCAGGATCGATCGCGCAGAGCGTGCCGAAGAACTGGCCATCGGACAAAATGATCGGAAGGGAAACGTAACTTTCGAAACCGTAGAGGGTCGGTGTCGGATGGGTTCGCCAATAGGCGTCGCCGGACACGCTATCGATGACAACTGGTTGCCCATGTTCGCGAATCTCGTTGCAGATCGTCGTCTTCAAATCGAGTTCGTCGCCCGGATCGAGCCCGAACTCGATCTGGTCCAGCACATGACACGCCGTCCACGTTTGCTCGGTAACGCGCGCGACTGCGGCAAACCCCATGCCGGTCAGGGCACACATGCTTGTAAGAATTTCAGCAATGCGCGGGTTTCCCGCGAAAGTAACGCGACTGTCGGCAATACTCTGCATGCGATGTTTCCCCACACGCATCTATACCGCGTCCGGGGAAACCGACAAGCTGCACTGCAGGCCGGGCGACTGCTGATGCCGCGACGTCAGGCGGCGGCGTGCAGCGTCGCGAACTCGGTGAACTCTGCCCGCAACAGGGCGTCGTCGATGGGTTCGACCAGATGTTGGACGATCGCTCGCAAATCGCGCTGTTGCCCGTCGGCGTCGATCTTGCGTGCGGAACGATACCCCATTGCCCATTCGCCGAACGTGCGCGTCTCGATCGTCTTGCGTGACAGTCGAACGACTGCGAAATGGCGTGGATCGCGCGAGATGCGCTCGAACACGCTGGCGACCGCCTCCTCCGGACCCTCGAGCACCTGCAGGAACCGCCGCCCGCCGACCACGAGCAATCCGGTCACCCCGACGGCTGCATTGTTACGGCGCGAACTGCGCAGGATACCGTCCAGCGCGGCCTCGTCGAAGCCGTCGCGGGCGGTGCTTATGTAGAGGATACGCTGCATGAGGGAACTCCGTTGAACGCCCTTAAAATTGCCGCGAAAGCCGAACTTTTCGTTAATTCGGCGGTCAGTATCATGCTGACCCAGGTTACTACCCGAGGCCGCCACATCGCCCATCGTCCACAACCCCTGTTCCCTTAACGTTCCGATTGTGCTAAGCCGACGGCATGGCAAAACCCCAGAAACGATACGTCTGCCAATCCTGCGGCTCGGTGTCGCATCGCTGGGCGGGGCAGTGCGCCGACTGTTCCGAATGGAACACGATGGTCGAGGATACGGCGGGCGCCAATGTCACGCCGTTCCAGGCCAAGCACAATCTCATGGGGGGTGGGCGATCAATCCAGCTCGTCGGGCTGGATGCCGAAATCACGCTCCCCGAACGGATGCAGTCGGGCATCGCGGAACTGGATCGCGCGCTCGGCGGCGGGTTCGTCGAGGGGTCGGCGACGCTGATCGGCGGCGATCCGGGGATCGGCAAGTCGACGCTGCTGCTGCAGGCCGCCGCCAAGATGGCGATGGCGGGATTGCCCGTCGCCTATGTCTCGGGCGAGGAGGCGGCGGACCAGGTCCGCTTGCGCGCGCGGCGGCTCGGGCTCGGCAGTGCGCCGGTGATGCTCGCGGCGGCGACCTCGGTGCGCGATATCCTGACGACGCTGTCGCAGGCGACCCCGCCCGCGTTGCTCGTGATCGATTCGATCCAGACGATGCATTCCGACCTGATCGAAGGCGCGCCGGGCACCGTCAGCCAGGTCCGCGCTTCGGCGCAGGAACTGATCCGTTTCGCCAAGGAACGCGGCACCGCGGTGGTGCTGGTCGGCCATGTCACCAAGGACGGCAGCATCGCCGGCCCGCGCGTGCTCGAACATATGGTCGATACGGTGCTGAGCTTCGAGGGCGAGCGCAGCCATCAATATCGCATCCTCCGCGCAATCAAGAACCGCTTCGGCGGGACCGACGAGATCGGCGTGTTCGCGATGGTCGCCGAAGGGCTGACCGAAATCGCCAACCCCTCCGCCTTGTTCTTGACCCAGCGCGAAGAGGGGGTGACGGGCACCACCGTCTTCCCCGCGCTGGAGGGCACGCGGCCGGTCCTCGTGGAAATCCAGGCGCTGGTCGTCCGCCTCGCGAGCGGTGCGACGCCGCGGCGTGCGGTCGTCGGGTGGGACAGTGGCCGGATGGCGATGATCCTCGCGGTGCTCGAGGCGCGCTGCGGCCTCAGCTTCTCGGCGTGCGAGGTCTATCTCAACATCGCGGGTGGCTACAAAGTGCAGGATCCCGCGGCGGATCTCGCGGTGGCGGCGGCGCTGGTCTCGGCGCTGAGCGAACGCCCGGTCCCGGTCGATGCGGTCGCGTTCGGCGAGATCGCGTTGTCGGGCGAGATTCGCCCGGTCGCGCATGCGCCGCTCCGGTTGAAGGAAGCGGGCAAGCTCGGGTTCGAGCGCGCGTTGCTGCCGTCCGCGATCACCGACGACAAGAGCGGTCTGAAGCTGACCGGGTTTCGCACGCTCGCCGATTTCGTCGGCCATATGCTGGGGAAGTAGTGGGGCACTCGCGGGTATGACTCCGCTTAACCCCTCCCCTTCAGGGGAGGGGTTGGGGTGGGGCCGTGCCGCGCGTTCGGCCGAGGTCTCTGCGAGGCCCCCCCACCCCCAACCCCTCCCCTGAAGGGGAGGGGCTTGCTTGTTGCACGGGCCTCGAAACAAACGGAGAGGGGGGACCAAGTCGCACCCTTACGAGGGACGAGCCTGCCTCCCCGGCCGCAACGCCCTCGACTCCCCGGGCTAGGTCCGGATAGAGCAACTTCATGAACCTGACCGCGCTCGACATCATCGTCCTTATCGCCGTCGGCGGCGCGGCCCTGCTGGGCGTGGCGCGGGGGTTCGTCACCGAATTCCTGTCGCTGTTCGCTTGGGTTGCAATCGTCTTTGCGCTCAAGCTGTTCCACGTTCCCCTGACGCACGCACTGACCGGGGTCGTCGGCACGACGGCGGGGGCGGCGGTGCTGGCGTTCGCGATACTCGCGGGGGGGACCTATTTCGTCGGTCGGATGATCGCCAATGCGGTTGGCGAGCGCACTCGCGAGTCGATCATTGGCCCGATCGATCGGGCACTGGGCTTCGGGTTCGGGGCACTCAAGGGCCTGATCCTCGTGAGCCTCGGCTTCCTGCTGGTCGTGCTCGTGACCGACACCATGGGCGGCGGCCCGACGCAGCGGCCGGTCTGGCTCAAGTCGGCGCGAGTCTATCCGTTGCTCAACGTAACCAGCGCTGGAATCGCGGACTTCGTCGACCGCCGGCGCAAGGGGCTGCCGCTGTTCGAACCGACGCTTGGCCGCACGACTCCGGCGACGGCGACGAAAGATCCCAAACGGGGTGACTGAGACGGCTGGGCTGCCTACATAAGACGCATGAACGCGCCCCTCTACAATACCGAAATTCTTCGCCTCGCAGCATCGATCCCGCATCACGCGCGCTTGCCCGATCCGATGGGCAGCGCGGAGAAGCGATCGCCGATCTGCGGCAGCCGCGTGACGGTCGACGTCGCGGTCGATGCCGAGGGGCGCGTCTCGGAGCTCGGGATGCTCGTGCGGGCGTGCGCGCTGGGGCAGGCGTCCGCATCGCTCATGGGCGCAACCGTAATCGGCAAATCGGCAGAAGAACTCGCTGCCGCGCGCGATGCGGTCGCGGCGTGGCTCGCGGGCGAGGGGCCCGTACCCGAATGGCCCGGCGTGGACGTGCTGACCCCGGCCTTGCCGCACAGCGCGCGCCATGCCTCGATCCGGCTCGCGTTCGAGGCTGCCGCAGAGGCAGCGCACGCGGCTTCCGCAAAGGCGCCCGCATGAGCGAATCGCTGCTGTTCGACGGTGTCGTCCTTGGCGGTTTCGCTCTGGTTTTTGTTCTCATCTTCCGTCGCCTCGGGCTCGGCGCGACGCTCGGCTTCCTGGTCGCCGGTGCCGTGGCGGGGCCGCAAGTGCTTCACCTCGTCGGCAATGCGCAGTCCAAGATCGGTGTCGCCGAACTCGGCATCACGCTGCTGCTGTTCATCGTCGGGCTGGAACTCAATCCCACGCGGTTGTGGGCGCTCAAGAAGGAGATCTTCGGGCTCGGGCTGATGCAGGTCGTCGGTTGCGGTCTGGCCGTGACCGTGGTCGTCTGGATCGCAACGCACTTCTCGGGCGCTGCGGCGCTGGTGCTCGGCTTGCCGCTCGCGCTGTCATCGACCGCGCAGGTGCTCCCGATGCTGCAATCCGCCGGGCGCATGCGCACGCCGTTCGGCGAACGCGCCTTTTCGATTCTGCTGTTCCAGGATCTGTCGATCGTCCCGCTGATCACGATCGTCGCAGTGCTGTCGCGCAACCCGGCGGATGCGAACGCACCGCCGGGGTGGCCGCTGTTCCTCTACACCGTCGCGGCGGTCGCGGGACTGGTTTTGGCGGGGCGCTTCCTATTGCGGCCGTTCTTCCGGATCATCGGCAATCTCGGCGAGCGCGAGATGTTCGTGTTTGCCGGCCTGTTCACCGTGGTTGCTTCGGCGGCGATCATGGAGGCGCTTGGCCTGTCGACTGCGCTCGGCGCATTCGTGGCGGGCGTGATGCTTGCGGACAGCCCGTATCGGCACGAACTCGAAGCCGATGTCGAGCCATTCCGCTCGATCCTGCTCGGGCTGTTCTTCTTGGCGGTCGGCATGATGCTCGATCTCCACGCGATCGCCGAGCGACCGTTCTTTGTCATTGGCATGGCGCTCGCGCTGATCGCGACCAAGGCGATCATCATCTTCGGGATCGGGATGCTGTTCCGCATGACCTGGCGGTCTGCGCTCGCACTCGGTCTGTTGCTCAGCCAGGGCGGCGAGTTCGGCTTCGTGCTGTTCGCCCAGGCGCAGAAGGCCATGCTGATCGCGCCTGAGGCGGCGAGCCTGTTCGGCGCGATCGTGACGCTGTCGATGGCGACCACGCCGTTCCTCATGTCGATGACGCGTCGCATCCGCGAGGAGCCGGTCCAGACCGGCGACCGCGACGGCCCGCAGGCGGACGGCGCGAACGCGTTGATCGTCGGCTATGGGCGGTTCGGCCAGACGGTCGCGCAGATGCTGATCGCGCAGGGGATTCCGGTGACGCTGATCGACAACGATATCGAGATGATCGACATCGCGGGCGAGTTCGGCGCGAAGGTCTATTATGGCGATGGCACGCGGATGGACCTGTTGCGGCAGGCGGGTGCAGGCGAGGCCGAACTGATCCTGTTCTGCATCGATGGCGACCAGTTGTCAGCGGATCTGGTCGAGGGCGTGCATGCGGCGTTCCCCGATGCGGCGATCTTCGTGCGCGCTTATGATCGGCGCGCGGTGATCAAGCTCAAGGGCGCGCCGGCCGATGGCATCGTGCGCGAGGTGCTGGAATCGGCGGTGCGGATGGCGCGGCTCGCGTTGCTCAAGGTCGGAGTCGACCAGGCCGAGATCGATCGCAGCGAGGATCGCTATCGCCGCGAGGACCGCGAACGGTTGAAGGCGCAAGTCGAGGCGGGGGACATTCGCGTCGCCCGCGATCGGATCATAACCCAGGTCTCGCGCGAGGGACCGACCGAGGCGTTGGGCGGATGAATCTTCTGGCGATGCTGGCGGCGCTGTGTGGCGCGATGGCGGTCGGTGCGGGCGCGTTCGGCGCGCATGGCGCGACCGGTGATTCGGCCAAGTGGCTGACGACGGGCGCGCATTATCAGATGATCCACGCGGTTGCGGCGCTGGTTGCGCTGCAGATGGGGGCGCGGGGGCCGGCGTGGCTGTTCGTGATCGGCGGGCTGATCTTTGCGGCGACGCTGTACCTGATGGCGCTGGGTCTGCCGCGCTGGCTGGGGGCGATTACGCCGATTGGCGGTGCTCTGCTGATCGCTGGGTGGTTGTGGCTGGCGTGGGGGGCGATGCGGGCGGGGGTGTAACGGTCCCGCCTAACCTTCGCTTCGCTTCCCCGGCGAAGGCCGGGGCCCAGTTGCGAAACGGAGGGTAACTGGGGACTGCGTTTCGTTACCTCGGCCATCGCTACTGGGCCCCGGCCTTCGCCGGGGAAGCGCATTAGGGGGAACGAGCGCTACCCCTTCGCCATCCGGCACTTGTCCGAACAATAAACGACATTTTCCCAGTCGCGCTCCCACTTCTTGCGCCATGTAAACGGGCGCTCGCAGACCGGGCACACCTTGGTCGGCAAATCTCGCTTGGCGACACCGCGCGGCATCAGGCGGCGAGGAAGGCGCGGACGTCCGCAAGATCGACCGACTTGTCGAGGAACGTCCGCCCGATCCCGCGCGCGAGCAGGAAGGGGAGCGTACCCGCGTCCATCTTCTTGTCGTGCAGCATGTGGTCGACCAGCACGTCCGCGTTCGCCGTGATCCGCGCCGCCGCGACACCGTCCGGCAGCCCGATCGCGCGGAGATGCGCCGCGACTCGCTCAGCATCGTCTGCCGATGCGAGGCCGTGCGCGGCGGAATATCGGAACGCGAGCGCCATTCCCGCCGCAACGCCTTCCCCGTGGAGCAGGCGATCGGAGAAGCCCGCTTCCGCTTCCAGCGCATGGCCGAAGGTATGGCCGAGGTTGAGCAATGCCCGCTTGCCGGTCGTCTCGCGTTCGTCCTCGGCAACGATCCGCGCCTTGGCGCCGACCGAATGCGCGATCGCATAGGCACGCGCGTCCGGATCGCCCGCGAGCAGCGCGGCGGCGTTCGCCTCGCACCAGTCGAAGAATTCCGGATCGTCGATCAGCCCGTATTTGACGACCTCGGCATAGCCCGCACGGACTTGCCGCAGCGGCAGCGTATCGAGCACTTGCGGGTCGATGAGCACCAGCGCGGGCTGGTGGAACGCACCGATCAGATTCTTGCCCGCGCGGCTGTTGATCGCGGTCTTGCCGCCGACCGACGAGTCGACCTGTGCGAGCAAAGTGGTCGGAATCTGCACGAAATTGCAGCCACGCTTGAGGATAGCGCAAGCAAAACCGACGAGATCGCCGATCACGCCGCCGCCAAGTGCGACGACATGATCCCCCCGCTCGATCCCGAGATCGAGCAGGCGATCGGTCAAGGCCTCCAACTGAGTCCAGCTCTTGGTGGATTCCCCGGGGCTGAGTACGATTGCCTCGCTCTCGACCCCCGCCGCGGACAGCGACCTTTGCAACGTTTCCAGGTGCGGCAGAACGTTCGAGTCGGTCACGATCGCCATCTTTCGCCCCCGCGACAGCGGCGCGAGCCATTCGGCGGCGCGCGCGAGCAGGCCGGCCTCGATCACGACGTCATAACTGCGCGAACCAAGCGAAACGGGGATCGTCGTCATATCTGTCCAAGCGCTTTCAGGATGGCGTTGACGGTGGCGTCATGCGGCGCACGGTGGCTGGAGACGCGCAGCGGGGCCATCGCGTAGAACGGGTTGCGCACCCGCGCCAGTTCTTCCAGCACCTTGAGCGGGTCCTTGCCGCGCAACAACGGCCGCGTGTCGCGACGTGACACGCGGTCGGCGAGCACGCTGGGCTTCGCATCCAGCCAGACCGCGAAGGCATGCTCCAGGATCGTCTCGCGCGTCTTCTGGTCGATGAACGCCCCGCCGCCGGTCGCGATGACCCGGCGCTCGCCGTCCATCAGCCGGGCGATCACGCGGCGTTCCCCATCGCGGAAATAGGCTTCGCCGAATCGCGCGAAGATATCGGGGATCGACATGCCGGCGGCGGTCTCGATCTCCGTATCGGCATCGACGAACGGCAGACCCAACCGCACCGCAAGCCGCCGCCCGACGGTCGATTTGCCCGCGCCCATGAGCCCGACAAGCACGATCGGCTGGCCATTCCAAGGAGATGGGTCGGGCAGGGCGGTATCCTGAGAAGGTGGCGGGCTTTGCAACATTGAAACGAGGGCTATACAGCGCACCGTCGCATCGGGCAAAAGCTCGCTTGCGCCGCCTTTGTCTTTTCGGTCCGTTACAGGTCTTGCCCATGCCCCGCTTGCTCATCGTGCTTCTCGTCGTCGTGGCCGTCCTGGTCGGCGGCCTGTTCGCGCTGTCGGGGGTGGCGCATGAAAAGCCGCTGAAGCATGTCGAGAAGGCCGTGCCGCTTGCGAACCTTCAGAAGTAGTCGCGCGCTACCGGCGATCTTCGCGACCGCCGTCCTTGCGGCGACGCTGACGATTCCTGCGGCAGGGCAAAAAGGCCCTGAGTCGATCCTGCCGCCGGGATTCGGCGATCCAAACCCAGCGCCGACTGCCGCGCCGCAGCGCCCGCGTGCCCGGTCCACGCCGGTGCCGCCGCCTGCTGCCAACCCATCGCCGACCGCCACGCCGCGCGCCGGGGCGCCTGCCGCGCCGGTCGTCATTCCGACGACCATTACGCCTGCGCCGCCGCTTGTGCCGCTGCTGCCGACCGGTTTGCCGACGCCTGGCGCGACGCCCACGCCGCTGGCGACGCCGCCATCGCCGACGGACTTTGCCGCGTTCGTTCGCGCGGACATGCCGAGTTACGCGCGCCGCTCGCTTGGCCGCGTCGGTGTCGCGGGGCCGGCCGAAGGCGCGATGGCGCCCGATGCCTTCGGCCGCGCGGACGGGCGCTATCTCGAAACGCTGATGCGTCGCCTGCGTCCTCCGCTTGCGTCACGCTGGCTGTCGATCGCTTTGCGGCGCGCATTGATGGCGCGAATCGACACGCCGCGCGGCGTCAACGGCGCGGACTTCGCAGCGGAGCGATCGTGGCTGCTCGTGCGGATGGGCGAATCGGTTGCCGCGCGCGCGATGGCGCAGGCGGTCGATACCGAAGATTATACCCCGAAGATGTTCGAGGCCGCGATGCAGGCGGCGCTTGCTACCGGCGACCCCGCGGCCTTGTGTCCGGCGGCGGAGGATGGTGCTGCCTTGGGGCGCGAGCGTGGCTGGGTGCTCGCGCAGGCGATGTGTGCCGGGCTGTCCGGGACGGCCGCCAAGGCGCAACCGATGCTCGCCGCCGCCCGCAAGTCGCGGATTGCCGGCGGGGTCGATCTCCTGCTGGCGCAGAAGGTCATCGGGAATGGTGGGCGTGCGCGGCAGGCGGTGACGATCGAGTGGGATAACGTACCCTATCTTACCGCGTGGCGCTTCGGGCTCGCGACGGCGACGGGGGTTGAGATACCGGAAAGCCTGCTCGAGACGAGTTCTCCCGCGGTACAGGGGTGGCGTGCCCTGTCGCCGAGCCTGACTCCCGGCGTGCGTGCCGCATCGGCGAATATCGCCGCCGCGCGCGGGATTCTGTCAAGCGCGGCACTGGTCGACCTGTACGCGGCAATCGATGCCGGGGACGATCAGCCTTCCGCCCCGGCGGGTGTCGCGCGCAGCTTGCGCACCGCGTATGACGGCACTGATGCCGCTACCCGGGCCGCCGCGCTTGGCAAGTTGTGGGATCAGCCCAAAGATTATGAAGCACGCTATGCGCGGCTCGTGCTGACGGCGAGCGCTGCTGCGCTGATCCCGACGTCGCTGGCAAAGCCAGATACCGACCGGTTGATCGCAGCGATGCTGAGTGCGGGATATGATACCCAAGCGCTGCGGTGGCGCGAGAAGGCAGTGCGCGGTGGTGACGGCTGGGCCATGCTGACCTTGGTCGACCCGGCGGGGGCGGCGATCGGCTATGGCGACGTGAGCGCCTATGCCGGCGCGAATGATGACGGCGGCTTGAAACGGCGGATGTTCTTCGCCGCGCTGGCCGGGTTGGGTCGGCTCTCGGCAGCGGATGTAGCGCAGGGTGCCGAGGCACTCAACGTTCCGGTCAACCGAGCGGACAGTTGGACCCGCGCGATCGCAAAGGCGGCGCTGGACAATGAACCGGGTACGGTCGTCCTGCTTGCGGCGACCGGTATGCAGTCGCGGTCGTGGCGCGGTATTCCGCCCGCGGCGCTCTATCACGTCTGTGCTGCGCTCCGGTCAGTCGGCATGGTCGGCGAAGCCCGGATGATCGCCGCCGAGGCGATCGCACGCCTGTGACGACACGCCCGCTCGGGGCGGGCGAGGACCGTGCGTTGATCGAACGGTTTCTGGAGATGATGACCGCAGAGGCGGGGGCCGCGAAGAACACCGTCGCCGCTTACCGAAGCGACTTGATGCTTGCATCGGGTGTTCTCGGGGGGCGTCTTGCGGTGGCGACGGCCGACGATCTCACGCGTGTCGGCACGGCATGGCTGGAGCTGTCAAAAGCGAGTGTGGCCCGCAAATCGGCGGCGTTGCGGCGGTTCTTTGCCTTCCTGGCGGAGGAGGGACACCGTTCGGACGACCCAGGCGCCGCTCTGCCGCGACCGGGCGCTTCACGCGGATTGCCAAAGGTACTCGATCACGCGGACGTCGACCGGTTGTTCGGCGCAATTGCGGATCGCATCGCACGGGATCCGCCCGATCCCAACGACCTGCGTCTGTCGGCGCTGGTCGAGCTGCTCTACGGATCAGGATTGCGTGCGACGGAACTGGTGTCGTTGCCGCGGCGTGCGGTGGCACCCGACCGGCCGTATCTGATCCTGCGGGGCAAGGGCGGCAAGGAGCGGCTCGTCCCGCTCTCCGACCGCGCGCGTGCGGCGGTAGCCCAGTGGCGGGAGCACGTGGCCGAGGACAGCCCGTGGCTGTTCCCCTCGGGCAAGGCGCATCTCAGCCGTATCCGCTTGTACCAACTGCTCAAGGCACTGGCGGCGGAGGCGGGTATTCCGCCGGATCGGGTCAGCCCGCACGTCCTGCGCCACGCGTTCGCGACCCATCTGCTCGCCGGGGGTGCTGATCTTCGCGCCTTGCAGGCGATGCTTGGCCACGCGGATATTGCGACGACCGAGATCTATACGCATGTCGATGCGAGCCATCTGGTTGCGCTGGTCAACGCGCGGCATCCGTTGGCGGACGAGAAGCGCCGCGTTGACGCGACGACGCGTGAGGCTTAACCGCCCGAGGTTATGGCAACCTTTCTCGACTTCGAAAAACCGATCGCCGAACTCCAAGGCAAGATCGATGAATTGCGGGAAACCGCTGCGGACGGCACCGTCGACCTTGGTGCCGAAATCGCGCGCTTGCAGGCTAAGGCGGACAAGCTGTTGCGCGATACTTACGCCAGGCTGACCCCGTGGCAGAAGACGCAAGTCGCGCGCCACGGCGCACGTCCGCATTTCAAGGACTATGTCGCCGGCCTGTTCGACGACTGGATGCCGCTTGCGGGCGATCGTGCCTTTGGTGATGATCAGGCAATTCTAGGGGGATTCGCAACCTTCCGGGGGCGTCGCGTGCTCGTGATCGGCCATGAGAAGGGTGACGATACGGCGAGCCGGCTACGGCATAACTTCGGCATGGGAAAACCGGAAGGCTACCGCAAGGCGATCCGTCTGATGCAATTGGCCGACCGCTTCGGTCTGCCGGTGGTGACGCTGGTCGATACCTCGGGTGCGTTTCCAGGCATTCAGGCCGAAGAACGCGGCCAGGCCGAGGCGATCGCCCGGTCGACCGAGCAGTGCCTTGCGCTTGGTGTCCCGATGGTCGCGGCGGTAGTGGGCGAGGGCGGCTCCGGCGGCGCAATCGCGCTTGCGGCGGGAAATTCGGTGCTGATGTTCGAGCATGCCGTCTATGCGGTCATTTCGCCCGAGGGATGCGCTTCGATTCTGTGGCGCACGGCCGACAAGGCAGCGGATGCGGCCGAAGCGATGAAGGTTACGGCGCAGGACCTCAAGGGGCTGGGGGTCATCGATACGATCGTACCCGAGCCGCTTGGCGGGGCGCATCGTGATGCTTCGGTAGCGATTGCGTCACTTGGCGACGCGATCGATGCGGCACTGACGCGGTTGGCCGATTTTTCGCCGACCGAGTTGCGCCAGATGCGTCGCAAGAAGTTCCTAGCGATGGGACGCCTCTGACCGAACCCCGACGGTGCGCGATCCTAGTCGCGTCGTTACGTGAAAAGAGCGGCGGAACTGTGGTTCCGCCGCTCTTTGGTCACGCGAAGTTCGGTTGAACCGCTTACTTCAGGTTACCCGAAACGTTGGTGAACGTGCTGCTCAGCTTCGTGCCAAGGCCAGACATCGCGGTGATCGCGGCAACGGCGATGAGGGCAGCGATCAGGCCGTACTCGATTGCGGTCGCGCCCTTCGAGTTCTTGATCAGGTTGCGGACGGTCTTCATGATTTGGATCTCCGTAGGATGGCTTCAATACCCGGTCGGACCGGTGCGCCGGGCCAACATCAAAAGGTTTAGCGGCGGTGGGGTTTAGAAAGGCTTAAACGGCGCGACTTTTTGCGGGTCGCGGCTCTGATCAACCCACGGGAACGGCGATTACCGCGGTGCTGACGTGGTTCCACATGCCCGTGGTCTTATTGGCGACCTGGACGATCGCCGCCACGGCCGCGATGACGACCAGGGCAACGATCAACCCATATTCTATCGCAGTTGCGCCGGTTCGGTCGGCAAGCAGCCGTTTTATTATTCCGACGATCATGTCGGCACACCCCCGGCCCGTGTAAGAAGCCCGCAGCGTTAGCCGGAGAGCGTTACCGAATGCCTAAACAAGATACTGAGAATCCTATCATGATGGTCGTCGCGGCGGCGCTGGTCGACGATCGCGGACGCGTGTTGGTGCAGCAGCGTCCTGCCGACACGGCTCTGGCAGGCCTGTGGGAGTTCCCGGGTGGCAAAGTGGAGCCGGGGGAGCAACCAGAAGCTGCGCTCGTCCGCGAACTGCGCGAGGAACTGGCGATCGACGTCGACCCGGCGACATTAACCGCCCTGACGTTCGCCAGTATGCCACTAGCCGACCGTCATCTTCTGCTGCTGCTGTATGCATGCCGCGCCTGGAGCGGGGAACCACAGCCGTTCGCGGCCAGCGCGCTCGCGTGGCACCATCCTGCCGCGCTGCGGCAACTGGACATGCCGCCAGCCGACGCGCCGTTCATTGCCGTTCTGGAGAGCACGTTGGCGTCACCGGCATAGCCGGCGGCGCGCAACGGACTGAAATTCTGGAGGCCCGACCGGGAATCGAACCCGGGTGCGAGGATTTGCAGTCCTCTACGTCACCACTCCGCCATCGGGCCGGAGAGCAGCGCAGATGCAAGCGGATCGTCGCGGTGTCAACTCTCGGAGCCAAAAAAACGGCAACGCAGTTAACGCGCTGTTTACCGAAAACCGCCAGAGACGCATTTGAACAAGCGCTCGCTTGGCGAAGCAGAGGACGCACGGTAGAAGCGGTGCATTGACGATAGGTGTATTGTTGCACTATAACAGTACCGCGACGAGGGTGGCATCATGAATTTGGATTTGCGCGAGCAGGATATGACGGCAATGCGCCATGCGATGGTCGCAAGCCAATTGCGGACCAACGCGGTCAACGATCCGCGTGTCGTGGCGGCAATGGACCTGGTTCCGCGCGAGGCATTTCTTCCGGCAGCCGTTGCCGAACTCGCCTACCGCGATACTTCGGTACCGTTGACTCACGGTCGCGCTCAGAACGTGCCGATCGCGACCGGACGCCTGCTGACCCAGGCCGCATTGCGCGCAACCGACCGCGTGCTGCTGATCGGTGCTGCCGGCGGGTATACCGCTGCGGTGCTGGCGGAACTGGCGGCATCGGTGGTCGCGGTCGAGAGCGATCCGGCACTGCTGACGATCGCGCATGCGGCATTGGCGGGTCATTCCACCGTGACGGTGGTCGATGCGCCGCTGCACGAAGGCCATCCGTCCGACGGACCATATGACGTTCTGTTCATCGATGGTGCGGTCGAAGCCGTGCCGCAGGTGCTGGTCGATCAGCTTGCCGTTGGCGGCCGGATCGTCAGCGGCATTGCGGATCGCGGCGTGACCCGGCTGGCGGCCGGGCGCCGTACCGCAGGCGGGTTCGCGCTGCTCGACTTTGCCGACATCGATTGCGTACCATTGCCGGGCTTCGCCAGCCCGCGTTCCTTTACTTTCTGACCAAGAAAAGAGCCGCTTGCGATGCGATTTCTGTCCCTTCTGAGCGGCTCTGCAGTGGTGATGGTAATGGCGGCGGCTCCGCTTTCCGCGGAGACGCTGCGCGATGCGCTGATCAAGGCCTATACAAGCAACCCGACGCTTGCCGCGCAGCGTGCTAGCCTGCGGGCGATCGACGAGAATGTGCCGATTGCCCGATCGCAGGCTTTGCCCAACGTGCAGTTGCAGAGCGCTTTCACCGAAAACGTCGTCAAGGCACAGAACAGCTTTGTCGCGCCGGATCGTAGCGGGACGGCGAGTGCGTCGATTTCGGTTCCACTCTATGCGGGCGGCGCGGTCCGCAACGGGATTCGCGCCGCGCAGACACGGGTCGAAGGCGGCCAGATGGGTTTGCGCGGTACGGAATCCGACCTCTTCTCGGCGGTGGTGGGGGCGTATATGGACGTCATCCGCGACGAGGCGATCGTCGGGCTGAATACGCAGAATGTGCGCGTCCTGGACGTCAACTTGCAGGCCAGCCGCGATCGTTTTCAGGTCGGTGATCTGACACGGACCGACGTTGCGCAGTCGGAGGCCCGTTTGGCGCTTGCGCAGAGCCAGTTACAGTCGGCGCAGGCGCGGCTAATATCGAGCCGGGAGAGCTACATCCGTCTGGTCGGCGCGGTGCCGGGGCGTCTGGATTTGCCGCCGAACTTGCCCAATCTCCCGGCCAATCCCGACGGTGCGGTGACGGTTGCGTTGCGGAACAATCCGACGCTGCTGGCGGCGGCGAAGGAACGCGACGCGACGGGGTTCGACATCGGCGTGGCGCGCGCCAACCGGCTGCCGCGGATCAACGCGAATGTTGGCGGAAACTATTACAACTATCTGGGAACGCTGGGGTCGGGCACGGGCGTGGCGATCGCCCAGGCCGGCACGGCGGCAACGGTAGGGCTCGGTCTGACGCTGCCGCTGTATCAGGGCGGCCGACCCGCGGCGCAGGTTCGCCAGGCGCAGGATGCGCGCGCGCAGTCGATCGAACGTGTGACCGAAACCGAGCGGAGCGTGATCGCACAGGCGCGTTCCGCCTATGCGGTATGGAAATCGTCGCTCGAAGTGATCGCGTCGAGCGAGGTCGCGGTCAATGCGAACAAGCTTTCGTTGGAGGGCGTGCGCGCCGAAAACAGCGTCGGAAATCGTACGATCCTTGACATTCTGAACGCAGAACAGGAGCTCCTCAACTCCCAAGTGACGCTGGTTACCGCACGTCGTGACGCGTATGTCGCCGGTTTCGCACTGCTTGCATCGATGGGGCAGGCGGAAGCGCGCGACCTCGGGCTCGACGGTGGTCCGTTGTACGATCCGGTCAAGCACTACGAGAGCGTCCGCGGCAAGATCTGGGACTTTTCGTCGCAGCCCGATCCGGCGGTGACGGGAACGCGAACGACCGACACGCCGGCACAGACCGCGGCGGTGACTCGCGCGCTGGACCCGATGCTCGATTCGGCACCTGTTGACAGGAGCGCGCAGATTACCGCAGGTGAGCAGACGAAGAACCGCTGACGCGGCGAGTATGTTTCTTTCGCGGGGGTTTCGATGGCGGATTTGAGCAGCGAGCCATCGATGGAGGACATCCTCTCATCGATCAAACGCATCATTGCCGAGGAAAACGACACGTTGCCGGGCCGGACCAAGCGCCCGGAACGGACCGTCCCCCGCCGCGGCGATGTCGGCCCTTCCGTCCGCGACGATATTCTGGAACTGCGGGAAGCGGTTGCAGCCGCGATGCCGACGTTGCCCCCGATATCGACTGCGCCCGCGACGGCTCCAACGGCGACTCAGCCCGACTCCGCCGATGCCGCCCCCGTCGCTGAGCCTGCGCCGACGCCGCGTCCGCCTGCTTCACCGAGCGTTCCCGAAAACCCCGGCATTCTGTCGCAACGTACCGCGGATGCGACACGCGGTCCGCTCGATACGTTGTCGCGTCTGGTGGTGAAGCCCGAGACGCCCGGGAGCGATACGCTCGAATCGATGGTGCGCGAGATGCTCCGCCCGATGCTGCGCGAGTGGCTCGATGCCAACCTGCCGCACATGGTGGAGGCGATGGTCGCCAAGGAGATCGACCGCATCACCGGCAAATAGCCAAGCGCCAGCGCTCTTTCTTTTTGCGCGTACCCGGCTAAAGCCGATGGCATCATGAGCGAACTCCCCAAAACCTTCGACCCCGCCGAAATCGAGAAGCGCTGGTATGCGCATTGGGAGGCGACCGGCCAGTTCCGGCCTGACCGTCCCGGCGCCGAACCCTGGACGATCGTCAACCCGCCGCCCAACGTGACGGGCTCGCTCCACATCGGCCATGCGCTCGACAACACGCTGCAAGACATCCTGACGCGCCACGCGCGGCTGAAGGGCAAGGACGCGCTATGGGTCGTCGGCACCGACCATGCGGGCATCGCGACGCAGATGGTGGTCGAACGGCAGATGGGCGCGCTCAATCCTCCGCAGAAGCGCACCGACTTCACGCGCGAGCAGTTCGTCGACAAGGTGTGGGCATGGAAGGAAGAGAGCGGCGGCGAGATCACGCAGCAGCTGCGCCGCCTCGGTTGCTCGATGGATTGGGCGAACGAGCGATTCACGATGGACGAGGGCTTTTCCAAGGCCGTGCTCAAGGTGTTCGTCGATCTTCACAAGGAAGGCCTGCTGTACCGCGACAAGCGGCTGGTGAACTGGGACCCTGGTCTCGGCACCGCGATCAGCGACCTCGAGGTCGAGACGCGCGAGATCAAGGGGAGCTTCTGGCACCTGCGCTATCCGCTGGCGGACGGTTCGGGGTTCATCGAGGTCGCGACGACGCGGCCCGAGACGATGCTCGCCGACATGGCGGTCGCGGTGAATGCTTCGGACGAGCGCTATACCGCGCTGGTCGGCAAGCAGGTGCGGTTGCCGATCACGGGGCGGCTGATCCCGATCATCACCGACGACCATGCCGATCCGGAACTTGGGTCGGGCGCGGTGAAGATCACGCCGGGGCATGATTTCAACGATTTCGAGGTTGGCAAGCGCGCCGGCATCGCGGCGGGCGCGATGCTCAACATGCTCGATGCCAAGGCGCGCGTCGTGCAGGTTGCGGACGGGTTGATCCCCGAGGCGTTTCTCGGGCTGACCACCGCCGAGGCGCGCAAGGCAGTCGTTGCTCAGTTGAAGGCGGAGGGGTTCCTGATCCCGCACGTCGACAAGGACGGCGCGGAGCATGACGCCGAGCCGCGCACGATCCAGACGCCGTACGGCGATCGCTCGGGCGTGGTGATCGAGCCGTGGCTGACCGACCAATGGTATGTCGATGCGGCGACGCTGGCGAAACCGGCGATCGAAGCGGTGCGGTCTGGCGCGATCAAGATCGTGCCGAAGACGTGGGAGAAGACGTTCTTCAACTGGATGGAGAATATCCAGCCGTGGTGTGTGTCGCGGCAGCTTTGGTGGGGGCATCGGATTCCGGCTTGGTTCGCGGACGACGGGTCGGTGTTCGTTGCGATGAGCGAGGGCGAGGCGCAGGCGCAGGCGGGTGAGGGCGTTGCTCTCACGCAGGACAGCGATGTGCTCGACACGTGGTTCTCCTCCGCGCTGTGGCCCTTCGCGACGCTCGGTTGGGACGGCACTTCTTCTTCTTACCCCTCCCCTTCAGGGGAGGGGCCAGGGGTGGGGGATGCCTCGCAGAGCACTCCGCTTGCTGGACGGGCCCCCCCCCACCCCCA
>Ga0265798_10002877_pt1 | contig 24964 bp, 28 predicted proteins | sample P3T30metagenome_FD_192430 | JGI IMG/M metagenome (GOLD analysis project Ga0265798, IMG submission 192430) | Plant litter microbial communities from East Loma Ridge, Irvine, California - P3 T30 | ecosystem: Environmental > Terrestrial > Plant litter > Unclassified | place: USA: California...
TGGCGTTCGGCGCATCGACCACGGAGTGCGCTTCGTGCAGAATACCCGTCATTTCATGCGCATCGCCGAAAGCACGGGACGTCGCCCTGAGTATGTTGTTGAAACCCCACAGTTGTCCGAGGATCTGCGTGCTGTAAGTAATGGCAAGCACCAAAGTGCCGAGTTGTACGGAGAACCAGTGTTGGCCGCCAACAAGCACGAGGAACGCTAATCCGCTCAATGCGACGATCACGACGCCGAACCCGACGTCACGCTTCGTCGACGCCACCATCAGCCTGTTGGTCGCGTTTCGCGCGTTCAGGTTCAGTTCATCGTAACGCGTTCGTTCCAATTCTTCGTGCGCATTGCTTTTGACGGCCATAATGTTCGTGATGCTGTCAGCAAGCTGTCCGCTCAATTTGGTTTTTGCTTTTGCTTCCGAGACGGTCAATTTTTGGACCGTCTTGAAACTGACGGTAGCGATGACCATGAAAACTGCTGCAAACAGCGCGATGCCGAGCGTGAAGAGAGGGAGCTGCGGCCCCAGAATAATAAACGTAAAAAAGAACGAAAGCAGCAGCGGCAGCAGGTTGAACATGACCATGTTTGATAGCACCACGTATGACGCGGAGAATTTCGTGACCTGCGAAACGAGCGAGCCGCCGAAACGGGCATTGTGAAAATCAAGTGATTGCGTCGCTAACGTGTCGAAGCTTCGGCGGTTAAGCCCGTAGACGACGTTGGTTTCCAGCTTCCAGCCGAAATACAGTACTGCGCGCCACAGTACGAGCTCGCCCAAGGCGGTCGAGCCGATGTAAGCGATGATCCACGGCATGAAGGTCGGGAAGAGTTCGTTGGCCGCATACGTGTGTTCGGTCAGCTGGTTGATGACGTGCGCGATAATCCAGGCCGTCGCGTAAGTATTCAGAAAGATTGCCAACGGAATGGCGATGAGCGTCGGAATGAACAGGCGTTTGTTTTGTTTTACTTCGTGCCAATACAAAGAAAGGGTACGTTTGATAGCGATGTGATTTTGTTCCATAATCCAATCCATTATATACGAACGCAAAAGGCATCGATACATTCGATGCCTTTTGCGGACTTTTTACTACAAGTTGCTTGTGTTGTGATCGTCGCCGTCTTGGTCACGATCTTCAATTTCTTCGCGCATGTCATCGTCTCCGTGACCTGCTTCGTCGAAATCGTACTTGTCCAATTCTTTTTTGAATTCGTTACGGTTCACACCGAGTTCTTCAACCGGATCATCCGTTTCTTCGTCGATGATCGGGTCAGCTTTGTTGTCGTCCGTCGTCAAATCGTCCTGATAGTTCTGTACTTCGTAATCGTCGTCAGCCATTATGAATTCCTCACAGAGTGTTCAGTGATATCAGGGTTCTTTTCATCGGCGGTTGATGTGAGCAGCGCGTAACCTGCAACCATGATGCCGACTATTATGTGCGGTACCCATTGGTGGTTCATGTCGGCGTCGTAGAAACCGAAGAGCCATGGCGATACGGCCAGGAAGACGCCGGTAATGACGTCAATGGCAATGTGCACTTTCATGCGTACCAGTTTGAACGGGCTGTAGGGGCTTGTCGTGATGATTTCGTTCAAGATGATGAACCCACCGACGATCATGGATACCATTGAGGCCGCTTCGTTGTCAGTAAAACCGAACAAGGCAGGGGCGAACAGCAGCGCGACGCCGACGACCAGTCCGATAACCGTGTGTGCTTTTGTAGATATGAATCCCATATATCTTTCCTCCTTACTACTATCGACTTGTTGAAGTCATACGGACAATGTACGTCGTTTGCAAAATAGTTTCTGTGAAAAATGTAACAGCTTGCGACCAAGAGCAGTTTGTAAAATAAGAATACCCTAATGTGAAACAGCAAGGAGGACATATGAAAGCAGTAACTTGGCAAGGCAAGCGCAACGTGACCGTCGAGGAAGTTCCCGATCCGGTCATCCAAGAACCGAATGACATTATCATCAAAGTCACATCTACTTGTATTTGCGGCTCAGACTTGCACCTGTATGAAGTCATGGCGCCGTACATGGAAAAAGGCGACATCATGGGGCATGAACCTATGGGGATCGTTACCGAAGTTGGAAGCGCCATTACGAACGTAAAAGTCGGCGACCGCGTTGTTATTCCGTTTAATATTTCATGCGGCGAATGCTATATGTGCAAACGCGGGTTGCAATCACAATGCGAAACCACGCAGGTGAAAGAACAGGACAGGGGAGCGGCGCTGCTCGGCTACAGCAAGTTGTACGGCCACGTTCCTGGCGGCCAAGCCGAATACCTACGGGTACCACAAGCGCAGTACGGCCCGATCGTCATTCCGAAAGAAGGGCCGGATGACCGCTACGTCTACCTTTCTGACGTGCTGCCTACCGCATGGCAAGCCGTTGAATACGCCAACATTCCTGAAGGCGGTTCCGTCGTCGTGATGGGTCTCGGCCCGATAGGTGACATGTCGACTCGTATCGCGAAATATCGTGGAGCAGGCCAGGTGATTGCCGTCGATTTGGTACCGGAACGTCTGGAACGTGCGCGCCAAAACGGCTTTGACGTAATAGATCTATCTGAGCATGAAAAAGACCTCAAAGAACTTATCTTCGAGAAAACGAACGGTCGCGGTGCCGATGCCGTGATTGATGCGGTTGGCTTCGAAGCCCATGGGTCACCGGTAGAGAAATTCGTTCAGCAAGCTGCCGGCATCCTGCCTGACCCGGTCGCTGAAAACGTCTTCAGCAAAGCGGGGATTGACCGTTTGGCATCATTGCACAATGCCATCGACGCTGTCCGGCGCGGTGGAACCGTCTCGGTGTCGGGAGTCTACGCCGGCAAAGCTGATCCGCTGCCAATGGACACGATGTTCGACAAGCAGATTCAGTTGCGCATGGGGCAGGCGAATGTTCGCCGCTGGGTAGATGACATTCTTCCGCTGCTCACAGACGAAGACCCGCTCGGTGTCGATTCGTTCGCAACCCACCACTTGCCACTCGAAGATGCGCCGCACGCCTACGAAATCTTCCAAAAGAAAGAAGACGGGGCAGTGAAGATAGTCCTACGTCCGTAATCATATGAAGATCGGCATCATCTCCGATACGCACGATAAGCTTCCCGTAATAGATACGGCATTCGAAGTTTTCCAGCGCAATAAAGTACTTCTGGTCGTCCATTGTGGCGACTGGAAGTCTTTGTCGACGTTGGAGCATGTCATCGCTAAGGCAAAAGAAACAAATATTCCTGTACGCGGCGTGCTGGGAAACAATGATGTGGAAATCGAAGCGTTCCTGCAATTGGCGCGTTCTTTTCCGAAACACATTTCACTCATGGAAGGCATCGATACCTTTGAGGTTGAAGGGAAAACGATCGCGACGTACCACGGCCATCATGCGCCGACGCTTCGGAAACTGCGCGCATCAGATGCATATGATACCATCTGCTTGGGACATACGCACAAACCAAAGATAGAGCAGCTCGATCACACGCTCATTCTTAACCCCGGCTCAACCGCATTTGCCATTCCAAGAAGCAAAACGTGGCAGCCAACAGTCATTATCTTCGATACCGACACCATGATCCCCGAGCTTTTGACGATATAATAGACGCATTATGAAAAATACCGAGCGCATCGCCGTCGTCATTCCGGCCTACAACGAAGAAGCCTATTTGCGCCAGTGTCTGGATGCATTGAGCGCTCAGACGGTGCAGCCTGACACCGTCTTTGTCGTTGATAACAATTCAACCGACGCGACGGCGGAAATAGCAGAAAGTTATGCGTTCGTGATGCTGCTGCATGAGCCGGTACAAGGCATTTGTGCCGCGACGAAACACGGGCTCGATGTTGCCGGCCAAACGCATGACATCTTGTTCAGATGCGATGCCGATTGTCTCGCTGAACCGAACTGGATAGAAACGGTACTCAGTACATTCAACACGCACCCTGAGGCAGGGGCGGTGACTGGGCCGGGAACATTCTATGACACCAGCCGATGGAAAGCAGCATTTTTCTACAGTACTTACATGCTGCCGTACTTTTGGAGTGTCGGTCTCGCAGCTGCGAAAGTACCCCTTTTCGGCTCGAATATGGCAATAAAAGCCGAGGCGTGGAAGCACATCAGCAACCAAAGTCATCTAGCACAGCGACAGGATCTGCATGATGATATCGATATGACGTATCATTTCCCCGAAGAATATAAAATTCGCTATGAACGTAGGGCCGCCATGCCTATTTCGGCACGGCCGTTCCGATCAATGCGAAGCATGAAGAAACGCTACAAAGCCGGGCTTGCCAGCGTCAAGACGCACTGGCCCGAACAATCACCGTACGTGCTGTATGAAAAGAAGGTACGGAAACTGCTGTCACTTTCAAAATAGAAAAAAGGTGGATTACTGGACCTGCGCTTTTATCCAGCCGTCCGTGTACGCATAGGTGTACATTTCGCTGTTGAAGCGGTCGTAAGGGTATTCGCGCGCGGTATCCCACCATCCTTCGGTTCCACATCCTGCTTCGCCGACGATGACGACGCCGCGCTCTTTGTCGACGCCCAGGATGACACCAGTGTGCCCGCACTTAACATGTCCGCACATTTGAACGCCGCTCGGCGTGCTGAAGATCGCGTTCACTTCAGGCGTGTGACCAGTCTTGATGTTCGGGTTTCGATCCGCGATGTTCTGCACGACGATACTGCCGTTGCCCGGCATCGTGCCGTTGCCCATGCCGCCAATGTTCGTATATTTGTTCGCGAAGTATACGGAGAACGAAACGCAGTTCGAGAGCGGGCCGCCGTTGCACTGCTGGCTTGCTCCGCCAGTGTATTGCACGTTGTTCGGGTCGTTTTTATAGTTGGCGACAAATTGAATCGCTTCCTGCAGGTTCAAGCCGTTTTCTTTTTCCTGTTTTTCTTGCAGGTCTTTTGCTTTTTCAGCCGCGTCTGCTCGAGCCTGCGTGATGGCATCGACTTGGTGATTGAACGCATCAAGGAGAGGCTGACCTCGTCCGGTTCGATCCTGAGCTTCCGCATCGGCCTGAGACCAATCACCGGTATTCAAACCTTGAATAACGACATACGGCGTTTCGAAGTAGCGCATAAAGGCATATGACGCGCCGTAAATATCTTTGGAATCTTTAACGGGCGCGTATGCTTGTGAGCGCGTCGTTTGCATTTCGTGGATGACGAAGTCAAGTTGCGTATCGAAGTCGTCCCATGACGTTCCTCTTTCCGCTGCGAAAGCTTTAAGCGCCTCGAAACGACCGCCGACTTCCCATTGAACCATGCCGCGTCCAGGACCACCGCCGAATTGCTCTATGGACGGATCCATAGTACTGCCCGACTCTTTGTGCATGTTTCCGACCATTCCTGCTGCTTGGTACGAAGTGAAGCCGTTGTTCATGAAATGCTGCATAGCCATGAACATGCGTTTTGCAACTGGCGACGGAGCATTTTCGATAAGGCTTTTGAATGCTTCCGTGCCAATATCGCCATTGTTCGCATGTTGCGCTTCTGCCGCTTGCGATGCTTTCGCCGCTGCGGCAGCTTCTTCGGCCGCTTTCTTTTCAGCTGCGGCTTTTGCTTCGGCGTCTTTGATTTCTTGCACGTGCGTCGCTTGCTCGGCATCGGTTGCGATGGACATCAAAGAGTAGGCGTACATCGTTTCCACTTGAGGGCGGTATTTTTCGTCGATGCCGTTCAGCAGTTTGCCGTTGTCTGCTTCCAATGCCTGTTTTGCTTTTGCGAGGTACTGGTCAAACAACTTGCCTTGATACTCATCGGAAGGCTTTTTTATGTCGGCGATAAGTTTCTGGATGTCCGGGGAGTCCAAAATGCTTTGGTTTTCTGAAACGACTTCAAGGACGGCAAGCGAAATAAGGGAGTTGTTGACGTAGTTGCCGTCTGCGTGACCGTTTTCATTCAGCGTGTCTTGCAGGTCGATCTGCCTGTCTATGATCGCGTCGTAGAATGCGTTTTCTTCCGTCGACTGTCCGTTCGAAGTGTTGAATTGCATGCCTTGTTCGGAGCCGGCAGGGAAGCCGAGGCGGATCAACGAGGCGGCGTTCGTCATGGACGTGTCTGCAGTGTCGTTTTGAATCGCATCTTTAATGAGTTCGATTGCTTTTTGCTGTTTGTTCATGCCGGCAAGTTCCTGGGTTGTCGGAACGTCCGTATGCACAGTCGATACTTTCAGTTCGGTATGTTCAGTTTTCACAATGTTAAGGTTCTGCATATCGGGAACGGCAACAACGGTATCAGCCGTCCGTGCCTTAGGGGCGACATTCGGCGCTATGGTCAACGAATGTACTTCAACGTCAGGTTTTTCGCTGACGACCGAAATAGCCGTATTGACGGCTGTCTTTGTGCTTGCTTCGTATGAACCAACCGAGAGGGGGGCAGCGGATGTTTTGCCGGGTCGTTCTGAAACGGAGACTTTAGTTTCAAGTTGGCGCGCATCGGCACGATCGACTGAAATCTTCAATGCAGCCGAGGGGGCCTTTTCTTCTTGCACATTGACTGCGATCGCAGTCTGTCCGGCAGGCCGGTAAACGTTATTTTGCGTACTGACGGAAGATGCAATGGTTAACGGTTGTGCTGCCTGTGCCATGCTCGGTGTCACGATACCCGTCACAAGGAGCACTCCTGCGCCGGCAATGGCGGTCTTACGGGCGTTCTTTTGCGCATATTCTGAAAACTCGCCGGCACGGTTTTTCGTATAAACGGCGAAGTTTTGAGCATGCGACGGGACGGTCACTACTTCAACTTCGTATTGCAGGTCGCTCAATACTTTATACGCAGCTTCGGCACGTTCCATTGCTTTCGCGTCGCCACTTCGGTGCAGTGACGTCATTGCCTGGGCGTAATGTGATTTTGCAATCTCCGCTCGCGCATCATCATGTTCCGGCCCTGAGAAAGACATGCCGATGTTCGCAGCCGCCGTACGGCCGTAGCGGGAGTAGTGCGAGTGTTCACCCAAAGCCTCGTGCATAAAGGCGGCTGATATGGCAAGTGATTCGTTGTGCGGCAGTGACACGTTTTGCAATTGTTCGACGGTATCATTGAAAGATGCGTCGATCCGGTTGACCTCGTGCGTACTTACGCGAGGTTTGGCGAGTGCTTCAGTAATTTCAGTCTCATAACTTTTGACCGCCTCACTGAGCAAGACATACACTTTTTCAGAAGTGCTCAAATGTTCTTGCTGCGTTGTAGTAAGACGGTTTTCCATGTGTTATTTTTCCGTTGGCTCTGGCTTGATGAAGCGCATGAGGCGACCAGTTTTCATAAAGCCGTTTTTTGCAATGTCGGCAACGTCTATAACCCGATCACGGGCGCTACCCAAGATATCCGCACTTGCAATCGCGCTTAAGGTTTCGCTGATTCCGTCAGAAGTTTTATACCTTTCCTCGGCAGATTCAAGCTCTGACTGAACTTCCAAGCTTTCTACGAAAGGAAGTGGTTCATCAGGAAGGTAAACAGTCGGTCGATTCGTTTCCGGAACGTGCTTCTCGCTTTCCATCGTCAATGCGGCGCGATGTTCGTGCATTGCTTCCACTACAGGCTCAAGAACTTTGTATGAATCTTTAGTAGCGAGCTGTGTAGTGTTTCCGCCGATCATAGTTTTGAGAAGGACTGTCCTGTTAAGAACGGCTTCGCTCTGTTTCTCCAGTTGCGGTGCGACGACCTCAACTTCGTATGCGTAATCTTTTTTTCTTTCAGCGAGCTTGGTAGCGAGCACCCGCAATTCAGCTGTTGCGTTTTCTATGATGACTTCGTCGGCTTCCCGTGAACGCTGATTCGCTTCAATCGAGCGGCGGACTGCAGATATCGCATCCGCGTTATCCTCCAAATCACCCTTGATGCGGTCGAGTTCTTCCGAAGACTGTTCGTCGCGGATGTTACTGAATACTTCTTTGACGTATTCGTTTTCTTCATTCAGGTCCATACTTGCGCGTAACTCGCGCATTCGAGGGTCGCTTTCTGCCATTTGCGTACGGATCTTCGTGTCCTTCGCTCGTAGTCTCTTGCCTACTCGGAACAGATGTTCTTTCTCGTCTTCGTCTTCAGTGAGGCTAATGTCCAAAGCCGCAATGCGACTTTCGGCTTGAGCGACGTGATTCGCACGATCATTGAATCGAGCGATTAATTCGTTGATGGAAAAGATAAGCGACTCGCGCCGTTCGATGTGTTGCTGGCGCACCGTAGCTCCGCCCTCTACCGCCGCAGCGGTTTGGTGCACTGCCAATTCCGTAACTTGCATGAACTTTTCAGACGCATGAAGCTTATTGTCGTTCACGCTTTTCTTAATGGCCAATTTGAACGCATCGTTCTGAGTATCACGGTATTTAATTTCTTCCGCGGCTCGGATGCGTCGTTGATATTCCAAATCGCGAGCTAATTTGAGTTTTTCATTTTGAGCTTCGGCGTCAGAAACGCTTTTCGCCACTTCAGCTACGTCTCGCTCGTGTATGCGAACGATGTTTTTATCGACATCAGCTAGGTCTGCTCGTGTCATTTCGTGACGTTCTGCAACTTCAGCGTCTTTTGCGCGGAATGATTCTATTTCATCCTGGCTGATGGGAGTTGCGACTTCGTAAGATACAGGTAAGGTGACGACTGTTTCCGGGTTGATATTCAGTTCAGTACGCAAGCGCGAACGCTCGGCATTGATATCTATGACTTCGTGTTGCGGTTCGGATTCGTATGCAATGCTCATGATGGCTCCTTATTTATCGCTTGATGCTTTGACGTTCGTTTCTTTCGGCTTCATCGTGCCTGTTTTGATCGTCATGTCTTTAATGGTTACTTCTGCCGAGGGGTCCAAGTAGATGAACGGGCTCGCTCCGGTTTTTGCGTCGGTATGCGTGATCGGCTTCTTGCTTGCGTTCAGGGGAACGGCAGGTGATACCTTGAGCGTTCCGATGGTGTTTGGCGCCTCGGCGGTCTTGCCGGTGATGCGCTCAACGATTGATTTGGCGACGCTGTCTTGCAGTGATTTTTCACTGCCAGGGAATGAAATGCCATTTTCACCGTCGACGGACGTATTCGCTTCGTTCGTCACCTGAGTCACGATATCCGCCAACATAAGCTGCAATTGTGCCGGAGTCACGTATGAATCGATGAGTTTTTTCGCCGCTTCGTCGTGCAGCTTGTCACCGGTTTTCGTATCCAGGAAAAGATTGTGCCATTCTGCAGGAACGGAAAGGTAATATTCTTCAGGTTCTTTCAAATCAATGTCCGTCGGACTGTCTTCCTGGCGAGCAACGGGCAAATCTTCCTGCAGGAGCATTGTAGGATCTTGGAACTTCACATCCATTTGCGTGAAATCGATCGTGTATTCGCCGTTTTGGCGCGTAATAGCTTTTGACTTGTCAGGGATACAGACGGTCAGGGCCAACGGGAGATTGACGGCTTCGGCTTGCATGTATCCTTCGTCGTTCACGAAAGGTGAAAAAATCTTTTTTTGTTCGCTCGTCATGCCGCTCGCGTTCTTTTCAGTCAAATACGGTTTGCTCGCGACTGCGGTCTTCGGATCTTTTTCAGAAGGGAGCATAGGGATGAGTGGCAGCTCGGCATTGACCGTCGCGACCATCAAGGTATTTTCAGGGTCCGTACAGTTCTCTATAGAAAAACTGCTTTGCGTCACCGGTTTCGCTTCGCCGATAATGTTTTTCAAACCGTCGTCACCGGTCATTGAATCCACGGCAGTCGATATCGTGTCGTGTTTCGCTGCGGCAATGCCGCCTGTGACTAAAACGGCACTTACGATAATAGCGGCCGTTGTTCGGCGGGATAGGCGTCGTTTTGGCTTGACTGCTTCAGGAATGAGCAAAGCTTCTGTTGGGCGTGGGTGCCTTGGGACAGCAGGAGCCGGAGAAGGAGCAGGCTGTACGTCATACCGTCGGTGTGGAGGAACTTGAGGCGCTCGTTGCTGTTCGACCGGTTTTTGGCCCGTCTGTGAAGCTGCCCATTCCTCAATAGACATACCGGTGTGTACTGCCTGAGGTTTTTTGTCGGGCTGATTTAAATATTCACTCATTTTTTATCTCCCATCGCGTCAAGAATGTCAGGGATCACGAGAGCATGCGAACCGATGTTTTCAGCGACGCATACAGGGTTAATTTTGCATTCTTCAGCATCTTCTTTTCCGTGTTGCGCAACATTGTAGGCAGGAATCGCCAACAGTGCGCTCGTGATACCGATCGTTGCGATGCCTCGCTTGATGTAGTTCGGTCTTTTCACTTTGATACGCGGTTCGCGTTCTTCTTCTTGCGGAATGAACGATGGCTGCTGATCCTCAATGACGTATGTTTCAGGTGAGTACGGTTCGACGTACGGAGCAGGCGCAACATATGATTCGGTGTACGAAGACTGAAGTCCTGTCAGATTTATTTGGTTGGGATGTGTCAATTGTTCTGTCGGCGTCATTTCTTGAGGCATGTCCATTGGCACTGGAGCGGGAGTCAGACGCGGCGCTTCCACCTGGCGTTGATGCTGGGGTGCGCTGGCGTTGGTCGCGAAATTGCCAAGCATTGCCGCTACGCTCGGGCCGGAACCTTCAAACTCAAGCTTTACTCTGTGAATTTGTACTTCTTGCATTTCAGGCTGTACTGCTGGAAGCGTTTGTTCGGGAACGGGCTGCGAAGCAATCATATCTTCAGCAGGCCCGTGATCAATAACGTGACGGTTCTCGTCAAGCGATATCACTCTTCCGTGCATTACAATTCGTTCGCCGGAATTCATTGCGCTCCTCCTTCGTCAGATCGAGTTAACTTCACGTCTTTGCTGACGCCGCATTCCATTGGAGCGGCACCGGAAGTGTTCGAACTGAAGAACTCTGTTTTTTCATATTTCTTCAATTGATCGATGTTCTTTTTGTCGGCACCGATCGTATAGTCGTCCGGCATGGTCACTTCAGCGTCGCTGACGATTTTCTGTACTTCTCCGAGCGGCTTGTCCATAAGCAGGGATAATGACGCGTTCGCATCGCTGTTCGTGACGTCCGGGTTCAGAAGTTGGCCTTTTACGGATTCGCGAATATTCTTCTTCAATTCCTCGGTGAAGTTGGGGACTTTCTTTGGAATGAGCGGCGTGCACTGTTCGTCGACTTGCGTGACAATATACAGGTCTGCATAGTGTTCCAACCCTGTTTTGACGTCCGTGGTTCCTTTTGCGATGCCGCCCAGAATAGGGACTTCGTTCGCACCGCCGCCGAAGGATCCGGCAAGCGCGTTCGACATGGCAGAAAGTACTTGGCCGGGCATGGCAGTGAAGCTGCCAGTAGTGTCAACCGTTTTGGATGCGGCTGTAGGAATGTCCACTTCTGTCGTGAGCGTACTGTTGTCCGCTCCGATCGTCAGTTTTTCTTTTTCGCTGTCATAGCTGAGCGCAACGCTGCTCGGGTCGATGGTGATGTTCGTTTCAACGGATGCTTCACGCGTCACGCTCGTTTTATTGACGGAGAAGTTTACAAGACCGCCCATTGCGCTGACCTTGTTCTGGAATTGCGCTTTTACTCCGGTCACTTTCGTTTCTGCCGTCGAAAGGACGATAGGTTGAATATCCATGTCGACGGACTGGATTTCTGCTTTGGCACCTTTCTCGATGCTTGTTTCATTTTCGACGTTCGGACCGATCGCAGCTTTGAAATCAGCACCGTAGTGGATGCCGGCAACGACGCCGATACCCAAAGCGCTGACAAGTGCTGCAGAGCCAATGGTTATCGCGTTGTATTTGAGGTGTCGGACGCGTTCGAAGACGTTCATAGGTTGGTCGACGGTAATTGTTCGTTCTTGACGCGGCATCACGAACACGTCTTCGCTATCACCATCAAACATGCTGGTGATGCTTTCGACGCCGTTCATTTTTTCACTATTGTTCTGTTTCATAACAGTGTTACTCGTTTAGTGTTGATGGGGTGCGTTGAACAATGGCTATTCCCATAGCCGAACCGTATCAGTAAGAAGAGAGATCCGCGCAAAGCGATTGGCTGCCGCGCACAGTGAACGACATTCAATCGCCCTCCGTGCATGACCTTTTACCTAACTTGAATCAAGTTATATACTTACTTTGTTTATATGTCAACACTATTTCTTAAAAAACAAAAAATGACCCCTGTTGAGGTCATTGTATATAAATAGTGATTGAGTTGATTCGAGAAACGCTAGATATAGCGTGGGTGAGCGGCGTGACAGTAAATTTCGCTGTCACGCCGCTCGAACCCAGGGTAGATGAAGACTGCTCAGTCGTCGTCCACACGATGGGTTTCCGTACGAGTGGAGACCTTCTGCTCTTCCCGCACGCGGTGTTCGGCAGAAGGCTGAGCAGCGGGTTCGTTGTGCGTGTCAGCTTGCGCATGACGGTTGAAACCCTCGTACCAGTGCTTCGTATGACGGTACACCGCCACACCGACAAACGCCACGACGAACATCGCGAACAGCACGACGAACGTCCACCCGATCACTCCGCCGTTCAGCAAGTTGCCTCGCGGCATGAACGCTTCGACGATCGAAATGCTGCGAATGCCCGAACCGATCCAGACATCCGTCACGATCAACGCGTCCAGAACCGTGACGAGCGACACCAAGAACGCCGCAGTGAACCACGGCCCGTCGACGTACCTGCCGGTGCTCGCCTTGATCGTCATGAAGATCAAGTACAAGGCGAACCCACCGAACAGGCAGATCGAGGCGAGTGCGACGAACAGCCAGAACAGCATGGGCAGGTTCGACAGCAGCGTGCCATCGAGCATCATCACCCAGAGTGTCAGCAGGAGACCACCCAGTGCGAACATCGCCATGGCGAGTTGCCATTTTTTCATGCGCCTTCACATCCTTCATTTCTCGAATCAACGTACGGCCTGCAGGATTGCAAGCGTAAAAATATGATATCACTCTTCTTTACAAACTGTAAATAATATTGACTTTTAACTTTTTAGTACTACAATCACGAACATCGCAGGTAGTTCAGCGACAAACTGAAGGGAAGGTGAGGCAATGTCCTCTGCAACGCAGGAGCGCCAAAGCGCCTATGTCCAGCGAATTTCGTGGCTCCAAGCCATGAAGCTGTTCATGAAGCTGAAATCTTCGGAGATCGGCAAGCTAACGGCAACGATGGGCGTACTCGGGTACTTCGTTACGCTCGACGGGCTTTTCGACTGGGTTCCCGGCTTCATCGTCATCGACGGGGTCGACAATGCGCTCATCGGGCCGTTCGTCGTTTTCGCCTTCATTCGTATCACATGGATTTGGTGGCGGCACAACAAGCGTGCGGCCACCCGTGCGCGATGAACCTCAGCGAAGCCAGAAGGGGCACCGAACAAGACGCATGTCTTTACTCGGTGCCCCTCGGCAGCCACGATAGATACTATCGTGGCTTTTTTATATCTACGGCGTCCCTTATACTTAAGCGTAATGAACAAACATGCAAAAGGTTTTACGATCGTCGAACTCCTGATCGTTATCGTCGTTATCGGCATCTTGGCGGCCATTACCATCGTCTCCTATAACGGCATCACCAACAAAGCCCGGCTTGCAGCAATGCAGTCCGACCTGACGAACTCGCAGGAAACACTGGAGGCAAACAAAGTTACCGATGGCAGTGGCACGTATCCGCTGACACTGGCTGCCGCGAACTTCACCTCAAGCCCCGGCAATACTTACGCGTACTACCCGAACAGCGCGACGGCCCCTACCGGTTACTGTCTGCAAACGACCAATGGCTCGAACGTTTCGTCAGTCACGGGCAGTGCGCCGCAATCCGTTAATATCGGCTGCGGCATCACTAATCTTGCTCCAGACCCCAGCGCGAATACGGGCTACGGCTATTGGGGCGGTTTCTCAAACGCTACTTCGAGCGTGTCCGCGACAGTCATGACGAACGGCGGCTATGCTGGCGCGAATTACTGGCGGTTGAACGTGAACGGCGGTACGGGCGGTGCTGGCGGCGTCTATGCTTACAATATTCCCGTCACTGCGGGCAAGACGTACACGGCATCCATGTATACGCGCATCAACAACCCGAAGATGTTTAACGTGTGTTTGGAATGGCACGCGACAAACGGCGACCAAATGGGAGCACCCTGCGGCAACAAACAGATGCTCAGCACAAGTTGGTCACGTCTCTCCGTCACAGGCGTCGCTCCGTCAGGCGCAGGCAGCGTCACCGTTGTTGATTACATTGCAGACGGCAGCCCGTCCGGCTTAACGGCAGGCGACGTACTCGATGCGGATGCGGTCATGGTGAACGAAGGTTCCTTATACGGCTATGCTGACGGCGCAACGTACGGATGGCAATGGAAGGGTACCAGCAACGCGTCCGCGTCCTTCGGCCCTCAGTATTAACACGTTCCTGACGTCCCCTTAATTCCCAACCTGACCCGTAAAGGCGTATAATAAGAAGGTTGTAAAAAGGAGGGACACTTATGAATATTTCCGATATCAGAGCACGGCAAATCTTGGACAGCCGAGGCAATCCTACCGTCGAAGCTGACGTTATCCTCGAAGACGGTACGTTGGGCCGCGCTGCGGTTCCATCTGGCGCCAGCACCGGGTCGCACGAAGCGATCGAGCTGCGTGACGGCGATGCCGCGTACGGCGGAAAAGGCGTCACGAAAGCCGTCGGGTTCGTGAACGGTGAAATCAAACAGGCATTGCTCGGCAAAGACGTGACCGACCAGTCAGGTATCGACCAGATAATGATCGACCTCGATGGCACGCCGAACAAAGCACGCTTCGGTGCCAACGCAATTTTGGCGGTATCGTTAGCTGCTGCGAAAGCGGCGTCATTGTCGCAAAAGCTGCCATTGTACCAGTACGTTGCCAACTTGGCAGGTACCGATGAACTCAGCCTGCCGCTCCCGATGATGAATATCATCAACGGCGGAAAGCACGCCGCAAACAGCACGGACATCCAAGAATTCATGATCATGCCCGTCGGTGCGGAGAGCTTCAGCCACTGCATTCAGATCGGGGCGGAAATCTTCCAGGCTCTTGGCAAAGTATTGCACGACAAAGGCTACGGCACGACCGTCGGTGACGAAGGCGGCTACGCACCGGCAGTAAAGAACGGCAATGCTGAAGCCCTCGAACTTATCAGCGAAGCGGTTGCAAAAGCAGGGTACACGCTCGGTGAAGACGTCGTCCTGGCATTGGACGTCGCCAGCTCGGAACTCCTCGAATACGGACTGTACGTGCTGAATACTGAAGGCAAAAAGTTGAACAGCGAAGAAATGACCGCCTTCTACAAAGACCTGACGAGCCGCTTCCCAATCCGCTCCATCGAAGACGGACTGGCAGAGGACGACTGGGACGGCTGGAAGACGCTGAACGCGGAACTTGGCGACTCAGTACAACTGGTCGGTGACGACCTCCTCGTCACGAACACCGAGTTCCTCAAGCGCGGCATCGAAGAACATGCGGCCAACTCAATCCTCGTGAAGGTAAACCAAATCGGCTCTCTGACCGAAACGATCGCTGCAGTCAAAATGGCGCACGACGCAGGCTGGACGGCCGTCATGTCACACCGATCAGGTGAAACCGAAGACACGACCATCGCGCACCTCGCCGTCGGCCTGAACACCGGCCAAATCAAAACAGGAAGCTTGTCGCGTACCGACCGCGTCGCGAAATACAACGAACTGCTGCGTATCGAAGAGGTGCTTGGCGACAATGCCGTCTTCGCCGGCCGCAGCGCTTTGAAGAAAGGGAAATAGCATGTCGTACCTCGTACTCGTCCGGCACGGACAATCAGAATGGAACGCACTGGGCCTGTGGACGGGCCAAGAAGACGTTGAACTGACCGAGCAGGGGAAAGCAGAAGCGCGCAAAGCAGCTGAACATTTGAAAAACATTCCGCTGTACAAAGCGCATACGTCTTCGTTGACCCGTGCGAAGCAAACGCTCGAAGAAATCAAAGACGCGCTTGAACACACCGAACTGGAAACCGTGAATGACAGTGCGCTTAACGAACGTCACTACGGTGACTATCAGGCGAAAAACAAATGGGAAATCAAAGACCAGATCGGCGACGAAGCGTTCACGAACCTTCGACGCACCTGGGACTACCCGGTCCCTAACGGTGAAACGCTGAAGGACGTCCACTCCCGCGTCCTCCCGTACTTCGAGGAGCACATCCTTGAAGATCTGAAAGAAGGCAAGAACATTATTGTCGCGGCACATGGTAACTCGCTGCGCGCACTCATGAAGCACCTGGACGAGATCGATGACGACAAGGTGCACGAACTGGAGATAGGTACCGGTGAAGTCGTCGTGTACGAGATTGCCGATGACGGAAAAGTGCTTGGCAAAAACGTCCTGAACGAGGGCGGCAAAGCCTAGGTGTCCGTATGCTGAAACAAGGCGACAGCGTTGCCTGGCAGTGGGGGAACGGCCTCGCCGAAGGAACGGTTAAGTCCGTGCACGCGGAACCGATCAGCATCACCAGCAAAGGCAAAACCATCAAGCGTAACGGAACAGCCGACAATCCGGCGATTGTCATTGCGCACAAGTCGGGTAACGACGTACTGAAACTCGCGTCGGAAATTCAAAAAACGAATAAGTAGATACCATAGAAAAAACGTCACCATTGCGGTGACGTTTTTTATTGCCTACAGCTTGATCAGCCACAGGAACACGCCAAGCGACAGCAGCGTCAAGGCGAAAAAGATCCCCAATCCGACCGGTGAACCCCAGCTGAACCAAGATCCCCACGCACGCCAGTGCTGCACGGGCCAACCGGCGTCGCGTGCCTGCTTTTGCAGTTCCAGCGCGTCGTTCAGCTTTTGTTTCTTTTGTTCTTTCTTATCCATACGAAATCTCCTTATGTGACAAAGACAACGTGTCGACCGAAAATCATGTTGCCGCTCATGCAAGATTGAAACCGCGGCCTTTGGATGCCCGAGCAAGGCAAGGTGGTCAAGGCGGATTTACTTCTTTTTTAGCATAGCACATGTACGCGCGAGCGAGAATCAATCCTGCTCGTGCTTCTTTTTAAGCGCGAGATACGTTTCATTGCGGTTTGCCGTATCCAAATAGTGTTTGAATATTTTCGCGGACTGAGCTTTCGGTGACGTCTCCCAATCCGGTGACTGCTCGCGCTTCGTGCCGTCTTCGTTATATTTGCGACCTGAAGGGTGATTGGCGTACCTGCGAGACCGGGTAAAACCCATTTGTAAGAACTTCCGGGCCATATCCATGCCGACAAATTCGTTCTTTTTCCCGTATTCCAAAAACAAAGCGTATATTTTCGCTGCTGACTCTTCAGCGATGTCAGGCGTCTTGAATTTCCAAAGAGGCAGGATTTCACTCTTGTACGGCTCAGCAATCAGCACGCCCTGTTCGCCGCGTCCGATGACGTACTTGTCGGGATTCCTGCGAAAATCAACGTCACGGTATTGGTCTGCATAGCTGGTAGTCATGCATTCAGTGTAGCAAATCGGTATACTAAGAACATGACACAAACGCCCGAACCGCACGTACAGCGACACGCACCGCTCCAAGGAGTCAACCTGGGCGGGTGGCTGATACTGGAAAAATGGATGACGCCCGCAGTTTTCAGCGGCAGTGACGCGATCGACGAATATACGCTTTCCCAAACACACGAAGGCAAAGAAGCGATCCGACGCCACCGCGATTCATTCATGACGGAGGAAGACTTTGGGTGGCTGAAACAAAACGGCATTGCTATCGTACGATTACCGGTCGGATACTGGCTGTTCGAAGCGGAAGACGGCATGGTTCCGCAAGTATCGTACGTTGACTGGGCATTCGACATGGCCGAAGCATACGGCATCAGCATTCTTCTCGACCTGCATGCCGCCAAAGGGTCGCAAAACGGGAATGACCACAGCGGCAGAATAGGCAAAGCAGAATGGTTCGCCAATGCCGAATACAGAAAACATACTGTCGAAGTGCTTGAACGTATGGCGAACCGCTATGGGCAACGCCGTGCCCTGTGGGGCATCCAGCTGCTGAATGAACCCAAGTGGGGCCTGTTCCATTTCAAGCTGCGCGCATTCTACAAAAGCGCACGCAATGTGATCGCACCGCTGTTGCCCTCGCACGTCCGTATCGTGTTTCAGGACGGCTTCACGCCGAATTTACTGAACGGAGCGCTCGGCTTTTCACGTCGCATCGTCATGGATACGCATCTGTATCACGGCGTGAAAGCTTGGACGAAATTCGTTTCTTTGAAAACGTATTACGCATCCCTGGAAATATGGCAGGCACGGTTGATTCGATATCTTTCCCGGACGCAGCCGGTGATCATCGGCGAATGGAGCGGTTCGTTCCGTCAAGAAGTGTTCAATCTTTTCCCAGTCGAAAAACACGGCGAACTGGTCGCCGAGCATTGCCGTCGGCAAATTGCCTCGTTCGCAGCCTCTGAAGCATGGTTCTACTGGAACTACAAAACAGAAAAAACTGGCGTGTGGCATTTCCGCTCGCAAGTGGAAGCTGGCATTATTACTCTGGAAAATCGTTAAGCGAGCTTGATGTCGTTCTTTTCGAAGGCGACAAGCAGGCGCTTGCGCATTTCGGCCGTGACTGACCACTGATCCGAAGGTTGCGTCTTGCCGCTGATCGTCACTTCGACAGATGAGCCGGTAAACGTGCCGATCGAACTGAACTGCGGAGCATTCAGAATTTTCGACTTCCATGTACTTTCATCGGCCAAAGCGTCACCGACTTGATTGATAACGCTGATAGCATTATCCAGATCTGTCGTCGCGTCGAGCATAATTTTGAAGTTGACCTTGCTGTATCCCATCGTTTTGTTCACGACGTGGATGATCGAACCGTTCGGAAGATAGTGCACGTTCCCACTGTCATCACGAATTACCGTAGAGCGCGAACCGATGTGTTCGACGCGTCCATCAGCGTCGTTGATGGTAACGACATCACCCACACGGTACTGGTTCTCGGTAATGATGAATATTCCCGTCAAAAGGTCTTTCACGAGCGTCTGAGCGCCGAATGCAATGGCGATACCGACGATACCGGCGCTGGCGAACAACGGCGATAGATTTACTTTAGGGAATAGGATTTGCACGACGGAAATCAGGCACGTTGCAAAAATAAGAATGCGCCACAGCATGGTAATAAGATTCGAAAGTGTCACCTCGCGTTTTTGGATGTCCTTTTTAGGGGAGTGTCGAAGATGACGCCGTACGATGTGGCGGGTAATCACATCCAGTACTTTTCCACCGACGTAATACAAAACGAGACCGACGCCCAAAATAAACGCGATAGGTATTCCTGTTTCTTGAATCCACGTATCAGTAAAAATCATCTCTTCAGTATACCCTCCGCAGGGAGCGAGGGAAAGCTCCTATCGCTTCCTGATGAACAAGCTTGCGGCGCTCAAGACAACTGCGACAATACTGATCACCAGGGCGAGTGTCGTGTTCGGCGTCGAAGAAGAAGCTGCTGCCGTTTCGGTATCGTCAGTTACTTTGGTCACCGAAAACGGCCCGCTGTTTTCACCTTCGGCATCACTGTTCGTTGGCATTTTGTCCCACGCAACCACCGTACCATCGGCATAAGTCTGATACGCTTTCCATGTAATGTCACCGGCAGCAGCGGGTGCTTGGGCGCTGAAAGTAAAATCTTGACGTTGCCCAGCAGGAATGGTTCCGTCTTTCCATGTGATGCTCCGTACGGCGTCTCCGTTTTTTTCAACGTCGATAGACCACTCAGGTTTCGTCGTAGGAGTCACGTAAGACAGACCATTCGGGATTTGCACCTTCACGCTCGTTACCGCCATTTCTTTTTCGTTCGGTACCGACACGGTATACGTATCAAAGGACCCGACTGTCGTTTCTGCCGGTTTCACGACGACATGGGCGAAAGCCGCTCCCGGCACCATGCTTAACGCGACGATACTCGCAAACGATGCGAGGAACAAACGTATTTTCATATCATTCTCCTTATAGTTTTTCTACCGTTCTTTTTTCAGCATACCATCCGCTTTGGCTGCAGCCAAAAGCAAGATGATCGTCAAGAGCGCGAACCCCGCCGTCAGGGTGACAGGAAACGGTTGCGTCGTCACATCGCCGTTAACGATACGAACGGAGTACCTCAACTCGAATGCTTTGAACGAGCCCTCGTTTTTTGGAACTCCCGTCACGACGAAGTCGTATACCCCTGGGGTATCGGACGTGAATGTATCGTTCGCAATCGTTGAAGACGATGCCACGAGCGTATGCCGAGCAACTTCTTCGCCCCTCAGGAAGAAAGTGACCGCGCAGTTGCAATCCTTCAACGAAAAGTTTTTGTCACCTGAAAACGCCAGTTCGTACGTGGTTTCAGTTTTTGTAATCGGGTTGTCGTCAGGAAGAATGTGCAATACGGCACCGATGTTGCCATCCGTTTTCAAGACGTGCGCACTGACGGGAGCACCGAAAAAAGACATGGCCGTCACAAAGAATGCGAGTAAGGCAATGAACGTACGGGTTTTTTTCATTGCGCCTTTCTGCCTTTTATCGCCAGTCCTATCCGCCGAACTTCCAAAACGGCCAGAAATGTCAATGCGCACCATGTCGTAATGCCCAAGACTGTCACTTCGCGGTAATGCGGTCCGATGACAACGACGTGCACCAACAGCGCAATGCCCGCGAGATACACCAGCCGGTGCAATAATTTCCAGTTCTTAAACCTGAGTGTTTTGACTGCCCAATCAAAAGAAGTCAGCGCCATGACTGCTAAAATGCCGAGCGCAATAATTCCGCCGGTTAAAGACAAAGCATACTGCGCATTCAAATAAGCAAGGCCGTCGAAACCGTTCAGCTGCATGAAAAACGTCATATAGGCATGCAGAAAAGCATAATAAAACGAAAGGACGCCGATAGCGCGCCGCGCATGCAGATATGCTTTGTTGAATGCCGCGAAACGAAAAGTTTTCGTGAAAGGCGACGCAAGCACCGCCAGGTACAGCAACAAGAACGATACGAATCCGTACGCTTGCTCGATACGAATGACCTGCAAGCTTCCGGTCGGAACAAACAGTTGAATGAACCCGGCTATAAAAAAGGAGAGCGCAATACCAGAGAGCAGAATCCAAAAACGACTGTTATCCAGCAAAGCGTTCAGCGCGTGAAAAAACCGTTGCGACATGTATTCAGTATACGGTATCTACAACGAGTTATTCGGCGGTACGAGCACGCGTTTGGTTTTCGAGGCGGTAATTGATTTCAGCACCGATCAGAATGGCGAAAGCAGTCAAATTCAACCATGTCATCAAGACGATGATACCCGCAAATACGCTGTATGATTCGGTGAAATGAGCAAAATATTTCGCGTAGATGAAGAAAAGTGCGGTCCCGAGCAGCCAGATAACCGTCGCGATGCATGAACCCCATGTGACCCATTGCCATTTGCGATTTTGGCGGTCAGGCGCGTAACGGTAAAAAGCCGACAAGCCAACGGCAACGACTGCCGCGATAACCACCCAGCGAATGATAAGAATGAATATAGCCAAGAACGAAGGGATACCTATCGATTCCATGAACGACTGGTTCAGAATGAGCAGCCCCAGCACGATCAACAGCATCACGCCGCCACCAAGGATGCAAAGCACGCTTGCCAAACGGAGCTTCAGGAATTTTCGCGTTTCGGTCGTTTCGTACACCGCATTCGCTGCGCTGATGACATTGCTGACGGCCCCCGACAAGCTGAAAAGCGAGATGAGGAGCCCGAAAAGAATGATCAAGACTCTGGAGGAAGGGTTTTTCAGTGCGGCTTCGAGCTGCGTCGTAATCAGGTTGCCGATATCGGAAGGAAGGTACGTTTCAACCGATGCGAAAAAGGCTCGCAGTTGCGCCGGAGACAACGCAAAACCCAGTATTGCGACACCGGCTGCAATTGCCGGGAAAATAGCTAACGTTGAAAAGTAGGCGACACCTGCCGCAAGTACGCCGAGGCGTTTGTCTTTTATGGAGTCTTTCGTCGTTACCAGTGCTTCTTTCCAATCTTTCAATTGGAATTTTCGCGGACTGGAGGCAAATGTCTTGCTGTCGTCAGCAACGATTTTTTGCACTGATATTCGTATTTTGTTGAATAAAATCATACCTTCAGTATACGACGTCCTCTGTTGTTTCAGCAAACGCTCAGTCGAATCTGCGATACTTGAAAAGTAACTTAAGGAGGAAAACATGGCAGAAGTAAGCGTAAATACACGACTCCTCGGTTTGAAGGACGTTACCTTGCACGTTGAAGATGTGGGTGAAGGTCGCCCAGTCATACTGATTCACGGATGGCCATTGTCGGGTGCATCCTGGAAACACCAGATACAGGCGCTCGCTGACGCCGGTTACCGCGTTATCACCTACGATCGCCGCGGCTTCGGCCAAAGCGACAAACCGAAATCGGGCTACGACTACAACATGTTGACTGATGACTTGCACGGTTTGATAGAAGCGCTCGAACTGAAAGACGTTACGCTCGTCGGATTCTCAATGGGAGGAGGCGAAGCGGCCCGCTACGTTTCACGATTCGGGCAAGACAACCTCCACAGCCTCGTTTTCGCCGCTGCCGTCCCGCCCGCACTCATGGAATCGTCCGACAATCCGGACGGCCCGTTGACCGAAACGCAGGCTGCACAGATGACCGCTGCGCTGACGGCCGATGAAGATTCGTTCTATGACGATTTCACCAAGCAATTCTTTTCACCTCACGGTGACGGAAACGTCGTCGTCAGCGAAGAGGAGCGGCAAGCCGCACTCGAACTGGCCAAACAGGCGGACAAATCAGCGGCACTCGCAGCGATGGAATCATTCGGCACGACCGACTTCCGTCAAGATCTGCCGAACGTCACCGTCCCGACACTCGTCATTCACGGCGATGCCGACGGCATCGTCCCGCTGGAAGGTTCAGGACAGCGAACCCACGACATGATCGCAGGGAGCCGGTTGCATGTCATCGAAGGGGGTCCGCACGGCATTAACACCAGCCATCCGGAAGAATTCAACCGGGCGCTGATTGAGTTCCTCGCGGAATAACGAAAGGCGAAACAAAAAAAGACCGGAGCGATCCGGTCTTTTTTGATGTTTTGATACGGGGTTAGACGACCGCTACCAATTCGATGTCGAACACCAGGTCGCTGTTCGGCGGGATAGCCGAAGAAGCGCGGCGTGACCCATAGGCCATGGCCGCAGGAATGACCAGTCTGCGCGTGCCGCCGACTTTCATGCCTGGAACGCCTTTCGTCCAGCCTTCAATGACCTGCCACAACCCGAAGGTCGCAGGACTGCCGCTGTCATGGCTGCTTTCAAAAATGGTACCGTCCGCACAGAGCGCTCCCGTATAGTGCGCGGTAATCGTCGCGTTTTCCGGCACTTCAGCGCCTTCACCGGGTACGAGGTCTATGATCTCGAGTGCTTCTACTTTGTTCTTTTTTCCCAAAGGAACGTAGTCGTCGAGCAGCGTTCCTTTGCGTTTGTTGAAATTCGTCTTCATGTTCCTATTGTAACAATTATGATTCATAATAGGGGGAAACAGGAGGAAATAAGGTATGGACAGCAAACATTTGCAACACCAAATCGCGAACAACAAGGCCAACGCCGACCAAAAGCGAAAGCAGGCACAAGCGATGCGCATCAACGCCGAGGCGCTCTACGATGACGACGGAAGCAACAGGGACGGAGCCCGAAAAACTTTCTTGCTGCAAGATGCCAGCAGGTTCGAACGCGAAGCGGAACAGCTTGAGCAGCAAATGACGCAGATGCAATCGCAACTCGACGCGAATGCGCAGAAAATAGCGGAACTGCAGAAAAAGCGAAATGACAAGATTGCCAAACACGATCAAGAAATCGAGCAGATCGACAGGGAAATTGCCAATTTAACCGGCGGAATGCTCATTTAATGCGCTCCGTTTATGCTACGGACGCCACTGACGCGACGTCACGACTGTCCGCTTCTCTCCGGCAAAAGCTCGAAACCGGCAAAAAAGTGCTTTGGTTTGTTTCTGGTGGTTCCGGTGCCGACGTTTCGGTGCGGGTCGCGCAAGCGTTGCATGGCGTCGATCTTTCGAACCTTTCCGTTACATTGAGCGACGAGCGATTCGGCCCAATCGGCCACCCGGACGAAAACTGGCAACAGCTGCTCGACAAGGGGTTTGTGGTACCGGGCGCCACGACCTATCGGACGCTGATCGGCAAGAACCGCGACGAAACGACGCAGGCATTTGAAGATTGGGTCCGAAGCACTTCCGACACATCGGACTACGTCATCGGACTGTTCGGCATCGGCCCTGACGGCCATACCGCCGGAATCAAACCGCACACCAGTGCCGTCCTGTCGACCAGCATAGCAGCTGAATACGACGGCGAAGACTTCGAACGCATTACTATTACGCCCGCATTCATCGAAACGATGGACGAAGCAGTCACCCAAGCATTCGGCGCAGACAAACACCCCGTCATCCGCCAATTGCTGAACGAACACGTCGCTTTGACCGACCAGCCGGCACAAATATTAAAAAGCATCGCCAAAAGCACGCTATACTCAGACTACAAAGAAGTTCAGGAGGAACAAGAATAATGAACATTGCTATCGACGGCCTCGGCCGCATGGGCGGACAAATCGCCCGAAAACTGCACGAAGCAGGACACCATGTCATCGCGCACAACCGCTCGCAGGAACCGGTGGATGAAGCCGCGGCTTACGGCGCGACGCCTGCGTACTCCAAACAGGATGTCGTCAACGCCTTCAACGGAGAACCTGTTACACTATGGATCATGATTCCTGCAAACGTCATCGACACGGAAATTGACGCGTGGCTTGAAATTATTCCGAAAGGAAGCGTCATTATCGACGGTGGAAACAGCGACTACCGCGGTGACACTGCCCGTGCCGAACGCGTGGCAGCAGCCGGCAGCACGCTGCTCGATATCGGTACCAGCGGCGGCGTCTGGGGCATTACCAACGGCTTCTCGATGATGGTCGGCGGCGAACGCGCAGCCTACGAAGCATTGGTTCCCGCG
>Ga0265798_10002878_pt1 | contig 24956 bp, 25 predicted proteins | sample P3T30metagenome_FD_192430 | JGI IMG/M metagenome (GOLD analysis project Ga0265798, IMG submission 192430) | Plant litter microbial communities from East Loma Ridge, Irvine, California - P3 T30 | ecosystem: Environmental > Terrestrial > Plant litter > Unclassified | place: USA: California...
GTGCGGCGCGCTCCTCCTCCCGAAGTGCGGCGGGTTCCTGTCCTCGCGGGCGGGTCACCGCCCACCCGCCCGGGAGGACACGAACCCGCCGCACCGTCGGCGGCGGCACCCGGGCGGACGGCGACCCGCCGACATGCCCGCGCGGCGGCGGGGCTCAGGCGCGGCGGCGGGGTTCAGGCGCAGCGTCCGGGCTCAGCAGTCCCGGGGCACGCGCGTGCCCCGCATCATCGCCTCGAAGGCGGCGCGGTCCCAGACGCGCCCCCAGGTGGGGCGGCGGAAGTCGTACCCCTGCTCGCGCAGGTCGTCCTCCCGGACCTTCTCCGCCCAGTGCGCGTCTCCGGTCAAGGCCTCCCCCACGGGGCCGTACTTGTACCGGCCGTCCGCCTCGAGCACGAGCCCCGGCCCAGGCGTCCGGGGCAGCCCCCGCCACAGGCAGTCCACCTCGGCCCGGCGGCCGCTCAGGAGGCGCAGGTGCACCTGCTGCTCGGGTCGGCGCCAGCCGCCCTCGAAGCACCGGACCTGGACCAGCGACTCCAGCGGCGACTGCGACAGCGGGGTGCTGAGGCCCAGGGCGGAGCTCGCCCGCCGCGCTCCCGGGTGCCGGGATCGACGGGCCAGCTCGTCCGACAGCTCGTCGCGCCCGAGCATCCCGTGCAGCAACGCGTGGTCGATCATCGGCACCGAGACGACCAGGGAGTGCGTGAGGGCGACGTCGACGAGCGTGCGGGCCAGCGGCGTCACCCAGAACTCCCCGACGGAGACCGGGTCGCAGGGCACCGTGGACCGGTGCGCCCGGATGCTCGACTCCGACCGGCCGCCGGAGACGTCGGACCGGAGCGCGTCGACCCGGTCGGGGAGACCGCCGACGATCGGCAGCCCGTGCAGCACCGCCGCCGACCGGTGGCTCACGAGCAGGTCGCGCGGCCGCGTCGCGACGACGCCCCGTGCTCGGAGCACGAACCGACCCCGGTCGTCGAGGCCTGCCCACGCGTCGGCGTCGACGTAGGCGCCCGGCGCCACGCGCACGAGGTCGCCCCGCCGGGCCAGCCGGCCCTGGGCGTTCCGGTCGACACCGCGTCGGGCGAGCTGGCGGGAGGTCGCGATGACCACGTCGGAGGCGTCCACGGCAGCGATCCTGGCTCCCGACCCGCGACTCCTGCAGGCGGTGCCGCGGCCCTGTGGACGGAGCGTCGCATCGTCCCTCGGGGGAGGGATCACGTCGAGGGCAGCGTGCGGCGGGTCGTGGTCCGTCCGGGCGGGTGGCCGCTGGCCCGCCCACGACGACGACGACCCGCCGACACCTGAGCAGAGGACGCGGGGCCGGCGCGAGCCAGGGGAGGGGAGCCCGGGGGAGGCGCGGGCCGCGTCACGGCGTCGGTGCCCGCACCTAAGATGGTGGCCATGCCCGCCGGCGACTCCTTCTTCATCGCAACGCCCATCTTCTACGTCAACGACGTGCCGCACATCGGCCACGCCTACACCGAGGTCGCAGCCGACGTGCTCGCCCGCTGGCACCGCCAGCGCGGCGACGACACCTGGCTGCTGACCGGCACCGACGAGCACGGCCAGAAGATCCTGCGCACCGCGACCAGCCACGACGTGACCCCGCAGCAGTGGGCCGACAAGCTCGTCACCGAGTCGTGGAAGCCGCTGCTCGAGACCGTCGACATCAGCAACGACGACTTCATCCGCACGACCGACGAGCGCCACGAGAAGGGCGTGCAGCGGTTCCTGCAGAAGCTCTACGACGACGGCTTCATCTACCAGGGCGAGTTCGAGGGCTCGTACTGCGTCGGCTGCGAGGAGTACAAGCAGCCCGGCGACCTCGTCGACGGCACCGGGCCCTTCGAGGGCGAGCAGGTCTGCGCGATCCACTCCAAGCCGGTCGAGCTGCTGAAGGAGAGCAACTACTTCTTCCGCATGAGCGACTTCGAGCAGCGCCTGCTCGACCTCTACGAGCAGCAGCCCGACTTCGTGCAGCCCGACACCGTGCGCAACGAGATCGTGCAGTTCGTCAAGCAGGGCCTCCGCGACCTGTCGATCTCCCGTCAGAGCTTCGACTGGGGCGTCAAGGTCCCCTGGGACGAGAAGCACGTCGTCTACGTCTGGTTCGACGCCCTCCTCAACTACGTCACGGCCATCGGCTACGGCGTCGACGACGAGCAGTTCCAGCGCCGCTGGCCCGCCGTGCAGCTCGTCGGCAAGGACATCGCCCGGTTCCACGCCGTCATCTGGCCCGCCATGCTGATGGCGGCGGGCCTGCCCGTGCCGAAGGCCGTCTTCGGCCACGGCTGGCTGCTCGTCGGCGGCGAGAAGATGTCGAAGTCGAAGCTGACCGGCATCGCCCCGCAGCAGATCACCGACGTGTTCGGCGCCGACGCGTTCCGCTACTACTTCATGCGGGCCATCACCTTCGGCCAGGACGGCAACTTCAGCTGGGAGGACATCGCGGCCCGCTACCAGGCCGAGCTCGCCAACGGCTTCGGCAACCTGGCGTCCCGCGTCGTCGCCATGATCACCCGCTACTTCGACGGGGTCGTGCCCGTCGCGGGCGAGCTGACCGACGCCGACCTCGCCATCCGCGAGACCGAGCTGCGCGTCACCGCCGCCGCCGACGCCGCGATCGAGCGGTTCGCGCTGCACGAGGCCCTCGCCTCGATCTGGGAGCTCGTCGACGCGCTCAACGGCTACATCACCGAGCAGGAGCCCTGGGCCCTCGCGAAGCACGACGACCAGCGCGACCGCCTCGCGACCGTGCTCAGCACGGCCCTCCGCGGCCTCGGCACGCTGACCGTGCTGCTCTCGCCGTTCATCCCGACGGCCACCCACACGCTGTGGGAGTCGATCGGCCAGGGCACGCTCACCAGCCAGCCCGTCGACCGGGCGGCCGAGTGGTCGAGCGCCCCGTCCGTCCAGCCGCTGGCCGCCGGGCTCTTCCCGCGCATCGAGCAGCCGGAGCCGGCGGCGTGAGCGACGTCGGCCGCGACGGGACCGACCCCGGGGAGGCGACGCCCGCGCACGTGAGGCACCGCGCCTCCACGGAGTCCGGCGGTCAGACCCGCGACCTGAGCTACCCGCCGAGCCCGCAGGCGCTCGTCGTGCCGGTGTACGACAACCACACGCACCTCGAGATCGCCGACGGCGAGAACGCCCTCGACTACCGCGAGCACCTCGACCGAGCCTCGAGCGTCGGCGTGCGCGGGGTCGTCCAGGTCGGCACCGACCTCGAGACGTCGCGCTGGTCGGCCGAGATCGCGGCCCGCGAGCCCCGCGTGCTGGCGGCCGTGGCCCTGCACCCCAACGAGGCGCCCGCCCTCGCCGCCCGCGGCGAGCTGGCCGACGCCCTCGCCGAGATCGACGAGCTCGCGTCGCGGCCCCGCGTCAGGGCCGTCGGCGAGACCGGCCTCGACTTCTTCCGCACCGGGCCCGAGGGCCGCGACGCGCAGATCGAGTCGTTCGTCGCCCACGTCGAGATCGCCAAGAAGCACGGCCTGGCCCTGCAGATCCACGACCGCGACGCCCACGACGAGGTCGTCGACCTCCTCCTCGAGGTGGGCGCGCCGGAGAAGACCGTCTTCCACTGCTTCAGCGGCGGCCCCGAGCTCGCCAGCATCCTCGCCGAGAACGGCTGGTACGCCTCGTTCGCCGGCACGGTCACGTTCAAGAACGCGCAACCGCTCCGCGACGCGCTCGTGCAGCTGCCCCGCAACCTCGTGATGGTCGAGACCGACGCTCCCTACCTCACGCCCACGCCCTTCCGCGGTCGCCCCAACGCGCCGTACCTGATCCCGCACACGCTGCGGTCGATGGCCGACACCATCGGCACCGACGTCTCGATGCTCGCCGCCCAGATCTCGTCCACCACCGAGCTCGTCTACGGCTCGTGGACCGACGAGCCCGTCACGATCGAGGGCTGATGTCGCGCTCGACCCTCCTGGGGCCCGCGGAGATCCGCGACCTCGCCGACCTGCTCGGCATCCAGCCGACGAAGAAGCTCGGCCAGAACTTCGTCCACGACGCCAACACGGTGCGACGCATCGTGACGGCCTCCGGCGTCTCGGCCGGCATGTCGGTGGTGGAGATCGGGCCGGGCCTCGGCTCGCTCACCCTCGGCCTGCTGGAGGCCGGGGCGGAGGTGGTCGCCGTCGAGATCGACAAGCGCCTCGCCGAGCAGCTGCCGAAGACGGTCCAGCTGCTGCAGCCCGCCGCCGACCTCCGGGTCGTCGTCGACGACGCCATGCGCGTCGTCGCCCTGCCGTCGCAGCCGACGCACCTCGTCGCCAACCTGCCCTACAACATCAGCGTGCCCGTGCTGCTGCACTTCCTCGAGCACTTCTCCTCGCTCGAGCGCGGCCTCGTCATGGTCCAGGCCGAGGTGGGGCTGCGCCTCGCCGCGGAGCCCGGCTCGAAGATCTACGGGGCGCCGAGCATCAAGGCCGCCTGGTACGGCGAGTTCTCCACCGCGGGCCAGGTCAGCCGTCAGGTCTTCTGGCCCGTGCCGAACGTCGACAGCATCCTCGTCGCCTTCGACCGGCGGGAGGCGCGGGGCACCGAGTCCGAGCGCCTGGCCGTCTTCGAGCTCGTCGACGCCGCCTTCCAGCAGCGTCGCAAGATGCTCCGCCAGTCGCTGTCGGGAGTCTTCGGCTCGTCGGCGGCCGCCTCCGAGGCCCTGGTCGCAGCCGACCTGCAGCCGACCGAGCGCGGCGAGCAGCTGACCGTCGACGACTTCCTCCGGATCGTGCGGGCGAGCGGGCGCGGCACCGGCGCAGACTGACCCCATGAGCACCCGCGACGACCGTCGGGCGCCGAGCGACGCCCGGGGAGTCGCCGCGCACGAGCAGACCATGAGCGACGCCCGGCTGGGCGCCGGCACGGGCCGGAGCGCCGACGAGTGGTTCGCCCTCCTCGACGCGGCCGACGCGACCCGGCTGTCGCACGCCCAGATCGCGCGGCTCCTCGTCGACGAGTGGGAGGTGCCCGGCTGGTGGGCGCAGAGCATCACCGTGCGCTACGAGCAGGCCCGGGGCATGCGCCTCCCCGGCCAGCAGGCCGACGGCACCTTCTCGGTGTCGGTCAGCCGCAGCCTCCTCGGCGAGCAGCTCGAGCTGCTCGACCTGGCCGTGGAGCGCTTCGCGGGCTACGCGGGCGGTGCCCCCGTCTCCACCAGTCGCTCGGCCAAGCATCCGACTGCGCGGTGGCGGCTGGCGGGCGACGAGTCGCTGCTGCTCACCGTCGCCCCCGCCGTGCGGGGCAAGTGCTCGGTGACCCTGACCGTCGGGCGCCTCCGGCTGCCGGAGCGCGTCGAGCCCGTCAAGCAGGAGCTGACGCTGGCCTTCCGCGTCATGAGCGACCGCCAGAACTGACTAGGTTGGGACGCATGACCACCGTGGCCGCACCGACCGAGGTCCACACGCGTGCGCCGGGCAAGATCAACGTCTTCCTGGCCGTGGGCGACCTGCAGCCCGACGGGTACCACGAGCTCGCCACGGCCTACCAGGCGGTCTCCCTCTACGAGGACGTCCGGGCGCGGCGGTCCGACGACTTCACCGTGCAGGTGACCGGCGGCCCCGGCGTCGACGTGGCCGGGGTGCCGACCGACGACAGCAACCTCGCCCTCCGCGCCGCCCGCCTGCTCGCCTCGACGACCGGCTACCAGGGCGGCGTCGACCTCCGCATCGAGAAGTGCGTGCCCGTGGCCGGCGGCATGGGCGGGGGCTCGGCCGACGCCGCCGCCGCCCTGCTCGCCTGCGACGCCCTCTGGCAGACCGGCCTCGGGCGAGACGACCTGCTGCACCTCGCGGCCGAGCTCGGGGCCGACGTGCCCTTCGCGTTCTCCGGCGGCACCGCCGTCGGCACCGGCCGAGGCGACGAGCTCAGCCCCGCGCTCGCCAAGGGGCAGTTCCAGTGGGTGCTCGCCCTCGCCGACTTCGGGCTCTCGACGCCGACGGTCTACCGCGAGCTCGACGAGCACCGTCGTCGTCACCAGGGCGACATCGGGCCCGTCCGCCAGCCCGTGGTCGACACGGGCGTGCTGCAGGCGCTCCGGGCCGGCGACGCGGGCCTGCTCGCCGAGACGATGCACAACGACCTCCAGGCCCCGGCCCTCCACCTCGAGCCCGGGCTCTCCGCCGTGCTCGAGCTGGGCGAGAGCAACGGCGCCCTCGCCGGCGTCGTCTCGGGCTCCGGGCCGACCGTCGCCTTCCTCGCGCCCGACCTCGACGGCGCCCTCGAGCTGCAGATCGCGCTGAGCGCGGCACGACTCACGGTCGTCCGGGCTACCGGGCCCGTGCACGGCGCCCGCGTCGTCGCGGACTGACCGCCCGACCGGCCAGCGCCCGACCGGCCAGCGCCAGACCGCGAGCCGCCCGACCGGCCAGCGCCAGACCGCGAGCCGCCAGACCTCGCCGCGCCGCCCTCAGCGCGTGTAGCGCAGCACGTTCGTGCGGGTCAGCGACCACTCCTCGTCGAGGGTGAAGCCGACGCTGCCGAGCTCCTCGGTGACGCGGGGGCGCCAGTCCTGCTTGTCGCTCGTGACGAGCCACACGACGTCGAGGTCGGCCGTGCGGTCGAGCACGTCGCCGAGGTCGGCCTGGGTCTCCCACAGGCCGTCGGTCTCGGCCCCGGGCGTGACGAGCGTGAAGTCGGACATGCCCTCGAAGGCAGCCGGGTAGGTGTCCTGGATGATGCGCGAGGTCGCGTGCGGGTGCCGTCGCACCGGTCCGAAGACCACGCCCTCCTCGGTGCCCGCGGGCTCCGTCGCGCGCTCCCGCGAGATCAGGGCGGCGACCTGGTCCCAGGCGGCGCTGTCCTTGGCCTCCGGCTGGCGCTGGTCGAGCCAGCTGGGCGCGGTGAGGACGACGGCGACCAGCAGGACGAGCGCGACCACGCGCCTCCACGGGATCGCCGCGATCGCCACGGCCGCCGTCATGGCGACGGCCGGCGTGCCGAAGGTGAGGTAGCGGGGCGAGTAGAGCGGGTCGACGACGAGGGAGACGCCGACGAGGCCGACGGTCGGCACGATCAGCCAGGGCAGCACGACCTCGGCGAAGCCCCGCGCCGCCGGCACCAGCCGCAGGGCCAGCACGACCACCGTGGCGGCCATGGCGAGGAGGGCGAAGACGGCGAAGTTCTCGTTGCCGATGAACCACTGGGTGACGAGCACGCCGCGCAGGGTGTCGAAGCTCGGGCGCTCGATCCAGCTGACCTGGCCGTTCTGGCCGGAGATGAACCAGGCGAGGGGCAGGCACGCGAGACCGGCGACGACGGCGCCGCCGAACCAGCCCAGGAAGGCGCGGCGCGACGAGCGCACCGAGTCGCGCACGACGCCGCCGAGCTGCGCAGCGGTGCGGAGCGGTCCGGTGGCCGTGTGCGCGGCCGCGCCGGCGGGCACGACGACGACCGAGCCGGTGCGGGCCCACTCGTCGACGCGCCCCACCTGGTCGCGCTGGTCGCGGTGGTCGCGGACCACGCGCACGATCATCGTGATCGCGTGCCCGACGACGAGCAGGGCGAGGTAGAGGAAGAACGCGGCGGCGACGACCGCGAGCACGGCGTAGGCGACCCACCAGAGGGCCACGGAGCGCCTCGTGCGGGCCACGCCGTCCTCCGAGGTGCGGCGGGCGGCCACGACGAGCACGAGCGTGAGGGCGACGGCCAGCATCGCCGAGAGGGCGTAGGAGCGCCCCTCGCCGCCCATCCACGTGACGCGCGGCAGCAGGCAGAACAGCAGCCCCGCCACGACGGCCGTGCGGCGGTCGACGAGGATGCGCGTGAGGGCCACCGTGAGGCCCGCGGCGACGCCCGTGACGAGCGCGCTCGGCACCCGCAGCGCCGTCGGCGAGTAGGGGAAGACGTCGAACCACAGGTGCATCAGCGCGTAGTACGCGGCGTGCACGAGGTCGACCGTGTGGATCATGGTCCAGAGCTGGCCCCAGGTGCGCGTCGCCGAGACGACGGTCGCCGCCTCGTCGTACCAGACCGAGGGCACCCAGAGGAAGGCGCCGGAGACCAGGGTCGCGAGCACGCCGACGAGCACCGCGTCGGTGTGCCGGGCCCCGAGGAGGCGCGCCAGGCCCGAGCGGGGACGCCCGCCCGCGCCGTCGCTCCCGTCGCGGCCGCCGCGCGCCTCCGCGTCGGCGGGGCTGCCGGGCGTGGTGCCGGGGGCGTCGGGGGCCGGGGATACAGTGGGCCCGGTCGTGTCGTCGGCGGCCGGTCTCAGGAGGTCTGCCATGTCGTCACTGCCCCCTCTCGTCTCGTCTGTCAGGGTGGCCGCCGCGCGGGCGGCGGCCGGGTCGTCGGGGCCCGCCTCGGCGTCGGAGGAGGACGAGCGCTGGTCGCGCAGCGTCCGCCTGCCGGGCTTCGGCCTCGACGCGCAGGCCCGGCTGCGGGCAGCGCGGGTGCTGGTCGTGGGCGCCGGTGGGCTGGGCGCACCGGTGGTCCAATATCTCGCAGCCTCGGGTGTGGGGACGCTGGGAGTGGTCGACGACGACGTCGTCGACCGGTCGAACCTACAGCGTCAGGTGCTGTTCTCGCCGAGCGACGTCGGCCTGCCGAAGGCCCGCGTCGCGGCCGAGCGGGTGCGGGCGTCGGCGCCCGAGGTCGCCGTGGTCGTGCACCCGGTGCGCCTCACGGCCGAGACCGCCGGGCTGCTCGACGGCTACGACCTCGTGGTCGACGGCAGCGACTCCTTCGACACCTGCTACGTCGTCGCCGACGAGGCGGCGGCGCGCGGCCTGCCGGTCGTCTGGGGCAGCGTGGCCCGCTTCGACGGCCAGGTCTCGGTCTTCTGGGACGACGCCCCCGACGGCCGCGCCGTCGACTACCGCGACCTGCACCCCGCGCCCCCCGCCGGCGGCTGGGACGAGTCGTGCGCCGACGTCGGCGTGCTCGGGCCGCTCTGCGGCACCGTGGGCTCCGTCATGGCCTCCGAGGCGGTCAAGCTGCTCACGGGCGTCGGCGAGCCCCTCCTCGGCCGCGTCGTCACGGTCGACGCCCTGGGCGGGTCGTGGCGGGAGAGCCGCCTGCGCCGAGCGCCGCACCGGGCGGCCGAGCGAGCACGCGCGGCGGCGACGCGGCGATCCGCCGACCCCGAGGAGTCGCGGGTCGGCCCGGGCGCACCGGCGGGCTCGCAGCCGCACCGCGCCTCCTCGTCGGTCGAGCCCCCTGCGCGCCCCGTGGGCGCCGACCTCACCGCCGACGACCTCGCCGAGCTGCTCGAGGCGCGCGAGGCGGGCGCTGCGGAGTTCACGCTGCTCGACGTGCGCGAGCCCGACGAGCACGCCTTCGCGCACCTCCCCGGCGACGTGCTCGCGCCGGGCCTCGGGGTGCGCACCCGGCAGCGTCCGGAGCTCGACCCCCGGGTGCCGGTCGTCGTCTACTGCGCGCGGGGCCCCCGGGCGCGTGCGGCCGCCGACCTGCTCGCGGGGGAGGGCTTCGACGTGGCCGTGCTCGACGGCGGCATGCTCGGCTGGCAGCTGCGCGCCGACGCCGCGGCTCGTCGCTGACGGTCCACGTCGCCGCCCGAGCACCAGGTCGCAGCACGGTCCCCGGGCGCGCCGGCGTCCCGGCAGCGCGGGCGGCAGCGACACCGACATCGACAGCGGCACCGGCACCGGCACCGGCACCGGCACCGGCGTCAGCGGCGGCGCGAGGCTAGCCCCCGGCGAACGGCGGCATGACGTCGACGACGTCGCCGTCGGCCACGACCTGCTCGCGGTCGCGGGTCGTCAGCCCGTCGACGAGGAACGAGCAGCGCAGCAGCACGTCGCGCCAGTCGGCGGCCGACGTGCCCTCGACCGGGCGCACCTCGGTCAGCAGGCGCCCGACCGTGGCGCGCTCGGCCTCCGGCACCTCGACGACGAGCTCGTCGAGGCCGACGGCGGCGCGGGCCGCGGCGAAGAACCTCAGGGTGGCACGGGTCACGTCAGCCTCCGATGGCGCTCATGGACCGGACGGGCTGCACGAAGTCGGCACGGTCGATGCCGTGCGACGCGGGCTTGGCCCACATCGCCCCGCGCCAGAGGTCGGCGATCTCGACGTCGTCGGCCCCGGCGCGCATCACGTCGCGCAGCCCGGTCTCGGCGTCGCCGAACAGGCAGCTGCGCACGCCGCCCTCCGCGGTCAGGCGGGTGCGGCGGCAGTCGCCGCAGAACGGCTCGCTCACCGACGCGATGATGCCGACCGTGCCGACGAGGCCGGCGTCGGCCCCGCGGCCGACCGCGTCGAACCGCTCGGCGGGCGCTCCGTCGCGCGGTGCCGCGTGGGGGCTCAGGTCGAAGCGCTCGGCGAGGCGGCCGCGGATGTCGTCGGCGGTCACGAAGGAGGCGCGGTCCCAGGTGTGGTCGGCGTCGAGGGGCATCTGCTCGATGAAGCGCAGCTCGTGCCCGCGGTCGAGGGCCCACGCCAGCAGGTCGGCGGCCTCGTGGTCGTTGACGCCGGGCAGCAGCACCGCGTTGATCTTGACCGGGGTCAGCCCGGCGGCGGCCGCGGCGTCGACGCCGGCGAGCACCTTGTCGAGGAAGGGCCGACGGGTCAGCTCGGCGAACGTCTGCGCGTGCAGGGAGTCGAGCGACACGTTGACGCGGTCGAGCCCGGCGTCGGCGAGGGCACGGGCCCGCTGGGCGAGGCCGATGGCGTTGGTCGTCAGCGAGATGTCGGGACGCGGCTCGAGCGCGGCGACGCGGCGGACGATGTCGACGAGGTCGGCGCGCAGCAGCGGCTCGCCGCCGGTGAAGCGCACCTGCCGCACGCCGAGGTCGCGCACGCCGATGCCGACCAGGCGGACGACCTCGTCGGCGGAGAGCGCCTGGTCCTTCGGGAGCCAGGGCAGCCCCTCCGCCGGCATGCAGTAGGTGCAGCGCAGGTTGCACTTGTCGGTCAGCGAGACGCGCAGGTCGGAGGCGACGCGGCCGAAGCGGTCGACGAGCCCGGGGGCGTCGGCGGTGGTCGGTCGCGCCGGGAGGTCGACGCGGTCGTCGGCCCTCCGGGGGATCGTGGGCAACCCGAGCGAGACCGTCATGCGACGACTGTAGGCGAACGCCGTGCGCTCTGCTGGGCCCCGCTCTCAGGCGAGCGTGACGCGGCTCGGGTCGACCTGCACGACGACGGCGGCGCCCGGTCGCCAGGAGGGTGCTCCGACGGCCTCCAGCGGCACCTCGGCGGTGGTCGTCAGGCCCCCGGCGTCGGTGACCACCGTCACGGCGAGGCGCGACAGGCGCTGCTCGACGCGCAGCACCCGGGCGGGCAGCGGAGCCGGCCCCGCGCCTCCGGAGGGGTCGTGGCCCGGAGGGCGCAGCGTGACCGCCTCGGCGGGGAACGCCACGCGCGACGGCCCCTCGGTCGCCCGCTCGCGCGTCGAGCGGACCGTCCCGCCGCCCGGCAGCAGCGCCTCGAGCCCGCCCGCGGCGAGGTGCACCCGCTCGGGCGTCCACACCGTGGCGCCCGTGAGCGACGCCGCGTAGGGGCTGTGCGGGTCGAGCAGCACGGCGGCGGGCCGGCCCTGCTGCACCGCGCGCCCGTGCTCGACGACGACGACGCGCTGGGCGAGCGCCACGGCGTCGACGGGGTCGTGGGTGACGAGCACCGTCGGTCCGGCGACGGCGCCGAGCAGCTCGGCGAGGGCGGCGCGCAGCTCCACCCGGGCCGTCGCGTCGAGCGCGGCGAGCGGCTCGTCGAGCAGCAGGAGGCGCGGCCCGGGAGCCAGCGCCCGCGCCACCGCCACCCGCTGCGACTGGCCGCCGGAGAGCTCGCCCGGTCGACGCCGCGCGAGGTCGCCGAGCCCGACCCGCTCGAGCTCGACGTGGGCGCGAGCGCGGGCCTCGGCGGCCGGCACGCCGCGGGCCCGCAGCCCGAACGCGACGTTCTCGAGCGCCGTCAGGTGCGGGAAGAGGCGGTGGTCCTGGAAGACCGTGCCCACGGGCCGGTCGCGGGCGGGGACGGAGGCGCGGGGAGCGGAGGAGGCGCGGGTCGCGTCGGCGGGGCCGGTCGCGCCGAGCACCCGCCCGCCGAGCACCCGCCCCTCGAGCACCTGCCCGTCGAGCACGACGTCCGACCCGTCGGCCGGCACGAGGCCGGCCAGCGCGCCGAGCACGGTCGACTTGCCCGCGCCGTTCGGGCCGAGCAGCGCGACGACCTCGCCGGGCGCGACGTCGAGGTCGAGGTCGAGCCGGAAGTCGCCGCGCGCCACCCGGAGCCGAGCAGCGAGCCCGCCCGGGCCCGAGCCCGCCGAGCCCGAGCCCGGTGAGCCCGCCGAGCCCGGCCCCCCGGCCGTCACCGTGCCCCCGTCGTCAGCCACCGGTCGCGCAGCAGCAGCAGCACCGCGACCCCGACGGCGAGCAGCACGAGCGAGATCGCGACGGCGCTCTCGGGGTCGCTCTGCTGGGCCAGGTAGACGCTGGTCGGCAGGGTCTGGGTGCGCCCGGGGAAGGTGCCCGCGAACGTGATGGTCGCCCCGAACTCGCCCAGGGCGCGGGCGAAGCAGAGCACGGCGCCGGCCGTGACGCCGGGCGCGACGAGCGGCACGGTCACCCGCCGGAACGCGTACCAGCGCGACGCCCCGAGCGCCGCCGCCGCGGTCTCGAGGCCGCGGTCGACGCCGCGCAGCGCCCCCTCGACGCTCAGCACGAGGAACGGCATGGCGACGAACGTCTGCGCGATCACCACGGCCGCGAGCGTGAACGGGATCGTGACCCCGAGCAGCTCGTCGAGCGGCCGCCCGATCAGCCCGGTGCGCCCGAGCAGGTAGAGCAGCGCGATGCCGCCGACCACGGGGGGCAGCACGAGCGGCACCGTCACGACGGCGCGGAGCAGGCGTCGCCAGGGAGCGGGCCAGCCGTCGCTCGTCGTGAGCAGCCAGGCCAGCGGCACCCCGAGCACGAGGCTGAGCAGGGTCGCCAGCACGGCGCTCGTGACCGAGACGCGCAGGGCGTCGAGCACCGTGTCGCTGAGGAGGCGCGGGCCGAGCGAGGCCCACGGCGCCCGCACCAGCAGGGCGACGGCCGGCAGCAGCAGCAGCGCCAGCCCGACGAGGGCGGGCACCAGCACGAGCGGGGGGAGGCGCCGGTCGCGACGCGCCCCGGCCCCGCGCTCAGCCGACGCGGAAGCCGGCATCGGCGAGGGCCTGCTGCCCGGCGGGCGAGAGCACGAAGGCCAGGAAGGCGTCGCCGGCCGCGGGCGCGGGGGCGTCGCGCAGGCGAGCCCCGAGGTAGGCCGTGGTCGGCGCGGAGTCGTCGTCGATCGCCACGCCCTCGACGCGGTCGCCCGCGGCCCGGACGTCGGTCTCGTAGACGAGGCCGGCGTCGACCTCGCCGAGCTCGACCTTCGTCAGCACGCTCTTGACGTCGGGCTCGAGGGTCGCGGGCTGCACGTCGAGGCCGGCGGCGTCGAGCACCTGCCGGGCCAGGGCGCCGCAGGGCACCTCGGCGGCGCAGAGCGCGACCGTGACGCCGGGCGTCGCGAGGTCGGCCAGCGACGAGACGTCGCCCGGGTCGCCGACCGGCACGGCGATCTCGAGGGCGTTCCGGGCGAACACGGCGGGGTCGCCCTCGACGAGCCCCGCGTCGGCGACCGTGCTCATGGTCGTGCTGCTCGCGCTGAGGAAGACGTCGACGGGCGACCCGGCGACGATCTGCTGGGCGAGCGCCGAGCTGCCGCCGTAGCTGACGGTGACGGTGGTGCCGGGGTGGTCGGCCTCGAACTCGTCGGCGAGCGCGCCGACGGTCTCGGTGAGGGAGGCCGCGGCGAGCACGGTGACGTCGCCGGTCACGGCCGGCGTCGCCCGGCCCGGGGCGGAGGCTCCGCGGGTCGTGTCGGAGCCGCCCGCGGCGCCGCTGCCCGCCGAGCAGCCGGCGAGCACGGCGAGGCCGAGCAGCGCGGCCGCGGCGACGGAGAGGACCCGGGGCGGTGTCGGCATGCGACGATCCTAGGCCGCGGTCCCGCGGGTCCTGCCGGTCCCGCCGGCCCCCGCCCCGCGGCCGGGGCGACGGACGGCGAGCCTCCGCACCCGCCGCACGTCCGCCTCCACCGTGTCGGCGAGCCGGTCGAGCCAGCCCGGGCCGGCGCGCAGGACCGTGCCCAGCACGATCACGAGCGCCGCCGCCGCGAGCGACGAGCGCTGCAGGGCCATGCCCGGCTCGAGCTGCCGCACGAGGAGCGCGAGGGGGATCGCCAGCCACTCCCACCGGCCGGTGAGCGCGACGAACGGCACGAGCAGGAGGGCGTACCAGGGGTACCGCGGGCTGACGGCGACGAGGGTGACGCCGATCATGACGAGCTGGCCGACCCAGGGGTCGGCGGGCGGGGTCCTGACCCAGACGAGCACGCCCGTGACGAGCAGCAGCAGCGCGACGGCCGGCGTGGTCCACGAGTCGGGCAGGAAGGCCGAGGCGAAGACGAAGCGCGTGCCGTCCTCGTAGCCCTCCTCGCTGAGGTAGCCGGGCAGGTAGCCGAGCACGCCGAGGCCGGTCGAGAGCACGTAGGGCACGTACAGCACGGCGAAGGTCACGATCGAGGCGACGATCACCCTCACCGGCTGGCGCCGCAGCAGCGCCGGGGCGGCGATCACCGGGATGAGCTTCGTCGCGATCGCCGCGCCGAGGGCCACGCCGCCGCGCCAGCCGGCGCCGCGGGCGACGAGCAGGGTCGCGGCCACCACCAGCACCGCCCCGAGCAGGTCGACGTGCGAGTTGGTCACGCCCTCGCCGAGCACGAGCGGGCACCAGCCCCAGAGGGCGGCCCAGCGGGGGTCGAGCCCCCGGCGTCGCAGCGTCGCGAGCAGCGCCCAGGTCGTGCCGAGCACGAGCAGCGCCCCGGCCAGCTGCAGGGGCAGGAACTCCGCCTCGGGCGGCACGACCGTGCGCACCGCCCAGAAGTAGAGCTCGGCCGCGGGCGGGTAGATCGTCGGCACCTCGGGCCGGTTGATCGCCGTGCAGACGACGTCGCCGGTCTCGGAGTCGTAGGCCCGGTGGATCTGCCGGTCGGGCTGGCTGCAGCGCTGGCCGGTCGTGCCGTCGTCGCGGGTGAAGTCGGCGGCGGGCGGGAAGATCCACTCCGGGCGCAGGTCGCGCAGCTCGCCCGCCTCGGGCGTGTACGCGTAGGGCGAGGTGCCGGCGCCCTGCACGATGCCGTCCCAGGCGTAGCGGGCGGGGTCGGTGCTCGTGTTCGGCGGGCCCACGAGGGCCGCGCCGGAGAGCAGCGCCGTGCCCGCGAGCACGAGGGCCGTGACGGCGCGGAGGGGCACGCGGCGCAGCAGCAGCACGGCGATCGCGAACAGCGCCCAGCAGACGGCCGTCCACACCACGTAGGAGGCGCGGAGCTCCTTCTCGAGGAAGCCCAGCTCGAGCACCCCCCACGCCACGGTCGCCGCCAATCCGGAGACGGCCACGGCCGCGAATAGAGTACGCACGCGACCAGTCTGGACGACGCCGTCCTGGGAGGTCCGCGCCCGACGCTCAGAGACGGCCCCATGAGACGACTGCTCGACACCCTCCGCACCGCGGCCTCGTCGCCGACCCGCAACGCGCGGACCGCGACGGTGCTCGGCCGGCTGCTCGGCCTGGCCTTCCTGGTCTGCCTGCTGACCGGCCTCTACAGCCACTTCCTGCAGGAGCCCGCCGAGTGGATGAGGTTCCCCACCTCGCCGGCGTGGCTCTACCAGGTGAGCCAGGGCGTGCACATCACCGCGGGCATCGCGTGCATCCCGCTGCTGCTCGGCAAGCTGCACGCGGTCTTCCCGCAGCTGTTCCAGACCCCGCCGGTGCGGCACCCGGTGCAGGTGCTCGAGCGCGCCTCCATCGCCCTCTTCGTGGCGTCGTCGATCCTGCAGCTCGTCACCGGCCTGCTCAACACGTACCAGTGGTACCCGTGGCCGTTCCCGTTCAAGCAGGTGCACTTCGCGCTCTCGTTCGTGATCGTCGGGTCGCTCGCGGTGCACATCGCCGTCAAGCTGCCGCTCATCACGCGCTACTGGCGGGCCCGCGACAGCTACGACGCCGAGGGCCGCTTCGTCGAGCCGTCGCGTGAGCTCGACCCGGCCCGGGCCGAGCTCGAGGCCACGCGCGAGCTGCGGGCGATGCGGGCCCGGAGGACCCGCGCCTCTGCCGCCCCCGCCCCCGCCCCCGCCGCCGAGCAGCCCGGCGGCCTGGTCGGCCGCGTGACCCGCTGGATCGACGGCGCGCGCGAGGCGGACGACGTGCCCCGCGCCTCCTCGGTCTCGCGCCGCACCTTCTTCACGGGCGTCGGCGTCGCCACGGGCGGCGTCGTCGCCCTGACCGCCGGGCAGTCGTTCGCGGCGCTCGCGCCGCTCAACGCGTTCGGGCCGCGGCAGATGGGGCTCGGCCCGAACGACCTGCCGATCAACCGCACCGCGGCCGCCGCGAAGGTGCTCGAGACCGCGATGGACCCGGCCTGGCAGCTCACCGTGGCGAACGGCGACCGCACCCGGTCGTTCAGCGCGGCCGACCTCGAGTCGATGCGCCAGGGCGCCGAGCGCCTGCCGATCGCCTGCGTCGAGGGCTGGAGCCAGACCGCGTCGTGGCGGGGCGTCCGCCTCGTCGACCTCATGGCGACGGTCGGCGCTCCCGCCGAGTCGCGCCTCAAGTTCACGAGCCTCGAGGTGAAGGGCGGCTACCGCGTGATGCTGATGGGCCCCGAGTACGCCACCGACCCGGCGACGCTGGTCGCCCTCGAGCTGAACGGGGAGCGGCTCGACATCGAGCACGGCTACCCGGCGCGCGTCATCGCCCCCGGGCGGCCGGGCGTGCTCCAGACCAAGTGGCTCACGAGCATCGAGGTCGTGCGATGAGCGCCCGCAGCAGCAGCAGCGCCGCCCGCCCCGGCGCCGGTCGCGCACCCGCCCCTCGCGTGCCGGCCTCGCCCACCCGCGGCGTCCGCGTCGCGCGCGCCGTCCTCCTGCTCGTCGGCGTCGCGCTGATCGGGCTGGGCGGCTGGGTGCTCACCGAGACGGTGCGGCCGACCGAGTACGGCGGCCTGCTCGTCTGGCTGATCGGCTCCGTCATCGTGCACGACGCGGTCCTCGCGCCGGTCGTCGCGGCGGTGTCGCTCGTCGTGCGCCGCACGGGCCGACGCATCCGCCCGGCCGTGCTCGGCATCGTGCAGGGCGCCGTCGTCGTGGGGGCGCTGCTGTCGGTCGTCGTCGTGCCGGAGATCCTCGCGAAGGCGGAGGGCACGAAGAACGACACGGTGCTGCCGTTCGACTACGGCCTGCGCCTCGGGCTGCTCTGGCTGGTGCTCGCGCTCGCCGCGGCCGCCGCCGTGGCGGTCTACCTGGCGGCGACGAGGCGGCAGAAGGTGCGCCCGGAGGCCGACCAGGTCTGAGAGACCCGGAGGCCCGCCGCGGCGGCGTGCCGCCCCAGGGCCTCACGGCCGACCTCGGCCCACGGGAAGGTCGCGCTCGCGCGGCCCTGCTCGTCGACCACCTGGGCGTCGTACACGACGTCGGCGGAGGCGTCGGGCGCGGTCTCGACGACGACCGAGCCGTCGGCGGAGAGCACCGCGGAGGCGCGGGCCACGAGCGCGGTCGGGTCGCCCCCGATGCCGATGTTGCCGTCGAGCAGCAGGGCGACGTGCCACGACCCCTCGCCCGGCAGCTCGTCGAAGACGGAGCCGGCCACGACCGGCAGGCCGGCGTCGACGGCCATCGCGACGGCCGTCACCGAGACGTCGACGCCGAGGGCGTCGAGCCCGCGGTCGACGGCGGCGCGCACCATGCGGGCCGGGCCGCAGCCGATGTCGAGCACCGAGCGGGCGCCGTCGATCGACGTGAGGTCGGCGGAGTCGGCGTCGGCGCTCCAGCGGGCGACGTCGAACGCGGCCTGCGGGCCCGGGCGGGCGGCGTCGCCGGGGCGACCGCCTCGCTCGCGGGTGCTGCCGGGGGAGCGGACGAGCTGCAGCAGTCCCTCGCGGCGCAGGGCGCGGGCGTAGGGCTCCGCGCCTCCGGATCCGAAGGTGGGGCGGGGATCGCTGGCGATCGTCATGGGCGGGACTCCTCGGGAGGCGTCGGGGCCGTGCCCGCGGAGGGCTCGGTCGGGGCGTGGTCGGCACCGGTGGGCGCCCCTCCGTCGGGGCGGGTCGGGTCGAGGCGGTGCAGCAGGCGGGCGAAGCGGGTCGTGGGGCCGTCGGCGGCGGCGAGGCGCGCGTCGTCGACGGTGTCGACGTCGACGAGCTCGGGCAGGTGGCGCACGCGGAGGCCCGCCTCGGCGAGGCGTCGCAGCTGGTGGGCGCCGGTGTCGTCCTGCGACATCGGCACGCCGCGCAGCAGGTCGCCCGTGGGCCGGGCGAGGCCGAGGGCCCAGAAGCCGCCGTCGTTGGCGGGGCCGAACCAGGCGTCGACCTCGTCGCCGGGGCCGTCGCTCCACGACTCCAGCACGGGGGCGAGGTCGGCGACGGTCAGCTGCGGGGTGTCCATGCCGACCAGCACCACGGGCTCGTCGACGGCGTCGAAGAGGGCTCCGAGCCGTGCGTCGAGGCCGCCGCCGATCTGGGGGATCACATCGAAGTCTTCGGAGCCGGACGGCGTTCGGTTGCCGTCGAAGAGCAGCACCCGTCGCGTGGCGGGCAGCGCACGCACCACGTCGAGGGTGTCCTGGATCGCCGCGGCGGCCAGCTCGGCCGCCTCCTCGAGCGACAGGGGCGGGTGGAGGCGCGTCTTGACCCGGCCGGGGACGGTCTCCTTGCAGATCACCACGACGGTCGTCATCGTCCGACCTCCCGCAGCAGGCGCGACATGTCCTTCACGGCGACCCAGGTGCCCCGGATCGTGCCGGTGACCTTGCTGCGGCCGACGCGCGGCGCGTAGGGCGCGTCGAGCTCGACGATGCGCCAGCCGGCCTGCGACCCGCGCAGCACCATCTCGAGCGGGTAGCCGCTGCGGCGGTCGACGAGGCCGAGCGAGAGCAGGCCCTCGCGCGACGCGACGCGCATCGGGCCGAGGTCGTGCAGGGCGACGCCGGAGGCGCGGCGCATGAGCCGGGCGAGCACCAGGTTCGCGAGGCGGGCGTGCAGCGGCCAGGCGCCGCGCGTGGTGGGGCGTCGGCGGCCGAGCACGAGGTCGGCGTCGCCGGCGAGCACCGGGGCGGCGAGGGCGACCAGGTCGCTCGGGTCCATCGAGGCGTCGGCGTCGCAGAAGGCGACCCACGGGGCGGTCGCGGCCTCGAGGCCGGCGTGGGCGGCGGCGCCGAAGCCGCGGCGCGCCTCCTCGACGACGAGGGCGCCGTGCTCGCGCGCCACCGCGGCCGAGCGGTCGGTGCTGCCGTTGTCGACGACGATGGCTCGCCACCCCTCGGGGAGGCGTCCGAGCACCCAGGGCAGCGCCCCCTCCTCGTCGAGGCAGGGCAGCACGACGTCGACCAGGGGAGTGCTCATCCTCCCGACTGTACGGAGCGCTCCTTGGGAAGGGCCGGTGCCGCCCCGAACGGGGTGCGCGCCTGTCCGCTCAGCGAGCGACGGCCGCCCGCAGCGGGGCCGTCGCGAACTCGCGCATGCCCTCCTCGAACGTGACGCTCGGGCTCCAGCCGAGCTCGCGCTGCAGCCGCTCGGAGGACGCCGTGACGTGGCGCACGTCGCCCGCGCGGTACTGGCCGGTGACGACGGGCGCGGGGCCGCCGGCCTCCCGGGCCAGCGCCTCCGCCATCTCGCCGATCGTGTGCACGGTGCCGCTGCCGACGTTGAAGGCGCGGGACGCCTCGGGCTCCTGCCCGGAAGTCCAGTCGAGCGCGGCGAGGTTCGCCGAGGCGATGTCGCGCACGTGCACGAAGTCGCGGCGCTGGGCGCCGTCCTCGTAGACCCGGGGAGCCTCGCCGCGCTCGAGCGCCGAGCGGAAGAGCGACGCGACGCCGGCGTAGGGGGTGTTCTGCGGCATGCCCGGCCCGTAGACGTTGTGGTAGCGCAGGGCGGCGGCGCGGCCCCCGGTGCTGCGGGCCCAGGAGGTGGCCAGGTGCTCCTGCGTCAGCTTGGTGATCGCGTAGACGTTGCGGGGGTCGAGGGGCGCCTCCTCCGCGATGAGCTGGGGCTCGAGCAGCTCGCCGTGCTCGTCGCGCGGGTCGAAGACGCCGGCGTCGAGGTCGGCGACGCGGCGCGGGGCCGGCCGCTCCGTCTCGCCGGTCGAGGTGCGGTAGCTGCCCTCGCCGTAGACGACCATCGACGACGCCACGACGAGGCGGTCGACGCCCGCGCGGTCCATCGCGGCGAGCAGCACGGCGGTGCCGTGCTCGTTGCTGTCGACGTAGTCGGGGGCGTCCTGGAAGTCGACGCCGAGGCCCACCTTCGCCGCCTGGTGGCAGACGGCGTCGACGCCGACGAGGGCCGCGTCGACGGCGGCCGCGTCGCGCACGTCGGCGTGCACGAACTCGACGCGCGGGTCGAGGGCGGGCGGTCCGCCGTGCACGTCGGGGCGCAGCGAGTCGAGCACGCGCACCGTCCAGCCGCGGTCGAGGGCCTGCGCCACGATCGCCGAGCCGATGAAGCCGGCCCCGCCCGTGACGAGCAGGCGCCCGGGGGACGAGGAGGCGCCGGTCGCGTCGCTCACGACCGTGCCGCCACGACGGGGCGCGCGAGCACGTCGGCGACCGCGGCGGCGGGGATCAGCTCGCGCGGCTCGTAGTCGGCCGGCAGCGCGGCGACGATCGACTCGATGGCCGCGACGATGCGGGGCTGGGCCGCGGCGAGGCGGTCCATGACGAGCTGGTGGCTGACCGCGTCGTCGTCGGTGCCCTCCTCCGGCGAGATGCCCGCGTCGCTGTCGGTGACGAACGACAGGTTGACGGCGCCCATGCCGAGCTCGAGGGTCAGCGGCACCTCCGGGTACATCGTCATGTTGATCGTGTGCGCGCCCGCGGCGCGGAACCAGAGCGACTCGGCGCGCGTGGAGAACCGCGGGCCCTGGATCACGACGCAGGTGCCGGTCGGGGCGAACGGCTCGCCCTGCTCCTCGAGGGCGGCGACGGCCGCGGCGCGGAGCACCGGGTCGAACGGGTCGGCCGCGACGAGGTGCTGCACCGAGCCCTCGACGTCGTAGAAGGTGTCGGGGCGGCCGGAGGTGCGGTCGATGAACTGGTCGGTGACGACCATCGTGCCCGGCGGGTACTCGGGGCTGACCCCGCCGACGGCCGACGACGAGACGACGGCCTTCGCTCCGAGCGACGCGAGCGCCCAGACGTTGGCGCGGAAGTCGATGCGGTGCGGCGGCACGGAGTGCCCCTTGCCGTGCCGGGTCAGGAAGGCCACGGTCTTGCCGCCGAGCTGCCCCACGGTCACCTCGCTCGAGGTCGGGCCGTAGGGGGTCTCGACGACGTGGCTGGTCGCCGTGCCCGGGGCGAAGAGCGAGTAGAGGCCCGAGCCGCCGATCACGGCGACGTCGACCCGGGGCAGCCCCCCGGCGTCGGGCGCGGCGGAGCCGGCGGGGGAGGAGGAGGTCGAGGAGGCGCGGTGCGCGTCGGTCGTGTCGGTCACGCTCGCTACGCTACTGGCGACCACCGCGAGAGGAGCCGAGTGCGCACCGTCGACCAGCACCGCCACGACGTCGAGGCCCTCGTGGGGGAGGCCCTGGAGGCCGCGGCCGCCCGGCCCGCCGAGACCCTGGCGGTCGACCCCCTCCGCCTCGCCGCCGACCCGGAGCGCCACCGGCGACGCGTGCTCGCGGCGGCCGTCGTCGCCCCGATCGACCTGCCGCCGTTCGCCAACTCGCAGATGGACGGCTACGCGCTGACCGCCGCCGACGCCGAGCGCGCCGGGCCGCTCGACCTGGCCGTCGTCGAGCCGATCCCCGCCGGGCGCACCGGCCCGCGCCTCCTGCCGGGCACGACCGCGCCGATCATGACCGGGGCCGCCGTGCCCGACGGGGCCGTCGCCGTCGTGCCGATCGAGCGGGCCGACCCGAACGTCTTCCCGGTGCCGGGCGAGCCCGCGCGCGTCGCGCTGCCCGGCCCCGTCGACGCCGGCACCTTCGTCCGCCCGGCCGGCAGCGACGTCCCCGCCGGCGCGGTGCTGCTCGCCGCGGGCACCCGGCTGACCCCGGCGCGCTGGGGCGTTCTCGCCGCGGCCGGCCTCGCGACCGTCGACGTGGTGCGGCGCCCCTTCGTGCTGCTCGTCTCCACCGGCGAGGAGCTCTCGGCGCCGGGGTCCGTGCTGGCCCCCGGCACGATCCACGACGCCAACGGCGCGAGCCTCGCCGCCGCCCTCGCCGACGTCGGGGCCGACGTGGTCGTCGAGCGGGTCTCCGACGACGCCGCCGCGCTCGCCGCCGTGCTCGACCGTCACGCCGACGAGGTCGACCTCGTCGTGACGACCGGCGGGGTGAGCGCGGGGGCCTACGAGGTGGTCCGCGACGCCCTCGAGCCCCTCGGCGTCGCCTTCTCCTCCGTCGCGATGCAGCCCGGCGGGCCCCAGGGGCTCGGCCGCCTGCCCCGCGGCGGCCGCGCGCTGCCGGTCGTCTGCTTCCCGGGCAACCCGGTCAGCGCGCTCGTCTCGTTCGAGGCGTTCCTGCGGCCCGCGCTGCAGGCGGCGACGGGCGTCGGCGAGCCGCGCCGCGCCTCCTCGGCCCCGATGGGCGAGGCGGCCGACTCGCCGGTCGGCAAGCACCAGCTGCGGCGCGGACGCCTCGACGAGGCGGGCCGCGTGCGGCTCGTCGGCGGGGCAGGGTCGCACCTGCTCTCGGCGCACGCCTCGGCCTCGCTGCTCGTGCACCTGCCGGTCGGCGTCGACCACGTCGACGAGGGCGACGAGGTCGTAGTGTGGGCCCTCGATGACTGACGTGCCGAGCAGCCCCGCCGACCCGTCGACCGAGCCCCGGCCGGCCGACGGGCTCACCCACGTGCGCGCCGACGGCACGGCCCACATGGTCGACGTCACCGACAAGCCCGAGACCACGAGGGAGGCGGCCGCCCAGGCCGTGCTCACCACCCGTCCCGACGTGGTCGCCCGGCTGAGCGACGGCACGCTGCCGAAGGGCGAGGCCCTCGGCACCGCCCGGATCGCCGGCATCATGGCCGCCAAGCAGACCCCCGCGCTCATCCCGCTCTGCCACCCCCTGCCGCTCGGCAAGATCACCGTCGACTTCGAGGTCGGCGCGTCGTCGGTGACCGTCGTCGCGCGGGTGAAGACGCGCGGCGTCACCGGCGTCGAGATGGAGGCGCTCACCGCCGCCAGCGTCGCCGCCCTCACCCTGTTCGACATGGTCAAGGCGGTCGACCACCGTGCCGTCATCGGCGACGTGAAGGTGCTCGAGAAGTCGGGCGGCACCTCGGGGCGCTGGTCGCGGTGACCACCCTGCCCGTGCGTCGCGTCGTCGTGGTCGTCGCCTCGACCCGGGCGGCCGCGGGCCGCACCGACGACCTCACCGGTCCCGTCATCTGCGCCTGGGCCGAGCAGCGCGGCTGGGACGCGGGCGAGCCCGTCGTCGTGGCCGACGGCGCCCCCGTGGGCGACGCGCTCGCCGCGGCCCTCGCGACCGGCCCCGACCTCGTCGTCACCACCGGCGGCACCGGCCTCACCCCCACCGACCGCACCCCGGAGCAGACCCGTCCGCTGCTCGACCGCGAGGTGCCGGGCGTCGCGGAGGAGCTCCGCCGCCGCGGGCTCGCGGCCACCCCGACCGCCGTGCTGTCGCGCGGGCTGGCGGGCGTCGCGGGCCGCACCTTCGTCGTCAACCTGCCCGGCTCGCGCGGGGGAGTGCGCGACGGGCTCGCCGTGCTCGACGGCATCGTCGACCACGTGCTCGACCAGATCTCGGGAGGCGCCCATGACTGACCAGACCGGCCCCGTGCCGAGCCCCGTGCCCGGCCCCGACCAGGTCGGCCCCGACGACGCCGTCCGCACCCCGCCCGGCCCGAGCGGGCGCGTGGTGCTCGCCGAGGTGGTGTCGACCGAGCTGTCGGCGGCCGAGTGCGCCGTCATGGTCTCGAGCCGCGCCTCCGGGGCCGTCGTCACCTTCGAGGGGGTCGTCCGCGACCACGACGAGGGGCGGGGCGTCACGGCCCTGCACTACGAGGGGCACCCCTCGGCGGGCGACGTGGCGCGCGAGGTGGCCGAGCAGATCGCGGCCGAGCACCCGGCGGCGACGATCGCGGTGCAGCACCGGGTCGGCGACCTCGACGTCGGCGACGTCGCCCTGGCCTGCGCGGTCGCCTCGGCCCACCGCGCCGAGGCCTTCGCCGCCTGCTCCGCCCTCGTCGACCTCGTCAAGGAGCGCCTGCCGATCTGGAAGCGCCAGGCGTTCGCCGACGGCACCGACGAGTGGGTGGCCTCGCTCGGCTGAGCGCCGACTACGCTTCCGGGGTGGCACATCTACTAGGCGCAGAGAACCTCCGTCTCGAATTCCCGACCAAGGTCGTCCTCGACGGCATCACCCTCGGCATCGACGAGGGCTCGCGCATCGGCGTCGTGGGCCGCAACGGCGACGGCAAGTCGACCCTGATGTCGGTGCTCGCCGGCCGGCTCGAGCCCGACGACGGCCGCGTGACCACGCGCCGCGGCCTGACCATCGGCATGCTCGACCAGCGCGACGTCCTCCCCGAGGGCGCCACCGTCGGCGTGACCATCGTCGGCGACCGCGAGGAGCACGAGTGGGCGGGCGACGCGCGCATCCGCGACGTCATCTCCGGCCTCGCCAGCGACATCCCGTGGGAGGCGCGGCTCGGCGACCTCTCCGGAGGCCAGCGACGCCGCGTGGCGCTCGCCACCCTGCTCGTCGGCGACTGGGACGTCCTGTTCCTCGACGAGCCCACCAACCACCTCGACGTCGAGGGCGTCGCCTGGCTGGCCGAGCACCTCCGTCGCCGCTGGGCGCCCTCCTCGGGCGCGCTCGTCGTCGTGACCCACGACCGGTGGTTCCTCGACGAGGTCTCGACCGACACGTGGGAGGTGCACGACGGCATCGTCGAGCCCTTCGAGGGCGGCTACGCGGCCTACGTGCTGCAGCGCGTCGAGCGCGACCGCTCGGCCGCGGC